>OHBM01002094.1_pt1 | contig 13707 bp, 9 predicted proteins | sample 1577251 | NCBI WGS metagenome assembly OHBM01 (sample SAMEA3541557, study PRJEB24748) | human gut metagenome | biome: human gut; feature: human-associated habitat; material: faeces | place: China | collected 2012
TTTTGAATAATACAGTTTCGACAGTTCCAATATTCGTTCCGCATGGAGTTTAGGTTCCCAGCCTGAACGCTTAGTATCTGCATAATCAATGTCAGTCCACGAACCGTCTGCCGACATCAATGACAGATAACCATCTATTTTTTTCAAATCAAAAGGATAAAGTTGGTGCAACTCCACTACCGCCTGATCAGACATCTCCTTTTCCGGTTTTATCTTTATCAAATCCGAAAGCAATGAATCCTGCTCTATGGATGACGGTATTAACATCTGCCTGTAGTTCTCTTTTATTTGTTTTAATTCTCCGACTCCGGCAGCTTTCCCCATCAAGACATGGAATATCAAACTACAGATTAAGGTCAACTTCAAAATATTGCTCATTGTTTTATTGCTATTATGCGTTTAACGAACAAAATTAATGTATTTTTTCGATTCAACGATAAATTAAAATCTAAAATAAAGCCAATCCACGGTTGATGAAAGATATATGGAAATTGAGTGCTATTATAAAAGGCTGTAGTGTACCTTTCGAAAAGACTTTGAAGTTTTCAGAAAACTCTTCCAACTTTTTCAAAAAGGTCTTGAAGTTTTTTACAAAGACTATGGTCTTTTTGGGAAAGCTCTTGGTCTTTAAAAAAAATGTCCTTGTCTTTTTGGAGGTACATGCGAACGTACATGTAAAACATGCTCCCTGACGGGGTAGATTTTGTGTGAAATGAACATTATCGGTCTCCTTTCACACCGAAACATTGATAAACAAAAGGATTCAATACATGCAATGCGTGAAAGCAACTTTTATCAACTTTCTTTTGAAGCCGAAACAACTTTTCGGATTGCCCCAAGTTTTCAAACTGAGCCGCCCCAGAGCCCTTTTCAAACTGAGCCCCTACTACAATAAAAAAGAGGAAATTCTTATCGAACTTCCTCTTCTATCGGGGTGGCAGATGGGACTCGAACCCACGACATTCAGAACCACAATCTGACGCTCTAACCAACTGAACTACAGCCACCGTATTGGCTTTCCTTTCAAAAGCGATGCAAAGGTAAGGCTTTTTTTTATATCTGCAAACTTTTTGCCGAAAAATTATTCAAAAAAATATTCTTTTATTCCTCTATTGTATGTATCAAACAATATTCTAGCTCTCATAAGAAAACGTTTCATCGCACTAACCTCCTCATTTTTAATCGGTTTATCAAGGAAAGAAGCCGGATAAAGCTCAAATCCTTTTTTTCCACTTAAATTGGGACGTGAAGTCCAAACTAGAGAATATTCACAGTTAATCAAACGAGTTATTCTAAAAATACGCTGCAATTCCAATTTCACCATAGCTCCCCCATCCGTATCTTCTTTCGACATGTTTGATATAAAATTACCCAATGAATACACAACGACATGTTTGGCAGGAGTATGCTTATCTTGTATGACCTCCATAGGTTGAAGTACATGGGGATGAGAACCTATCACATGATCTACCCCCTGAGTTATCATCCAATCTGCCAAGTCCCGTTCCGAACGCTCAGGCAACGAACGATATTCTATCCCCCAATGCATACACGCTATAATGACATCGGGCATCATGCGGCGCGCCTTAAGAATATCTTTCTTAATTTGTTCCCGGTCAATGTAGTTCACCACATTGGGCGGAGTGACTTCAATGCCGTTTGTTCCATAAGTATAATTGAGCAGAACAATACGAAAATGATTCTTTTCTATCAACAAGGGATAGCCCTCATCCCGTTTGCCCTTATTTACATAAGTGCCCGCATGTGGAATATGCAAGGAGTCCAGTATCAGAATGGTGCGTTCCAATCCTTTTTTCCTTCGGTCAAGACAATGATTATTCGCTGTAAGCAACACATCAAAACCGGCCTCTTTAACAGCATACAAATATTCATCGGGAGCACTAAACGCCGGATAACCGCTATAGGGCTTGCCACCCAATGTCACTTCCAGATTGGCAACAGCCAAGTCTGCCGCACTTATCTCATCTTTTACATGCTTGAAACAAGACGAATAATCATAGGATGTCCCTACACGGGCAGCCTCTATTTGTGCCTGATGCTGCATCAGGTCTCCCACAAACAACAAGGTTATTTTCTCTTGCGCAGTAAGCGAAAGACTAAAGCACAAGCTGAACAGTATAAAGAGCTGCCGCATATTAAATGTATGATTTACAACGTTAATAATCGGCAAGATAAAGAGAATATTCGGAAAAGCCAAAGATACCGGTGAAAAACGATATTACAGGCTTACTATTTCCTGCAAGATGCCGACCGCTGTTTCTACTGTTTCCACATTCTTTATCACCATACTGCGTTTACCATTCTGCTCACGAAGATTGCAATAACGGGGATTCTTTCCCATGTAATCAATCACTTTTCCAAAGGCTGCACTCTGATAGTAAGGACTGTCAGGATTACTCACAAAGAACAGCGTCATTCGTCCGGCTTTCAGGAAAACTTTCTCTGCACCCAAGCGTTTTGCCATCCGGCGCAAGGGAACAATGCGAAGCAGTTCCTGACCTTCGCGCGGAACTTTCCCGAAACGGTCTTCCAAACGGGATTTGAATGCCAACACATCTTTATCCAGCTCCAAGCCATCCAACTCACGATAAAGCAACATACGTTCGCTGCTGCTGGGAATGTATTCATTGGGAAACAATAATTCCAAATCACTTTCCACCTGACACTCATCCACAAAGTTTTCACCACTTATTTTTTCCTCACCTGCCGCTTGCAGCTCTTCAGCATAAAGGTCTGCAAATTCATCCTCTTTCAGCTCTTTCACAGCCTCAGCCAAAATCTTCTGATAAGTTTCGTATCCCAAATCGGCAATGAAACCACTCTGTTCGGCACCCAACATATTACCTGCTCCACGGATATCAAGATCCTGCATGGCAATGTGGATTCCACTACCCAAATCACTAAAGTTCTCTATGGCCTGCAGACGACGTTTGGCTTCGGGAGTCAACGAAGTGAGTGGAGGAGCCAATAAATAGCAAAATGCTTTCTTATTGCTACGTCCCACACGTCCACGCATCTGATGCAAATCGCTCAACCCGAAATTCTGCGCCTGATTGATGATAATGGTATTGGCATTGGGGATATCAATTCCACTTTCGATAATGGTAGTCGCCAGCAGCACATCATAATCATAGTTCACAAAGTCGAAAATAATCTTCTCAAGTTTTTCCGGCTCCATCTGTCCATGACCGATGCAAACACGGCAGTCCGGGATGTTTCGTTTAATCATTGCTTCCAGCTCCACCAGGTTCTGTATCCTATTGTTTACAAAAAATACCTGACCGTTACGACTCATCTCGAAGTTGATAGCCTCAGTGATAATTTCTTCATTGAATGTATGCACCTCGGTCTGGATGGGGTAGCGGTTGGGGGGAGGAGTCTGTATCACAGAAAGGTCGCGCGCACCCATCAGTGAAAACTGCAAAGTACGCGGAATAGGGGTAGCCGTCATGGTCAGAGTATCAACATTGACTTTTATCTGGCGAAGTTTCTCTTTTACGCTGACTCCGAACTTCTGCTCCTCATCTATAATCAGTAGCCCCAAATCCTTGAACTTAATGCTTTTGCCAATAATTTTATGCGTACCAATCAGAATATTAATCTTGCCTTCTCCCAATTCTTTCACGATGCGGGAACTGTCTTTGGCACTACGAGCCCGACTCAGATAATCCACTTTACACGGAAAATCCTTCAATCGTTCACGGAAAGTCTGAAAGTGCTGATAAGCCAATACGGTAGTCGGTACAAGTACCGCCACTTGTTTGTTGTCCGTCACAGCCTTAAAAGCAGCACGCACTGCTATTTCCGTTTTTCCAAAACCAACATCCCCGCACACCAGACGGTCCATCGGACGTTCGCTTTCCATATCAGCCTTTACATCCTGAGTTGTCTTCAGCTGGTCGGGAGTATCCTCATAAATAAAGCTGGCCTCCAGCTCATGCTGCAAAAAGCTGTCGGGAGTATAGCTGAAGCCCTTCTCCTGCTTTCGCTGAGAGTATAACTTAATCAAATCACGGGCAATATCTTTAATCTTGGTCTTGGTGCGTTCCTTCATTTTCTCCCAAGCACCGGTACCCAGTTTATTGAGGCGCGGAGTTTCTCCTTCCTTCCCTTTATACTTGGAAATCTTGTGCAAGGAATGAATAGACACAAAGACGACATCCTCATTTTGATAAACCAACTTGATAACCTCTTGCGTGGTATCGCCGTTGGGGATACGCACCAGCCCGGCAAACTTCCCTACTCCATGGTCAATGTGCACAACATAATCTCCCGGTTCAAATTGGCTCAACTCTTTTAATGTCAGTGCCACTTTGCCGCTACGGGCCTTGTCACTCCGAAGGTTATATTTATGAAAGCGGTCGAATATCTGATGGTCGGTAAAAAAACAGCTCCGAAGAGTATTATCGCTAAATCCTTCGTGCAATGTCTTATTGACCGGAGTGAATGCTATTTTATCTCCCCGCTCCTCAAAAATATCTTTCAACCGTTTAGCCTGTTTTTCACTGTCCGTACATATATATAATGTATAGCCCTGTTCCAGATAATCGGTAAACGTACTGCTTACCAAATCAAAGTTCTTGTGAAAAATCGGTTGCGCACTTGTATCAAAGGGCAAAGTGGCCTGCGGAGTACCCGTAGGCTTATTCCCAAATTCTATTCTTTTGAACTCTAACGCACGAACTGCAAACTCTGAACCATCAATCAACTTTGTCTCCAAACTCATCAATTCTGTCTTCTCCCCTTCATAAGCAGCCAAAGCCTGTGGAGAGAGCGCCTCATCTCTGACGGATTGTATTCTTTCGCGTACCCACAGGAAATCCTTCATTGCCAATACGGTATCCTTTGGTATAAACTCAAAAAAAGAAACACCGTTCCTGTCCGTCGCCTTTGTCAGTTCCGGCACAATGGCTATGCTTTGCTTCTTTTCCTTCGAGAGCTGATTCTCCACTTCAAAAGTGCGGATACTGTCTACCTCGTCACCAAAGAAATCGATGCGATAAGGATATTCAGAAGCAAAAGAAAAAACATCGATAATGCTTCCTCTTACTGCATATTGCCCCGGCTCATACACATAATCCACATGCTCAAACCCATAGCCGGTAAGCACTTCTGCAATAAACTCAGTATCCACATGTTCACCTACACTCAGCTTCAATGTTTTATCAGTCAGTTCTTCTTGTGAAACAACCTTTTCGGCAAGAGCATCGGGATAGGTTACAACACACAAAGTATCACCTTTCTGCAAACGGCTCAATACTTCCGTGCGAAGAATCTCATTTGCCGCATCCTTTTGCCCGTATTTGATGGCACGACGATATGAAGAAGGAAAGAATAAAATATTCTCTTCTCCATTTACTTGCGTCAAGTCATGATAAAAATAACCTGCCTCTTCCTGATCTCCCAATATAAAAACAAACGTCTGTTTATTTTCTCTGATAAAGGAGGAAATAAATAAAGGTGTCGCTGAAGCATGTAAGCCTCCCAGGAAAATAGTCCTCACCGAGGAATCTTCCAATAACGCAGCCAATCCCGCAGTATTCGGGTGTCCGGCATATATACGTTGTAATTCCGAAATGTCCATATCTTCGTTTAAGATGGGAACAAAATTAGAGAATTTTCTTATTACTTCCTCTAATTATAGCCAACTATTTAAGATTTTACTTACTTTTGTGACTCAATGTTTAAATCATGGAAACAAAAGTAATAAGCACAATTAAAGGACACGCACGTGTAGATGTAGCCGATGTGCTACGCGGATTGGCAGTAATGGGAATCATCATTCTGCACTCCATTGAGCATTTTAATTTCTATTCATTTCCAGATACAACCACGCAGAGTGACTGGCTCAACTTTACGGACAAAGCAATCTGGAATGGATTATTCTTCATGTTCGGTGGAAAGGCATATGCTGTATTTGCCCTTCTCTTCGGCTTTAGTTTTTTTATTCAGAACGATAATCAGCGCATGCGCGGCAACGATTTCCGATTACGTTTCTGCTGGCGGCTCATCCTGTTATTCTTAATAGGCAATATCAATGCCAGCTTCTTCACCGCGGAAGTGCTGGTACTTTATTCACTGGTAGGTTTTATCCTGCCCCTCACCTGCCGTCTGAAAGACAAATGGGTATTCCTTCTCGCTTGCGTGCTATTGATACAGCCTTTGCCACTTTACTATGTAATACGTGCCTGCCTGGACCCGTCTTTCATTACTCCGGCCATTCCCACCCGCAGCTTTTGGGATGCCACCTTTGCCGTACAAAGTCATGGTTCGTTTTTGGAAACAGTCCGGGTGAATTTATGGGAAGGACAAATAGCCAGTCTTGCCTGGGCATGGGATCACGGACGTGTATTCCAAACGGCAGCTTTGTTTTTGTTGGGTATGTTAATCGGACGACGCGGACTATTCCAAAAAGAGAACTTGAAGGTATGGAATAAAATACTTGCCGGTGCACTTATCGCATTCTTTCCTTTATACGGATTAGGCAATATGTTGCCGGCATTCATTGTCAATAAATCAATATTGACCCCTTTATCACTTATCATCACCTCGCTTTCTAACTTCTCATTCATGTTGGTATTGGTTTCGGGAGTTATCTTTGCATTCTATAATACAAATATGCATTATCTTTTAATGAAAATCACTCCATACGGAAAGATGAGTCTTACCAACTATATTACTCAAAGCATAGTAGGTTCTATGTTATACTATAACTGGGGATTTGCTCTTCACAACCAATGTGGCATCACTGTCAGTTGCCTGGCGGGTATCGCATTCTTCATCTTGCAGTTTACATTCTGCCGCTGGTGGATGAGCCATCATTCACACGGACCGATGGAATACATATGGAAACGTGCCACTTGGCTGAAATGAGAACTTAAAAGGGCTTCCGGTTGTTTTACACATAAATAGAAATATAACTTATGGCTAATATGCATAATGAAATAGAATACGTTTTCAATTTACTCGAAAATCATCGTTTGAAAGAAGCATTGGTACAAATCCATGCCATGGCCAGCCAATGTTCCAGCTGGCAGCTGCGTACTGACGTAGAAACACTGCAAACGACATACGATCTGATGTTGCAATACAACGCAAAGGGCATAAAAGATCCCAAACAAAAGGATATGTATAATAAAATATTCCGATCGGCTTACGAAATGGCAGAACGGACACATATCATGAAAAACAGTACATCTTCTTTTGCTTTATATTATGATTTGATACGCACTTATGAGCACGCTAAACCGCATACTCTTTCCGAGCTGCAAATGCAATTGGAAGCCTATACGGAAGATGCAGCGACAGCTCCTCTGATTTACAGTGATGCCAATCGCTGTAAATCAGAATTGGCAGGAATACGCGAACGTCATGAAAAAGCACTCAACGAGTTATTCGAAAGAACCTGGGTTTCTTTATATTGGACGGAAGCCGAAGCACAGGAAGCCCAGACACTGCTCAATTCACTTCTGGTACCGGTCAATGATCTTTGCGTCTTCATCAGTGCCGTCACGATGAGCCAATCCAGAATTTTTGATATACGAAAATATATGCTGCTCCTCGAAGCGTATAATCACCCTGATCCTATGGTGAACCAACGTGCTATCGTAGGTATAGTGATAACTGCACTTTTCCATGAACATCGTATCATGATGTATCCCGAAGCACGTGCAAAGCTCTCACTACTCAATGAAGATGCTGATTTTATTAAGAACCTGCATACCATACAGATTCAATTGCAGCTTTCACGCGAGACACAGAAAATAGACAGGAAGATGCGGGAAGAAATCATTCCCGAAATGATGAGAAATCCGCGCATTGGGAACGCCAACAAAATCGGGTTCGATGAAACAGAAGACTCCGATGATCTTAACCCGGAATGGGAAAACTGGATTGACAAATCGGGCATTACTGACAAATTACGTGAAATGGGCGAATTGCAAATGGAGGGAGCTGATGTTTATATGAGCACATTCTCTCAACTAAAGCAGTTCCCTTTTTTCCGCCAAATGTCACATTGGTTCTATCCTTTCGACCGCCAATTTCCCGATATTGTTACCATATTTGGAGATAATGAAGAAAAGAGAATGTCCTTATTGGACATTATACTCAATAGCGATTCCTTCTGCAATTCAGATAAATATTCTTTCTGTTTCAGCTTGATACAAATGCCTGAATCACAAAGAGAGCTGATGATACATCAGATGAACGAGCAAAGCTCTGTATCGCAAGAACAGCTAGAGCAGATAACAAAGATGACGAAGTCCACCTTGAAAAAAGAGAATATCAGTCGCCAGTATATTCATGATTTATATCGCTTCTTCAAATTATGGTCTCGCCGTTCCGAAGAAAAAGACATCTTCGAAAGCCGCTTTGAACTGTGGAAATATAACAGCCTTAAAAAAGCAATAACCCAACCTGAAGAACTGAAAAAGTTGGCAGATTATTTCTTCCAAAAAGATTATATGGAGGAAGCATTCCAGCTATACAGCATCCTGCTTGAAGAGAATAAAACCAACTCCGAGTTATGGCAGAAAGCCGGTTATTCCCTCCAGAAATTGAGAAATTACGATAAAGCGTTGAGTTATTATAAACAAGCTGATATCATTGCCCCGGATGCCTTATGGACTAACCGTCATCTGGCCTTGTGTTACCATAAGCTGGGCATGCCTGAACAGGCATTGCAATACTTCAAAAAAGTAGAAATTGTTCAGCCCGACAATTTAAACCTGTCCTTACAGATTGGTCAATGTCTGGTAGCCTTGAAAAGATACGAAGAGGCTTTGGGGTACTTCTTTAAAGTGGAATACCTGGAAAAAAATCCCAATAATGCACGCCGTGCTATCGGCTGGTGTTCATTTGTTATCGGCAAATATGAAGAAGCACGTAAATATTATGATCTACTGCTTCAGGCTACCAAGCCCAAAATGCAAGACTGGATGAATGCAGGACATTTATACTATACATTAGGAAATATCGAAACGGCTATCAACTATTATCAAAAAGCACAGAGTATGTGCGAAGACCGTAACATGTTCCTTACCTTCTATTTGGAAGACAAAAAATACCTTATTGAAAAAGGATTTTCGGAAGAAGATATCTATATCCTATTGGATGAACTACTTTAATGACTTATAAGACAATTCGATACGAGACAGAAGTTTTGTATAATTATACAGGACTTCTATCTTTATCGGAGATTCATCATCCAATCTATAGTTAGCATGCACGTTATAAGTCTCAGCACCATGATTTACACAACGTCCGATATCATTGGGCAAAACTGTATCTACCCTGAAATCCCCCAAGTTTAGTAAAAAATAGAAAAAGCCATCCAAGCCATCACTATCCATTACATAAGCCTGTATATTCAAATTTGCCCGATAATTAATATGATTATCATAATTATAATAACTATGACACACATAAGTACTGTCATTTAATTCATGATGTGAGGTAATGGATTCCATCAGTTTTCCATCATCACCAAATATATATTTCGTACAGACGCGTTTTAAGAAATCATTTCCTTCCACTCCAAAATAGTCCGACTTGATACACAATGTATCAGCTCCGTATTCATAAGTCGAAGTCTTAAAAACATCCCATGTTTCCGAACCTCTTTTCAACAAACAACGTGTACGACTTTCTATCGCCTTGCCTTTAGCCATTTTAAAAGTTACCGAGCAAAGCTTATTTCCCGAATGAAGGCAATCCATTTTTCCTATGGTTACCTTATCGCCCGCATACACTATCGGAGTATCACCATAACGTATTATTCTGCCGTCACCATCATACTCTATATCCGATATAACCTCTTCTTCTTCTGTCAGGTCAGTTACTTTTGCTATAAGTGTTTCGTCTTTATTTTCTTTACAACTCAAGTTTGCAAACAGTAAGAAGCTCACTACAATATATTTTACAATCGCTTCAATTTTCATACTTCAATCATCCTATCTGTGCAAATAAAACAAAAAATATTAGAACTATGCACAATTTGGATGATTTTAACTCAACTTCTTTTTATCCCTTCTGTTGTAGATTGCAATTATAAAAGAAATAAGAATATATGGAATGGGTAATACATCTAATAAGACAACATTCAGAACTGGCTATTTTTCTCACTATTGCCGCAGGATTCTGGATTGGTAAAATCAAAGTAGGACAATTCAGTTTGGGAATCGTCACCAGCGTACTTTTGGTCGGAGTACTGGTAGGTCAACTCAACATCACCATTGAAGAGCCGGTCAAATCGGTTTTCTTTCTACTATTTTTATTTGCCATCGGTTACAAAGTGGGACCGCAATTCTTTCGTGGATTAAAAAAAGACGGCTTGCCACAAGTGGGATTTGCCGTCTTAATGTGCGTTGGCTGTTTGGTTATAACCTGGATTTTAGCACTTATAATGGGATATAATGCAGGCGAAGCAGCCGGATTACTGGCAGGTGCACAAACCATTTCTGCTGTTATCGGAGTAGCAGACGACACCATCAATGGCTTAAACATCAGCACAGAGCAGAAAAACAATATGATAAATATTATTCCCGTAGCCTATGCTGTTACCTATATCTACGGAACTGCAGGGTCAGCATGGGTACTCTCTTCTTTGGGTCCGAAAATGTTGGGCGGACTGGGAAAAGTAAAAGCTGCCTGTAAAGAACTGGAAGCAAAAATGGGAACGAGTGAGGCTGATGAACCCGGCTTCGAACATGCTCGCCGACCGGTCGTATTCCGTGCTTATACCATAGAAAACGATTGGTTTGGAAACGGTAAAACGGTAGAGCAACTCGAATCTTACTTTATTTCGCAAGGGAAAAGGCTGTTTGTTGAAAGAATGAGGCATAATCATACCATTATTAACGAAATTCTTCCGGGACAATTATTACAAAAAGGTGACGAAGTAGTATTAAGTGGACGTCGTGAATTTGCCATAGGAGAAGAAGATTGGATTGGCGAAGAAGTGATAGATCCCCAGTTGCTTGATTTCCCTGTAGAGGTATTGCCGGTCATGATACATAAGAAACCGTATGCCAACCGAAAACTTGAATTCATTCGTAAGCAACCTTTCATGCATGGAGTGAGTGTAAGACGCATCAAACGTGCGGGTATTGATATTCCCGTGTTTGCCCAAACCATGGTCGATTCAGGTGATACATTAGAATTGGTAGGACTGAAGAAAGAAGTAGAAACAGCTGCTAAGCAATTAGGATATATCGACCGGCCTACCAATGCTACCGATATGGTATTTGTCGGCATCGGCATCTTAATAGGAGGAGTTATCGGCGCCTTGGCCATTCACATAGGCGGAGTTCCCATCAGTCTCAGCACAAGTGGAGGAGCACTGATTGCAGGTCTGGTATTCGGATGGTTGCGCAGTAAACACCCCACATTCGGACAAATTCCGGAATCCTCTCTATGGGTATTGAATAATGTAGGATTGAATATGTTTATAGCCGTCGTAGGAATCTCTGCAGGTCCCAGTTTCATCCAAGGACTGAAAGAAGTAGGACCGATGCTTTTTATTATCGGCATCCTTGCCACTTCATTGCCTTTATTGCTAGGACTGATATTGGCCCGATATGTATTTCACTTCCATCCTGCACTGGCATTGGGATGCACAGCCGGAGCGCGAACTACCACTGCTGCACTGGGAGCTATTCAGGAAGCAGTAGACAGTGAAACCCCATCGCTCGGCTATACCGTGACCTACGCCGTGGGGAACACCCTTCTCATTATTTGGGGAGTAGTCATTGTTTTATTAATGTAATCATCTAAACCTTATAACATTATGGAATATTTAAGCGATAAGAGCAGCGTAGCGAAAATGGACAAGAACTTGGAAAAAATCAGTCCGTTTGAGCTCAAGAACCGTTTGATAGAAATGGCAGATGAAAGTGTGAAGAAGATGGCACACGTCATGCTGAATGCCGGCAGAGGAAACCCCAACTGGATTGCCACCGAAGCTCGTGAAGCCTTCTTCATTTTGGGATCTTTTGCCATTGCAGAATCTCGACGTGTCATGGATATGTCTGAAGGAATAGCCGGTATTCCTCAGAAAGAAGGTATTGCCCAACGGTTTGAGCTGTGGCTGAAAACCCATGAAGGCGAACCGGGAATCGGTCTGTTGAAGCGTACTTATAATTATATGTTGATGGAACATGCAGTCGATCCTGATTCCTTAGTACATGAGTGGGCCGAAAGTATGGCAGGCAACCAATATCCGATGCCTGACCGTATCCTGAAGTATACGGAAATACTTGTACGCGACTATCTGAATCGGGAAATGTGTGACGGACGTCCCCCTCAAGGCAACTTTGACCTTTTTGCCACCGAAGGCGGTACGGCAGGCATGTGCTATGTATTCGATTCGTTAGAAGAAAACTTCCTATTGCACCGCGGAGACAGCATCGCTTTGATGGTTCCTGCCTTTACTCCATACATCGAAATACCCGAACTGACTCGTTACGATTATGACGTACTGAACATCAGCGCTGACACGATAGACGAAAACGGCTTGCACACCTGGCAATACAAAGTAGAGGATATCAACAAGTTGCGTGACCCGAAGTACAAAGCCCTGTTTGTAATTAACCCGAGCAATCCGCCCAGCTACGAGCTGAACAAGGAATGTGTAGATGCCATCAAAGACGTAGTAAATCGTTGGAATCCAAACCTGATGATAATAACAGATGATGTCTATGGAACTTTTGTTCCCGGATTTAGAAGTCTGTTGGCAGATTTACCGTTCAATACCATCTGCGTATATTCATTCTCGAAGTATTTCGGAGCTACGGGATGGCGCATAGCCGTCAATGCCATCCACGAAAATAATGTATTCGACAAGCTGATTGCCGCTTTACCCCGTAAACGCAAAAGTGAACTTGCCAAACGATACGGTTCTTTGACTACAGATGTAGAAAAGATGAAATTCATTGACCGCATGGTGGCCGACAGCCGTCAGGTTGCTCTAAACCACACCGCCGGACTGTCACTTCCACAACAAATGCAAATGTCATTGTTTGCTGCTTTCTCATTGCTTGATAAAGAGGATAAATATCGTCATGCCATGCTTAATCTGATTCATAGCAGACTGAAAGCATTATGGGATAATACCGGATTTATTTTACCCGATGACCCGCTTCGTGCCGGATATTATTCGGAAATAGATATGCTGGTATGGGCAAAGAAATTCTATGGCGATGATTTCGTCCATTACCTGAAATCAACATATAATCCACTAAATGTGGTCTTTCGTCTGGCAACAGAAACCGGATTGGTAGTGCTGAACGGAGGGGGATTCGACGGACCTGAATGGAGCATACGAGTTTCTTTAGCCAATCTTAATGAGAAAGATTACATCAAAATAGGGCTGAGCATTCGCAGAATCCTGAATGAATATGCCGAAAAATGGAAGAGTGGAAACAAGTCTTAAGGCTAATAAAAAAGCGAGGAAGGTATATCACAAATGCATACCTCCCGGCAACTTGACCGGGCTCATCAAATGGGGTGACGGGAAGCTGGAAGAGTATGCCGATGGCAGCAGCCATACTTATACCATCCGCCCCATACCGTGGTGGTGGAAATGAATGGTGTGGAAGAAGTGGACTTTTTAAGTTCTGATGCCATACGTAACTTATCCTTCCTGCACAAAAAACATATGCGCAGAAGGGTTATTCCCAATGGCTC
>OHBM01002098.1_pt1 | contig 13681 bp, 10 predicted proteins | sample 1577251 | NCBI WGS metagenome assembly OHBM01 (sample SAMEA3541557, study PRJEB24748) | human gut metagenome | biome: human gut; feature: human-associated habitat; material: faeces | place: China | collected 2012
ATCCGCGGGGGTTGCAACACGCTTTTGATCTCCGACCGCGCCATCCGCAAAGCGCACTCCGGGAGTTACTGTCAGAAAACCATTTCCGCAAACAGCGTGAATTCTTCCTGATTCAAGCGGAGAACAAACAACCCCGTCCAACCCCGCAATTTCAGCATTTTTTGCATAACATGCCACAACCTCATCCATAGGTTTATCAATAAGCAATTCTTTTTTTAAACTGTTCGAGTCGGTTGAAGTAAGCTGAGTTACCGCAATCAAAAGCGGGCGTGTTCCGTCTTCGCGTGTCAAACCTTCTTTTGCCGCCTGCATCATTGCAATCGTGCCGCCTGCATGAACGTTGCACATGTCAATATCAAGGGCGGACAGAACACGCATTGTTTTTTTGACGGTGTTTGGAATATCGTGAAGTTTAAGATCAAGGAAAATCTTGTGTCCGCGCCGTTTAAGCTCGCGAACGATATCCGCGCCTTCGGCATAAAAGAGTTCCATACCGATTTTAATAAAAGGCTTTCTGTCCGTAAATGCGGAAAGGAAATCCAGCACTTCAGTTTTTTTTGCAAAATCGCAGGCGATGATTACGTCTTTACCCATTATGTGCTCCTCCGATGATATCTTCAAGTTTATTAATTCCGTATTTTTTCATTGTTGACGGCAGCCCACGAATTATATCGCGGCATATATAAGGTTCGACAAGGTTGGCTGCACCGATTTGAACTGCGGCGGCACCTGCAAGCATCATTTCAAGCACATCATCTGCGCTTGATACCCCGCCTATACCCATTATCGGGATTTTCACCGCTTCATAAACATCATAAACCGTTTTCAATGCAACGGGAAAAATCGCACTGCCCGAAAAACCGCCTTTTTTGTTTGCGATTACAGGTGTCCGCCTGTGCAAATCGATTCGCATCCCCATGAGTGTGTTGATAAGGCTGAGTCCGTCCGCACCGGCATCCTCACAGGCTTTTGCAATGGACACAATATCCGTAACATTCGGACTGAGCTTAATAAATATCGGCTTTTGCACAACGGCTTTGACGGCTCTTGTAACCTCGGCAGCAGCGTCGCATGTTGTTCCGAAGCTCATTCCGCCGTTGTGAACATTCGGGCAGCTGATATTGACTTCGATAATGCCGACTTGCTCACATTCGTTGAAACGTGCCGCGACCTCCGTATACTCATGGATTGAAAATCCGCTGACATTTGCTATCACCTGTTTCGAAAAGCATCTTTTGAGCCGCGGAAGCTCGTTGTTTATCACCGCATCAACTCCCGGATTTTGCAAGCCTATGGAGTTGATTATGCCCGCCGGACATTCTGCAATTCGTGGAGTGGGGTTGCCGAAACGCGGTTCAAGTGTTGTCCCTTTAAATGAAAACGTGCCGAGACAATTGATGTCGTAAAGCTCCGCAAACTCGTAACCGTAGCCGAATGTTCCGCTTGCGGGAATGACAGGGTTGTCAAGCAGCCAATTTCCGAGATGAACTTTGAGAGCATCACCGCTTGGAAGCTCATTCGTTACAAGGGATTTGTTAAAACTTATATTCATTCCATCCTGCATTTTGCCGCTCATCACCATATTACCTCCTCGGAGACCAAAACGGGGCCGTCTTTGCAGATTCTCTTCGAACCGTATTTTGTTTTGCAGCTGCAACCCATACATGCACCGAAGCCGCAGCCCATGCGCTCCTCAAAACTCAATTGTCCGCTTGTTTCCGCAATATCAAACACTGCCTTCAGCATCGGTTCAGGACCGCACACACAGTAATCAGTGTAAGCAGTGATGCCGTCATTGCTTTCGGCATTAAAACAGCGCATTGCATCGGTAACAAACCCTTTCACTCCGTAGCTTCCGTCCGCTGTTGCAACAATTATCCTTGCTCCGATTTTTTTGAATTCATCTTCAAAGAAGCATTCGTCAAATGTGTTGAAACCCGCTATAACCATCGGTATTTTTCCTTCCGAAATCAGCTGCTTAGCAAGCAGGAACATCGGAGGGACGCCTGCTCCGCCGCCTATAAGGAGCGGGTACTCGCCGCAGAGTGAAGTATCATAACCGTTTCCGAGACCGGCCAAAACATCCAGCTGTTCATTCATCGGCAGGCGGCTCATGAACTCCGTGCCTTTGCCGACAACTTTGTAAACAATCGTCAGCGTGTTTTCACTCCGGTCAATATCGCAGACGGAAATCGGACGCCGCAGGAAAAAGCCTTTAAGCTTTATGTTCACAAATTGTCCGGGTCGATTTATTGACGATACATCACCCGAAAGCACCATTTTATACGTATTACGTGCTATGCACTCGTTTGAAACGATCTGAAACAGTGATTGAATCATGTTCAAGTTCCTTTCCTATATTCAGTGTTCATTAACCGTATTGTCGCCGATTAATCAGGCCGTCGCGCAAAAGCAAATCACTCCTCAATTAACCTTATCTTCCTTAACTGTTTTCCCATTGCGGGTTGTTTTTATACATTTGCCGAAAACCTGCATGCCGACAAAGGGGGATGCTTTCCCGAGAGACAGAAATTCGGCGGAATCAACGATATAGGGGGTGGAGATTTCAAATTCGGCAGTTCTGTTTCCGATATCTATGCCGAATCTGCGGGCGGGCGCGGTGCTCATCAGTTCAATAAGTCTGTTAAGCGACAGTATTCCTCTGCGCACGAGCCGAGTGTACAACACCGGAAAGGCGGTTTCAAGTCCCACAATTCCATTCAGACTGCTGCGCAGTCCGCCTGACTTTTCTTTTTCCGAATGCGGCGCATGATCGGTTGCGATCATGTCAATCGTGCCGTCAAGTATGCCTTCAATGAGTGCATCTCTGTCCGCTTCGGAACGAATCGGAGGGTTCATTTTGAAGCTTCCGCTGTCAACAAGATCATCATCACACAGAACCAGATAATGCGGTGCAGTTTCACATGTTATGTCGAGGCCTTCAGATTTTGCCTTACGGATAAGATTGACGGACTCCTTTGTCGAAACATGGCAAACATGGTATGGACATCCGCTCTTACGGACAAGCTCAATATCGCGTGCAATAGGGCGCCATTCGCTTTCACTGCATATTCCGGGCAGGGAATGCCTGTCGGCGTAGTTCCCGTCATGAATGCATCCACCGCGAACAAGACTGTTGTCTTCGCAGTGAGCAGCAATAATCTTGTGAAGTTTTTTTGCCTTTTTCATTGCTGCAAGCATAATTTCTTCATTCTGAACGCCTTTTCCGTCATCCGAAAACGCAACGACATACGGGGCAAGTGCGTCCATATCGGAAAGTTCCCGTCCGTTTTCACCGATTGTTATTGCACCGTACGGATAAACGGGAATGCAGGCATCACGACGAATAATTTCGAGTTGTTTTTCAAGGTGTTCGATGCTGTCAGGCACCGGATCAAGGTTCGGCATGGTGCAAATCGCAGCATACCCTCCGTTTGCGGCGGCAAGCGTTCCCGTCTTGATAGTTTCTTTATATGAAAAACCCGGTTCGCGAAGATGAACATGAACATCAACGAATCCGGGAACAAGAACAGTATCCGAAGAAATATTGGAAATTTTTTCTGAATGAACATCGGAAGGAGAAAATGAATTCGAATATGTATCCGATTTCAAATCGGAAAGGCCGCAACGGTCAATTCTGTTGTTTGGATATTCGGCGTTTTTTCGCGCAGTTTTGTTTTCAGACAGCATTTGGTGTGCCTCCTTCGGTTTCTGCAAGAATAAATCCTGCCGCATGCGGCAGGACAGCACAATTAAAACCCACGAATTCACGCTGAAAACGCAGAGAATATTGAGTTGCAAATCTTGCCGACATCAAGGTGTCAACGCGACCTCACGGGATCGCCTTAAAGATTGCAGTTATTTTATCAGGCTCGCAGACGGCTGTCAAGGCATTCAACAAAGTATATTGCAATCATTTAAAAACTGAATCAACATTATTCCGACAAATTCTTGCTTGACATTTGCCAACTTTAAAGCTACAATAACAATCGAAAATCCGTGTATAATATAACGGATAATATCATGATGCGGAGAAAACAAATGAGAAACAAATCTTTGACACGTTTTGCAGCTTTTTTTGTTGCAGCAACCATGCTTTTCGCTTGTTTGCAAGTCATTGCACAGCCTGCCGCAAACGACAGCGGGCACACTTACGTGCTTGTTGATCAACCCACCGACGGCGGGGTTTACCTTATGATAAGCCGACAGACCGGCAGCAATTTTGCTGTTTCCGGAACAGCGATGCCCGACGGGGAAGGCTTGGTGCCTGTTGAAGTCGGAGTTGCAGGTGACTATGTTGTAAGCGGAGTGAACGATTCCGTGCTTTGGCAGTTTAACGGCAGTTCCGAATCGGGCTACACCGTTCGCAATGCTGAGTCGGGCGAATACCTTGCAAAGCTTTCGAACACGCTTAAAACAAGCGCAGCAACTCAGCATCGCTGGGAGCACATAATTCATACCAACGACGACAGCAGCATCGGCGATGAACCTGTCATGCACAATGTGACCACCGGTGTGGGCTACATCCTCTATCGCGTAAACGGCGATGAGACTTATTTCGATTGCTTCAACGCTTATCAGCAATGCAATATACGCCTTTATGAGCGTCGGGATATGACCGGATTCGTACCGACGACGGGCGTCAGCATCGGAATTGATGCACTGGAGCTTGACCTTGGAAGCACTCACACATTCCAGCCGCAGGTTTTCCCGTCAAATGCAACCATTCAAAACGTTACATACACGTCTTCGGATTTGTCCGTTGCACGCATCAATCCCGACGGAACACTTATCACAGGCAGCGAAGGAACTGCGCAGATAACCGTTTACGACGGAACGGGCGAATTCAGCGATACCTGCACCGTGACGGTCGCAAGTGCAAATCCCGCAGTGCCCGTCCTGTACGGTTACAGAATGTACTCAAGTGCAAACGGCATCGTTAATTTTTCGGCGGATGATGTTTCCGACTTCAACCTTGTGGATGCACAAACAGGACTTGAACCGCTCACCGCAATGTGTTATGTGGAAGGTGATTTTTACGGTTTCGCAAAGAGTGAAACCGAAAACACGGGGTATGATTTCGTTATTATCGACGGCGAAACCTTCGAAAGACGGACGACAAACCTTTGGTCATACTACTATTGCCGCGATATGACCTATGATCCCGAAACCGGACTGATTTACTGCATGATGGCAACCAACGCAACTATTTACTCATTGTATTTTGGGATTTATACGGTAAACCCACAAACTCTGAGCTTTAACCTTGTCGGTGAAACAAACCGATACCTTTCGGTTCTTGAATGCACGGCGGACGGCAGACTTTACGGAATCGATATGTTCGGCTATTTCTGCTCCGTTGACAAAACCAATGCAAACTGCACAAAAATTGCACATACAACCGTTTCGGATATCAACCATGAACAGTCCATGGTGTTCTGTCCTTCAAACGGCAAAATGTATTGGATGAAATCCGATGATAACGGAGGCGTATTTTTCGAGGTCAATCTCGCAAACGGAACGCTTGTTTATATCGGCTATCCCGGCGGCGATTACATAACATATCAGAGTGTTGCAGGCCTTTGCTATGTTCCGACGGATGAACCGGAGTATCAGCAGGGTGATATAGATATGGACGGCATAGTTTCTGTTTCGGATGCATTGCTTGCATTGCGGTGCGGAATGGAAATTGTGACTCTTACCCCGCAGCAGCTTACGCTTGGCGATATGGATGGTGACGGTTCCGTTAATGTTACCGATGCGATAATGATACTTCGAGCTGCACTTATCGGCTGATTTTAAAATTCGACAGCACGGCTGCGGTATCAAAATCAAAAATAAGACCTTTCAAAAACAGCGGTTCGCAGTACGGCGGGCCGCTGTCTGCACAAATAACCAAATGACAATTTCGCCTACGGTTCGATAAAGATTTTACTGTATGATTCAAAGCATTGATTTTAACTCTGCCGCATGATAGAATACGCATGGCAAAGCCTGAAAAGCTTATGCTGTGTCCGAACAAACAAGTTAATCTTTTAAAAACGGAGGGTGAATTTGTGAAAAGAAAAGCTTTAGGCTTGTTTGCAACATTTTTCAAAATCGGAGCTTTCACTTTTGGAGGAGGATATGCAATGATCCCGCTGATACAACGTGAAATCGTAGATAAAAAACAATGGGCAACAAATGAAGATTTGCTTGATATAATTGCAATTGCCGAATCAACGCCCGGTCCCATTGCCGTGAACGCAGCAACATTTATCGGCAGCAAAATCGACGGCTTCTTTGGCGCTCTTTTTGCAACGCTCGGAGTTGTTCTTCCGTCATTTATAACCATACTTGCCGTGTCGTTTGCTATTGCACAGTTTGAACATATAAAACTCGTTCAGTATGCATTTACGGGTATTCGTGCAGCAGTTCTTGCGCTCATTATCCGCGCACTTGCGACAATGTATAAAGAATGTCCGAAGTCGCCCCTGTCATACATCATTGCGGCAGCTGCTTTTTTTGTTGCAGCATTTACAAGCATCAACACGATTTTTATCATACTCGGCTGTGCTGCGGTCGGCCTTGCTGTACATTTGGTATTTAATACAAAAAACGGAAAGGCGGGGGAAGGCAAATGATTTTCATCGAATTATTCTTCACATTTTTCAAGATTGGCTTGTTTACTGTCGGCGGCGGATATGCAATGCTCCCGCTTATCAGAACTGAGGTTCTCGGCAAGGGCTGGCTGACAGCGGAGGAAATTGTGAATTTCATTGCCGTGAGCGAAAGCACACCCGGGCCGTTCGCAGTCAATATTGCAACTTATATCGGTTCTGTCCGCGGCGGGGCAGCAGGGGCAGCTTGTGCAACGCTCGGAGTTGTGCTTCCGTCGTTTCTGATTATTCTTGCGATTGCGCGATGCTACAAAAAGTTTAAGAGCAGCAGAATAGTTGCGGGACTGATGTCCGGCTTGAAGCCGGCGGTGATCGGGCTTATTGCAGCCGCCGTGTTAACAGTCGGCAAAACCGTTTTTTTGAATTCGGCAACTCCGACAGGCTTTCCCGCCACCGCATCGGACTGGTTTCGAACCGTGAGTTCCGCGTTGATTTTTGTGCTTGCACTCTTTGCCTGCCGAAAAAAACTTCATCCGATATTAATGATTTTGATTGCCGCTGCTCTCGGCATAGCATTCGGCCTTTTGGGCGAAACGCTTGTTGCGCAGCGTTAACCGCAGCATTAACACCAAGAACAATATCGCCCGTACGGGCAACACATCGGATTGATTTTTTCCGCTGTCTGTTGTGCAAGTTTTGCATTGCCCGAGTGGGCGGTATGATTTAAATTAAACATGTGTAAATATTTTTTATTTGTGCAATAGTAAAGCTCGTTTTCCGGTGTGGAAAACGAGCTTTATTCACAGCTTGAAAGCGGATAACTTAGATATTGTCCGTATGTTTACGCAGGTGCACCGACCAACATTGCTTCATGCACGGGAAGGATTTTTTTGCTGTCGGGCATGTGGACGAGAGCTTGATTCAGCACCTCCTCGGCGTTATGCACAAATACAATTTGCAGTGCATCAATAATATCCTTGGGAACTTCGGCAATATCCTTGCGGTTTTGCTCCGGAAGCAGCACCGTTGTTATGCCTGCGCGTGCTGCAGCAAGCAGTTTTTCACGCAAACCTCCGATTGCAAGCACTCGGCCCCTGAGAGTGATTTCGCCTGTCATTGCAAGTCTTGCGCGCACCGGAATGCCTGTCAGTGCACTCGCAACAGCCGTCATGAGTGAGATCCCTGCGGACGGACCATCCTTTGGAACAGCACCTTCCGGAACATGAATATGTATATCCGTATGCTGATTGAAATCATCGCTCAGTCCCAGTTCGGAAGCGTGTGCGCGGATGCACGTAATAGCAGTGCGTGCGCTTTCCTGCATAACATCGCCGAGACTTCCGGTAAGCTGGAGCTGACCCGTGCCTTTCAACGCTTCAACCTCAATTTCTAACAGCTCACCGCCAACGCTTGTCCACGCAAGTCCGTTCACCAGTCCGATTTCAGGCTCCTTATCCGCAGGCTCAAAGCTGTACCGAGACACACCGAGATATTCCTTTATTTTCGATTTGCTGAGCCGAATCCGTTTTTTTCCGTTTGCAATATCAACGGCAGCCTTTCGGCAAACTGCGGCAATACAGCGTTCAAGGCTGCGAACGCCTGCCTCGCGTGTGTAGCAATTGACAATTTCGGAAATTTCCTCATCCCCGATGGTCAGCATGCTCTTCTTCAGTCCGTGCTTTTCGAGCTGCTTCGGAATCAAATACTGTCTTGCAATTTCGATCTTTTCGGTCGCAAGATAACTCGGAACCTCTATAACTTCCATTCTGTCCAGAAGCGGGCGGGGGATATCGGCAAGGTTGTTTGCTGTTGTTATGAACAGAACCTTGGACAAATCATACGGCATCTCCAAAAAGTGATCGCGGAAAGCAAAGTTTTGTGCTCCGTCAAGCACTTCAAGAATTGCGGCGGCCGGATCACCGTTGTAATCTCGGGATAATTTATCAATTTCATCAAAAAGAATGACCGGATTTACGGTTCCCGCCTGCCGCATTGCAGAAATAATGCGACCCGGCATAGCTCCGATATAAGTGCGCCTGTGTCCGCGAATCTCCGCTTCATCCTTGATTCCGCCGAGACTCATTCGAACAAAGCTGCGGCCCAAAGCCTTTGCAATTGATGCGGAAATGGATGTTTTGCCTACACCCGGAGGGCCCGCAAAGCAAATGATCTGACCGTTCACCTTTCCGGTAAGTTTCGCAACTGCAAGATACTCAAGAATACGCTGTTTGACTTTTTCAAGCCCGTAATGGTCCTCGTCAAGTATCCTGCGCGCATTTTGAATATCAAGATTATCCTCGCTCATCTCGGTATAAGGCATGTCCAACAGACAATCGATGAAAGTTCGCAGGGACGGTGTTTCGTGTGAACCGGCAGGAAGGGTTGCGAACCTGTCGATTTCTTTTTCAAGTCGGATGCGAATTTCATCGGGAAACGTACGTTTCTTCAGTCTTGCACGAAACTCATCGGCTTCCGTCTCCTCGTTCTCACCCAATTCTTTTCGAATTGCCTTTATCTGTTCGCGGAGGAAGTATTCCTTTTGATTCTTTTCTATTTGCTGCTTGACACTCGCCTCAATGCGTTTGCTGAGCTTTGTGAACTCCTGCTCGCGTGCAATAATGTTCAAAAGCGTTATGCAGCGCGAGGCACTGTCCTCCTGTTCAAGAAAACACTGCCGATCCTCGTATTTTTTCAAGGTTATGTTTGCAAGCCTGAATATATATGCAGTATCATCGGAGCTTTTCTCAATAACCTCAAATGCTTCGGAAAGGCTGTTTACTCCGATCAGTTCAAGGTAATCGCGGCATTTTTTCGAAACGAGCGGACGGAGTGACGAAGCTTCGGGGTCGGTTTGCTCTTCATCGTCGCAACTGTAAAGGTTCGCGCTGAAAAAGGGCTCCTCGCCCGTGAAACCGTCAACGAGCGCACGGCATACACCTTCCGCCATGACGCGGACAGTATCTCCAGGCAGTTTAATTACCTGCTTGATTTTGCAAATGCAGCCGATCTCATACAGCTGCTTTGCGGTTATATCGGTAAGTTTCGGATCTTTTTGCGCGGTAAGAAACACCAACCCGTCGTTTTCGGCGGCGGTTTCGATCGCGGCAACGCTCTTGTCCCTGCCTGCATCAAAGCTCAGCAGTGTGTAGGGCATCACAACCAAGCCGCGCAGAGGCACAACGGGCATTTTTTCATAGTACTTAATAGCCAAATTTCATATCCTCGTGTTTTGTTGTTTTTTGCCGTGAATGTGTCATCGGCTTCTTTTTGAAGAATTATACACGTTGTTTGAAAATTATACAACACACAAATTCAGGCATATATGCAAATTCTCGGGGCAATCCTGTGTATCTTCAACAACAGCACACCAATACTTCGCAGCCCGCAAAAGACCGCTTTGCTCTTCGGTATCATTTTGTGCCCAATTCCGTACGGAGCGGCCGAATATAAACTGAGCAACACGGTGAATATCGATATATTTGATGCCGAGTGCGCCTTTGCAGCCGAATTTCGGACTTTTTTTTCTTTTTTTGTCGCTCAAGTCTTGTTTATTCACCCATTGTTGTGGTACAATACAGAGTAGCTTGTATTTACCATGGCGGTTCGGCTCTTATGCAATCAGCCTGATTGGAGTATGCTTTGCGCAGAGTCGAGCGATACTCTTTATAGAAAGGAAAAATCATCATGAAAAAAAGATGCGACAAACTCATTGCTAAGCTTCGTGAAAAAAACATCGATGCAGCAATAATCACCTCACCTGTTAACCGCAGGTATTTCTCCGGCTTCACCGGCAGCAACGGTGTTGTTATTGTAACAGAAAACGGTCGCGTTCTTCTTACTGACTTCCGTTATACCATTCAGGCAAATCAGCAGTGCGCCGGAGTTTGCGAAGTTCGTCAGGTTAACCGCGGAATAGGTTCGGGCGATGTTGAAGCAGTTCTTAAAGAATTTGACGCAAAACGCGTTGCCTATGAAGATGCAGCTCTGACCGTTGCCGAATTTAACATGTTCAAGAGCATGCCCTTTGAACTTTTGCCCGAATCAAAGCTTATCTCGGATTGCAGAATCGTTAAGGATGCTGCGGAAATAGCAGAGCTTCAAAAGGCTCAGAATGTTGCGGATGCAGCTTTTGCAGAAGTTCTGAAACACGTAAAGGTTGGCATGACCGAGATTGAACTTCGCAATGAATTCGATTATCTCATTCGCAAGTTCGGCGGGGATGACAATTCATTCGACACCATCGTCGGTTCCGGTCCCAACGGTGCGCTTTGCCATGCGTATCCCGGTCCGCGCAAGATTCAGAACGGTGATTTCGTTGTTATGGACTTTGGCGCACGCGTAAACGGTTATTGTTCGGATATGACCCGCACATTCGCAGTCGGCAAACCCTGCGATGAGCTCGTGAAGATTTACAACATTGTTCTTGAAGCTCAGCTCAAGTGCCTTGAAGTGCTTCGTCCCAATATGAACGCCGCCGATCTTGACAAGACAGCGCGGGATATCATCACAGCGCACGGTTACGGCGAGTGCTTCGGTCACAGCCTCGGCCACGGGTTCGGTCTTGAAATCCACGAAAGTCCCTATGCAAGCCCGCGTTCCGCAGATATTCTTGTCCCCGGAAGCACAATCACCGTTGAACCCGGCATTTACGTTGAAGGACTCGGCGGTGTCAGAATCGAAGATTGCTGCGTTCTGACCGAAACCGGTTACATCAATCTCTGTTCAACCACCAAGGAGCTCATCATCCTCTGATAAGGTCAGAAAAGCCTTGTAAAAGCTTCTTTTGATGTTCCAAGTTATTTTTCCGCCTGCAAAACAGCGCAGTATGCGCCCTGCAGGCGGTCGATAAGGTTCCGAGTGGACCTGTTTATTGCAATCATACTTTATAAATTTATATCACGGAGGTATTCCCATGATTTTAGCTGGCGATTTCAGAAAAGGCATTACCGTTGAAATAGACGGACAGGTTTGGAGCATTGCAGATTTTCAGCATGTCAAGCCCGGCAAAGGTGCGGCATTTGTTCGCACAAGACTGAAAAACGTCATGACAGGTGCGGTTCTCGAAAGAACCTTCAGCCCCACCGACAAGTATCCCACTGCACACATCGAAACCCGCGAAATGCAGTATCTCTATACTGACGGAGATTTGTATTATTTCATGGATAATGAGTCCTATGAACAGCTCGCACTCAATCATGAGCAGGTTGAAGATGCAATCGACTTCGTTGTTGAAAACTCCAACGTCACCATCCGTTTCTACAAAGGCAATGCATTCTCCGTTGCAGCTCCCAATTTTGTTGAGCTGACTGTTACGGAGACCGAACCCGGCTTCAAGGGTGACACCGCGACCGGAACCACCAAGCCCGCCGTACTCGAAACGGGTTACAAAATTGCTGTTCCCCTGTTCGTTAACGAAGGCGATCGCATTCGCGTTGATACCCGCACCGGTGAATACATGGAGCGCTGCTGAGTTAACTGCTCTTAACAGACTCCGCGCCTCTGCTTAACAGGGTGGTTATAGGTTCAAATTCTATGGCAAACGAAACAAATATCATTCAAAAGTCCGCTTACCTGCGCGGACTTGCTGATGGAATGAAGCTTTCGGCGAATTCCGACGATACCTCAAAACTTTTGCTTGCGATGATCGACTGCATAGACAGTATTGCGGTACAGGTCAACGACAACACCGATCTCATTTGTGAGCTTGATGACGAAGTTGATTCCTGTTCCGATTCATTGGATGCTTTTGCAGAATTGGTTTTCGGCATTGATGACGACGATGACGAAATCGACATCAACGACGATGATGATCTTTTCGCTTGCGATGACGATGATGATCTTTTCGCTTGCGATGACGATGATGATGACAGCAAATGCTTTGGCTGCTCTTGCCCCGGCGAGTGCGATGATTGCTATTGCGACGAAGACTGCGAGGATTGTAATTGCGACGGCAGAGATGATGATTGCTGCATTACCTGCCCATATTGCGATGCGCGGGTTCCGCTTTCCACACTGATGGAAAGCGATAATCCCGTTTGCGGAATCTGTCATATGCCGTTATGTTCATCAACCGGTTTCGAGGAGGAATCCGATTCCTGATTTTGCAGCGCACCGAACAAAGTCATTATTGAATCATTTTTTTCTCAGCAGGGTTCACATTTAATATGCGGATCCTGCTGTTTGCGAAAGGAGTTTTATGGAATTTGACTCAGCTGCTCTTTGTGGATGTGTGGAATCGCCAAGCACTAAACGAAGTGTTTCGCTGCATCCGAGGCTGGAAGCTGCAGCTGCTCTTCTCGGCAAAACATCTGTACTTGCTGACATCGGGTGTGATCACGGCAGATTTTCGGCTGCAATGCTTCAACGCGGTATTGCTGAAAAAGTTATTGCATCCGACATAAGTGCTCCGTCCCTCAAAAAAGCCGAACAGCTTGCGAATGTGTGCGGACTTTCAAGCAAGATGGAATGCCGTATTTCGAACGGTTTTTCGGCATACTCTGCCGTCCAGGGGGGCGATGGAGCTCCTCTGCCGGTGAGACTGACAAGGCTGTTATACTCGGAATGGGCGGCGAGGTTATCCGTTCCATACTTTCACGCTCTGATTCATTCGCGCGTTCGCTTGAGTGCATTGTTATGCAGCCTATGCGCGGGGAAGCCGAACTTCGGAGCTATCTTTACTCAAACAATTATCGCATAATTGATGAAGCGGTTGTTTTTGACAGCGGGAGATACTATCAGCTGATTTCGGCAAAAAACGGAGCGCCGTGCCAACTTCCCGACTGCTTTGAAAAAGGTTTTTTTCAATTCGGTGCCGAAGCATTTAATAAGCGTGACCCAATGCTTTTGCCGCTGATGCAGCGGTATCTTTGCATCATTGAAAAAAAGCTGCAGCGGGCAGCTTTATCGGGCGGCAGACCGAAGCGACTCATTTTTGAAGCAGAAAGTACAGCAAGATTGATTTCTGCGTTTTTAAACGGGCGGAATGATGACTGTTCGGCGAAACACACTGATTGATTAAAGGAGCAAAACATGCTGCTTAATGATTTTATAGATATAATGAATAAGCTCGCGCCGCAAGAGAC
>OHBM01002099.1_pt1 | contig 13678 bp, 7 predicted proteins | sample 1577251 | NCBI WGS metagenome assembly OHBM01 (sample SAMEA3541557, study PRJEB24748) | human gut metagenome | biome: human gut; feature: human-associated habitat; material: faeces | place: China | collected 2012
ACCCAGCAGCGCAACTGGATCGGCCGCAGCCACGGCGCCGAGATCAACTTCGACACCACCGCGGGCGACACCCTGACGGTCTACACCACCCGCGCGGACACGCTGTTCGGCGCGACCTACATGGTCATCAGCCCCGAGCACGCCTTCATCAAAAAGTGGGTCGACGCGGGCCTTATCCGGAACGCCGACGCCGTCGCCGCCTATCAGGAGGAGGCCGCCCGCAAGTCTGACTTCGAGCGCACCGAGCTGAACAAGGAAAAGACCGGCGTTGTCGTCGAGGGCGTCAAGGGCATCAACCCCGTCAACGGCAAGGAGATCCCCATCTTTATCTCCGACTACGTCCTGGCAACCTACGGCACCGGTGCCATCATGGCCGTGCCCGCCCACGACACCCGCGACTGGGAGTTTGCCAAAAAGTTCGGCCTGCCCATCATCGAGGTCGTCAAGGGCACTGTGCCCAGCGACCTCGACAAGGAGGCCTTCACCGACGTGGCCACCGGCACGCTCGTCAACTCCGACTTCCTGAACGGCCTGTCCGTTGAGGATGCCAAGAACAAGATGTACGCCTGGCTCGAGGAGAACGGCAAGGGCCACAAGCAGGTCAACTTCAAGCTGCGCGACTGGGTGTTCAGCCGCCAGCGCTACTGGGGCGAGCCTATCCCCATGGTCTATTGCGACAAGTGCGGCTGGGTGCCCCTGCCCGAGAGCGAGCTGCCCCTGCGTCTGCCCGAGATCAAGGACTTTGAGCCGGGCGAGAACGGCGAAAGCCCGCTGGCGCGCCATACCGAGTGGGTCAGCACGACCTGCCCCTGCTGCGGTGCCCCCGCCAAGCGCGAGACCGACACCATGCCCCAGTGGGCCGGTTCGAGCTGGTACTTCCTGCGCTACTGCGACCCGAAGAACCACGACGCCATCGCCAGCAAGGAGGCGCTCGAGTATTGGAGCCCCGTGGACTGGTACAACGGCGGCATGGAGCACACCACCCTGCACCTGCTGTACAGCCGTTTCTGGCACAAGTTCCTGTATGACATCGGCGTTGTGCCCACCAAGGAGCCGTACCAGAAGCGTACCTCCCACGGCATGATCCTGGGCCTGAACCCCCATGCCTTTGAGAACCAGCCCGATGCCGAGCGCAAGCGCCTGCTGGCCGAGTACGGTGACGAGAAGGGCGCGCGCAAGGCCCTTGTCGAGAAGTACGGCGAGATGGCCGAGCACCCCATCGTCAAGATGTCCAAGTCCCTCGGCAACGTCGTCAACCCCGACGATGTGGTCAACGAGTACGGCGCCGACACGCTGCGCCTGTATGAGATGTTCATCGGTGACTTTGAGAAGGCCGCCCCGTGGAACACCTCCTCCATCAAGGGCTGCAAGCGCTTCCTCGATAAGATCTGGTCGATGAGCGAGAAGCTCGTTCCCGGCGAGGGCGTCCGCCCCGAGCTGGAGGCCGTTGCCAACCGCACCATCAAGAAGGTCGGTGAGGACATTGACGCGCTGAAGGCCAACACCGCCATTGCCCAGCTGATGATCTACGTCAACGCACTGAGCGATCAGGGGGGTGCGACCAAGGCCGAGTACGAGCTGCTGCTGCAGCTGCTGAACCCGTTTGCCCCCCACATGACCGAGGAGCTGTGGCAGCAGCTGGGCCACACCGAGCAGCTGGCCTACCACGCCTGGCCGACCTACGACGAGGCCAAGTGCGTCGAGCAGACGATTGAGATCGCCGTGCAGGTCAACGGCAAGGTCAAGGCCCGCATCAAGGTGCCCGCCGCCATCGAGAACGCGGACGCCATCGCCGCCGCCAAGGCCGAGCCCGCCGTAGCCGAAGCCATCGCCGGCAAGACCATTGCCAAGGAGATCTATGTCAAGGGCAAGCTGGTCAATATCGCGGTCAAAGGCTAAAATTTTATAAGCACTCTAAGGCAGAGCGAAGGCTCTGCCTTTTTTGGTGGGCGGCTGCCGCAAAGTTCCCCGGAGCGGTCAAGACCGCTCCCTACAAAGCACCCGTGAACGTGGTACTGTAGGGAGGGGTCTTGACCCCTCCGATGACGCTGCCGCTATTGCGATGCAAATATTTCGCCGCCCCTAACAAAGCGCACGTGGTTCAATAGTCTCTGTTTACAAACTCCGTCAACTACGGTATAATAAAAGATACTAAATTTCTTGACGAAAGCAGGTCACACCATGCTCATCAGTCTGATTGTACCCTGTTACAATGAAGAAGAAGCGATGCCGCTTTTTTATAAAGAAGCCTCCCGCGTGGCGGCGGAGATGAAGGCCAGCCACGGCGCGGAGTTTGAGTTTATCTTTGTGGACGACGGCTCCCGCGACGGCACGCTGCGCGTCGCGCGTGAGCTGCACGCGCAGGACCCCCGCGTGCGGTATGTCTCGTTCAGCCGCAACTTCGGCAAGGAGGCCGGTATCTACGCGGGTTTACAGGCCGCCAAGGGGGATTACGTCGCCACGATGGACGCCGATCTGCAGGACCCGCCCGCGCTGCTGCCGCAGATGCTGGACACGCTGCTGACCGGCGAGTACGACTGCGCCGCCACCCGCCGCACGACCCGCAAGGGCGAGCCGCCGCTGCGCAGCTGGTTTGCCCGCAAGTTCTACCAGATCATCAACAAGATGTCCGATACGGAAATTGTCGACGGTGCGCGGGATTTTCGCCTGATGAGCCGCAAAATGACCGACGCTGTGCTCAGCATGGCCGAGTACAACCGCTTCAGCAAGGGCATTTTCAGCTGGGTCGGCTTCAAGACCAAGTGGTTCGACTATGAGAACATCGAGCGCGTCGCCGGTACGACCAAGTGGAATTTCTGGGGCCTGTTCAAGTACTCTATCGAGGGCATCGTCGGCTTCTCCACCACGCCGCTGCTGATCGCGGCGGGGGCGGGCGTGCTGTTCTGCATTCTCGCGTTCATCGGCATCCTCTTTGTCGTCGTCCGCGCGCTGATGTTCGGCGACCCGACCTCCGGCTGGCCCAGCATGGTCTGCATCATTCTGCTGTGCAGCGGCGTCCAGCTGTTCTGCACCGGCATTGTGGGCGAGTACCTCGCCAAGACCTACCTGGAGGTCAAGCACCGTCCCATCTACATCGTCGCCGAGACCGAAGAGGACAAAAAGTAAATCATGCGTGATATGACAAAGGGTACCCCGCTGGGGCACCTCTTTCTGTATGCGGTGCCGCTGCTGCTAGCAAACTGGCTGCAGCTGGCGTACAATGCGGTGGATTCCATCATCGCAGGGCGGTTCATCGGGCAGGACGCGCTGGCCGCCGAGGGCGTGGCCGGGCCGGTCATGAATCTGGTGATTTTGGCCATCAGCGGCCTGTGCATCGGCGCGGGCGTACTGATGAGTGAGGCGTTCGGCGCAAAGCGGACCGCCCGCTTAAAAGAGACGTTGGCAACGACGCTGCTGTTCGGCGCGGCGCTCTGCTGTGCCGCCGCGGCGCTGGGCTGTGCGCTGACGCCGTGGATCCTGCGCGCGCTGGCCGTGCCGGACTCGATTTTTGGCATCACCGGCATCTACCTGCGCATCACGTTCCTGGGCGCGCCGTTCACGTTTTTCTATAACGCACTGGCGGCGGGCCTGAAAAGTGTCGGCGACAGCAAAACGCCGCTGAAATTCCTGGCGTTCTCCGCCGTGCTCAACGCGGTGCTGGATCTCATTTTAATTGGCGGGCTGGGCTTCGGCATTGTGTGCAGCGCCGTGACCACTGTCGTGGCCGAGGCTGCCAGCGCGCTGCTGGCCGCCGTCTACATGGCACGCCGCGTGCCGGAGCTCTGCCCCGGGCAGGGGCAGTGGCGCATCCGCCGCGACCTGCTGGGGCCGATTTTGCGTTACGGCGCGGTGACGGCGGTGCAGCAGGCCGTGCAGCCGATCTGCAAGGTGCTCATTCAGGGGCAGGTCAACGCGCTGGGGGTCGGGGCTATCGCGGCGTTCAACGCGGTCACGCGGGTGGACGATTTTGCCTTCACGCCGGAGCAGAGCATTGCCACGGCCATTACGACCTACATTGCCCAGAACCGCGGCGCCGGGCAGACCGCCCGCATCCGCCGCGGCTTTGCGGTGGGCCTGCGGCTGGAGCTGGGCTATTGGCTGCTGATGGGCAGCCTGACGCTGCTGCTGCGCCAGGGCATCCTGTCCCTGTTTGTGGCAGGGGAGGGAGCCGCCGACGTCATTGCACTGGGCAGCACGTATCTGGGCTGGATGGCGGTGTTCTACGCCCTGCCCGCGCTGACGAACGGTTTCCAGGGCTTTTACCGCGGCATGGGCAAGATGACGACGACGCTGATCGGCACCTGCTTACAGGCGGGGCTGCGCGCTGCCGCTGCTGCGGTGCTGGCCCCGCGGGTGGGCCTGCCCGGCATCGCCTTTGCCTGTGCCTTCGGCTGGTGCGTTATGCTGGCGTTTGAGGTGCCGTATTATTTTTGGACGTGCAGGGAGTGGAAATTGTATAAGGGCAATACTGCATAATTCTAAGTGCCGATACGGCGAGCGAGGTGCGGCAAAGAACGGCGGTCAGGAAGCTGGCCGCCGCTTTTTTATTCTGTAAAATTCCCCAATATCCCGCGTTTCCGATTGTAATTTCTTCGACAAAATGCTACACTAATAGTATCTATCCACAGCATAAAATCTGCCCAAGAGAGGTAACGCACCGTGCCAGAAGAACGCAAAGTCTACCGCCGCCCTGCCCGGACGGCTGCGCCCGCCCCGCAGGCCGGGCAAGCGGCCCCGCGCCCCGACGCGCCCCCGCCGCCGAAGAAAAAGAAACGTCCCGGCACCAAACGCCGCCGCAGCCGCCTTGTGCTGGGGCTGTGTTTGCTCTGCCTGCTGGTCGTGGTCATTGTGTCGGTGGTGCTGGTGCGCTGCTCGGCAGAGGAGAAAGGCCCCGCCGAGGCGGACTTCGGCACGCCCGCCGCGGCCTGGCAGAAGAACGATCTGGGCTACTACTTCAACACAAGCGGCCGGGCCATGCCTGCCGCGGTGCTCAAAGGCATGGACGTCTCCAAGTTCCAGGGCGAGATCGACTGGGAAAAGGCCAAGGCTGCCGGCATCGACTTTGCCATCATCCGCTGCGGCTTCGGCGGCGAGTGGGACGGCCAGGAGGAAAACTGGGCGCAGGATGACCCCCAGTGGCGGCGCAACGCAGACGAATGCACCCGGCTGGGCATCCCGTTCGGCGCGTACCTTTATTCCTACGCCACGACGGTGGAGGAGGCCCGCAGCGAGGCCGACCACGTCGCGCGGCTGCTGGGCCTGACCGCCCCGCCGCAGGAGGGGCTGGACGACTACACCGCCGCGCCCTACCGGCTGAGCTACCCGGTCTACTACGACCTCGAGGATAAGTACATCAGCGGCGTTTTCCCCTCCGAGATGGCCGAGATCACGCAGGCGTTCTTTGACCGCCTGACCGAGTACGGCTACACCGGTGCGCAGGGGCTGTATGCCTCCCGCAACTGGGTACGCGCCCGCATGACAGATCCCGCCTTTGACAAATGGCGCGATAACCTCTGGATCGCGCGGTTCTCCGACGATTTGGACTACGCGGGCACCTACGATATGTGGCAGTGCACCTTCAGCGCCCCGGGCGCGGACTACGGCGTCCAGAGTGAGACGGTGGATCTGGATTTTGTCATGAGACCGTTCAAATTTACCGGTGTGTCCGCCTGCAACGGCAAGACTGCCGCGCCGGTGCTCCTGAACGATACCTACACCGACGAGCTGCACATGGACGGCAAGGACGCCTACGCCACGCTGGCGACGAACGAGCCGGGCGAGAAGGACGGCGGACGCAGGGTCTACTGGACGACGAGCGACAAGACCGTGGCCACCGTGGACAAAAACGGCACGGTCCGCGCCCGCACCGACAGCGGGGAATGCACGATCACGGCCACGCTGGCCGACGGCACCGAGAGCCTGACCTGCCGCGTGCGGGTCGGGGACATCACGGTCCCGATCTTTGCCACGGCGGGCCTGCGCGGGGACCGCGCCACGCTGGCGGACGCCGCCGCGCTCAAGGGCGCGACCCCGGATTCCATCCTGCTGGACGCGGGCGACAGCCTGCACGGCACCGAGAGCGCCAGCCTGACCGGCGGTATGGATATGCTGTCGGCGTTCTCGGCAGCGGGGTACGACCTGCACGCCATGGCGCTGACCGACTTTGCCTACGGCACGACCCGCCTGGTCAGCGATGCCAACATGGGCAGCGGCCCGTCGCTGGCGTCCAACCTGCTGAACAACGAGGGCACCGCTGTGTTCTACCGCTCCACAAGCTGGAGCCGCAACCGCGTGACCAATGGCCGCTACACCGTCGTGGAGCGCGCAGGGTATAAAATCGGCTTCTTTGTGCTGAACGACCCGGCGCAGGCCGCGGTCATCTCGGCGTCCAACGGGGAGTTCATCACGGCCCGCGACTGGAACGACACCGCCGCCGAGCAGATCACCGCCCTGCAGAACGCCGGGTGCGATGCCATCCTTGCGATTGCCTCCACCGCCCCGGCGGGCGACTGGCAGAAGGCCCTGCTGAGCCAGGGCGTGACGGCCATTATTGACGGCACAACGGCGGAAAACGGAACGAACGTGCTGGGCGCGGACCTAGGTCTGACCGGCGTGGCGCAGCTGGACCTGGTCTTTACCCAGGGCGGCGGCTGCCGCGTCGAGGTCCGGCAGCCTGTGGCGGCTGCCGAGATGGAGAGCCGCCGCGCCACCTGGCTGGCGATGAGCACCGCCGACGCCGCGCAGGCCGACACCGCCGCTGATGCCGCCGACCCCGGCAAGGACACCGAGGCCGTGGGCGGCAGTGACACCACCGCCCCCACCGAGACGGCAGACGAGGCCCAGCAGGCCGGTGCGGACGCCTATACCAGCGCCGCGGCGGAGATCGCCACGCTGGACGCCGACGACCAGAGCATCCTCTACACGCCGCTGTTCACCTACGCGGCGAACCCCGACGCCAACAAAACCATCAGCTTCGGCAACTATCTGGCGGCGCTCTACGCCGAGATCGTCACCAATGACCCGGCCACGGGTCTGCCGGAGGGTGCGTCCGTCGAGGCGTTCGCGGGCGGCGTGACCGAGCCGGAATGCGGCGAGATCACCCGCGGGGATTTGATGGCCGCCCTGCCCGCGACAGCGCGCATTCAGCTGGTCAGCACCACCGCAGAAGCCGCCCGGGCGCTGGCCGACGGCGGCACGGTCAGCCGCGTCTACCAGAACAGTCTGACCGAGTACGCCCCCGAGGGGGATGTAGTCTACATCGTCACCGACACGGCGACTCTGGCCGGTCTGGGTGCGGAGTACACGGTCCTGCGCGATTACGGCGATGTCTTTTGGAGCGTTCGGATGAACATCAACGACCTGACCGCCAACTTTACCACAGAGTTTGTGCTCCCGGAGGCCCCGCAGTACGGGGTCGGACGCAGAGGCTGAACCGGGGACGGTAGCCTTCCGCCAACTTTCCGAACCCTTCCGGCCTGCTTCGCGGCCACCTCCCCTGATGGGGAGGCTTTCCTCGCGGGCTCCGCCCGCGCAAAAAGGCTCCCCTTTTAGGGAAGCTGGCCGAGCTTGCGAGGCCTGAAGGGTCCCGACAGGCTTTCCGTGGCCGCCCATTCCCGGTTTTTCCCCTCGCAACATCCCCAAATAAAGGAGGTTCTCCCACATGAAGCTCACATTCTTAGGCGCTGACCGGGAAGTGACCGGCAGCTGCACACAGCTGGAGGCGGCGGGACACCGCTTTCTGATCGACTGCGGCATGGAGCAGGGCCGCGACGTGTATGAGAACGCCGACCTGCCCTGCGCGCCCGGCACCTATGAGGCGCTGCTGCTGACCCATGCGCACATCGACCACTCGGGCCGCATCCCGTACCTGTACAAAAACGGCTACCGCGGCCCCATCTATACCACCGATGCGACCCGCGACCTCTGCGCCATCATGCTGGAGGACTCCGCCCACATTCAGGAGCAGGAGGCCGAGTGGAAAAACCGCAAGGCCATGCGCAGCGGTGCCGAGATGATCGAGCCGGACTACACCGTCGAGGACGCGCAGAACGTCATGAAGCAGTTTGTGCCCTGCCCCTATGAGGCGTGGCAGACGCTGTTCGACGGGCCGACCGGCAAAATCGAGATGCGCTTTACCGATGTGGGACACCTGCTGGGCAGCGCGTCCGTCTCGTTGCGCATTACGGAGCCGGGCCGCACGCCGGAGATCATCGTTTTCTCGGGCGACATCGGCAACACCCATCAGCCGCTCATCAAGGACCCGTCCAACCCGGGCCACGCGGATTACCTTGTCATGGAATCCACCTACGGGGACCGCAGCCACGGCCCGAAACCGGATTATATCGGCGATTTGAGCGCCGTGCTGCAATCGACGTTCGACAAGGGCGGCAATGTCGTCATCCCCAGCTTTGCCGTGGGCCGCACGCAGGAGCTTTTGTATTTTATCCGCCAGATCAAGGCCGAGGGCCGTATCAAGGGCCACGAAAACTTCCCGGTCTTTGTGGACAGCCCGCTGGCGAGCAAATCCACCACGATCTTCCGGGAAAACTTTGCCGAGTGCTACGACGACGAAGCCCTCGCCCTGGTGCAGAGCGGCCGGAACCCCCTGCAGTTCCCGGGTTTGCACGTCAGCGAGACGAAAGAGGAATCCATGGCCATCAACGGCGACCCGACGCCCAAGGTCATCATCTCCGCCGCCGGCATGTGCGACGCGGGCCGCATCCGCCACCACTTAAAATATAACCTCTGGCGGCCTGAGTGTACGGTGCTGTTCGTCGGCTATCAAAGCCCCGGCACCTTAGGCAACGCGCTGGTCAACGGTGCGCAGGAGGTCAAGCTCTTTGGCGAGCCGGTGCAGGTCAGGGCCAGCATTGCGCAGCTGGGCGGGCTTTCGGGTCACGCCGACAAGGACGGGCTGGAAGCCTGGCTCCGCGCCTTTGACGAAAAGCCGAAGTTCGTCTTTGTCAACCACGGCGAGGACGCCGTCGCCGAGCACTGGGCCAACCATCTGAAGGAGGAGGGCTACGAGGCCGACGCCCCCTACAACGGCTCGATCTGGATCGCCGCCGAGGGCCGCGTCGCCTGCGCCGAGGTCGGCAACACCCGGAAGATCATCAAGACGAAATCCGCCGAGACCGTGCGCACCAGTGCGGCCTATGACCGTCTGGCCAACATGGGCCAGCGCCTGCTGGAGGTCATCCGTCACAACCGGGGCGGGGCCAACAAGGACCTTGCAAAATTTGCCAGCCAGATCGCTGCGCTGTGCGACAAATGGGATCGATAACATTGACAAAAGCAAAAGGAATATGGCAGATGCTGCCCGCACCCCTGCGCGGCGCGGCGACCCTGCTGGCAGTGCTGGCGCTGGCCGCGCTGCTGACCACGGTGCGGCACAATGCCAGCGCCTACCTGACCGGCGTGTGGGATACAGGCTCCCAGACGCTCGTCTATGGCCGCATCCACCAGATGGAGCAGGGGCAGTACGCCCCCGGCGGCTTTCTGGGTGTCTACACCGACGATTGGAGCGACGACACGAACCGCGCACTGTTCCGGGACGACACCCCCACCGACGCGGCGGCGTTCCACCCCTACACCCACCAGTCGGGCTTGCAGGGCTGGCTGTTCGGCAGGGTCAACCGTCTGCTGCGGCACCGGCTGCCCGACGGTCTGGCGCGGGAGACCGCCCTCTATTGGCTGAACAGCACGCTGTTCTACGCGGCGGAGCTGCTTGTGGCGTTGGCCGTGTGGGAAGAATTCGGCCCGCTGGCGGCAGCATTCGGGTTTGTGTCGGTGCTGGTGGCCCCCTGGCTGCAGCGCGGCATGAAGGACCTGTACTGGTGCCTCTGGACCTGGCTGCTGCCGCTGCTGGCGGCGCTTTGGCTCTGCCATTGCACCCGTGTGCGCGGCAAAACGCCCCGCGGGTGCTGGCCGCTGGTGGCCGCCGCCTGCATGGTGCGCTGCATGTGCGGGTTTGAATTTATCACAACATTTTTGATCCTGTGTGAGATCCCGCTCTGCTACGCGGCTGCCAAGGCGTATTTTGTGCAGCGCGACCCGCACGGCGCGCTGGTCTGGCTGGGCCGCACCGTCGGGGCGGGTGTCTCGGCGCTGGGCGGTGTGACTGCGGCGCTGGCGCTCTGGTTCGCACAGGAATGGCTCTGCTTCGGCAGCGCGGCGGACGCCTGGCAGAACATGACCCGGGCCGTCACGGACCGCGTCAGCCTGACGGACAGCGCGGTGCGGGACGTGAACGTGCCGCAGGTGCTCGCGCAGTATTTCCGTGAGAGTACGGAGCCGCTTTTGCAGCTCGGACCCGTCAGCGTCACGGCATGGCAGCTGCTGCTGTTTGCGCTGCTGGTCGGCGCGGTGAGCGTTGTTGTCTGTCTGCGCCGCGGCACGGCGGCGCAGCTGGTGCCGCCGTGCATCGTCTGGGGGCTGGGGCTGGCGGCCCCGGCGTCCTGGATGGTGCTGTCCAAGGCGCACGCTGCGATCCATGCCCACCTTGTACCGATGCTGTGGCACTTTGCGTTTGTGCCGATCAGCTGTATGCTGCTGCCGGTGCTGGCAAAACTCATGATCCCGGGGAGGAAAAAAGACCTTGTGGCATCCCATTAAACACTACAAAACGATCCGCCATCACAAAATGCTGGTGATGAAAAACTGCTTCCGCTGCGGGCTGTACTGGCAGGGCCTGACCCACGATTTAAGCAAGCTGGCCCCCGTGGAGTTCTGGGCCGGGGCCAAATACTGGCAGGGGACATGCAGCCCCAACAACGCCCAGCGCCAGGCCGAGGGCTACAGCGCCGCCTGGCTGCACCATAAGGGCCGCAACAAGCACCATCTGGAATACTGGATCGACTACGCGCCGGACGGCGACCACGCCATGGCCGGTATGCGGATGCCCGCCCGCTACGTGGCCGAGATGGTCTGTGACCGCATTGCCGCCAGCAAGAACTATAAGGGCGACAAGTACACCGACGCAGCGGCGTGGGAGTACTATGACCGCAGCAGGGACCACTACATCCTGCACCCCGAGACCCGCAAGGAGCTGGAGACCTGCCTGCTGATCCTGCGCGACGAGGGCGAGGATGCCTGCTTCCGGTATATCCGCACCGAGCTGCTCGGCAAAAAAGCATAAGAAAAAGACCCCCGCAGCGTCAGTGCTGCGGGGGTCGGTGTTTTATGTAGGTTGAGTTCCGTCATTCCCGGCGGGAACATCTGCATCGGAGGTGTTCTCCGGGGGCGTGGGTGTCGGCTCCGCGGTCGGCTCAGGGGGTGTCGGTGTCGGCTCTGTAGTCGGCTCAGGGGGTGTCGGTGTCGGCTCTGTAGTCGGTTCGGGTGTGGGACTCGGCGTTGCAGTCGGCTCAGGTGTCGCGGTCACCTCAGGTTCCGGGGTGGCGGTGGCCTCGGCCTCACTGCTGGCCGGTGTCTCGGTCACCTCGGGCTCGGGGGTGGCGGTTTCGGCCGGCACAACGACCGGCACCGTGTAGACCACGGCGTCCTTGTCGCCGGTGTGCTTCGGGATCGTCGTCAGCGCGGGGCGGTCATCCTCGGTAATGTAGCTGTGGGTGCGGATGTAGTTGAACAGCGCGTCCATCGCCGTGCGGGTCAGATGGATGCCGTCGCTCGTCTCCACATAGCCGCTCTTGGCGTAGCCGGTGACGGAATCCTTCAGCACCTCGGCGCTGTTCAGGAACTTCCAGTTCTTCTCCTGGCACATTTCGACGAGCGCTTTGTTGTACTCGTCCACCTGGGTCTGGGTCAGGCTCTGGTTGGAGTGCTGCTGTCCGATGGGCGGGATGGCGTTGACGATGATGTCCACGCTGGGGTAGGCGGTGACGATGGCCTCGATGCCGGTCCGGTAGTTTTTGACGAAGTCCGCGGCCTTATAGCCGGGGTTCAGGTCGTTCGTGCCGAAGGTCAGGATGACCCGGCGCGGCTGCAATTTCGCCACGGCCTGGGGCATCGTGATGTAGCCGGACGAAGTGCTTACCTGCACGCAGGCAAAGGTCACCAGGCTCTTGGCGGTCATGCCCACCGAGCCGATGGCGTTGTCGTAGCTGCAATAGTCGAACATGCGGTACATGCGGGCCGTGTTGCTGTCGCCCAGAAACAGCGTCTCGTCCACATAGCTGTCGCCCGCGTCGGCGGACTGCTCAAGGATCGTCGAGGTGTAGGCCTGGGTATCGATGGTGTTTTCCTCTTTATTATAGCCGCTCTCGACGACCATGGACGCGCTGTCCACGGTGGAGACGCTCTGGGCGTCCGCGCCGCCGAGGTCGATGCCGCCGATGAGCACCAGCGAGATGCCGACGCTGACCAGCAGCATGACGCTGCACAGAGCCAGCACCAGATACATCTTGCTGCGCATATCCAGCGCTTTTTTCTTTTGTGATTTGGTTTTGCCTGCCATGAAAGGCTCCTTTCGCGTGGGAGCATGGAGTGTTTACACAATATATAAATTCATTTTACACCATTTTCCACCGGAACGCCAGTCTTTTCGCAATTTTTACATAATTTGCCGCAAAACAAAAACCCCGCCGAAGCGGGGGTAAACAGAAATGAGGATAGCTGTGTTAAAAGGCTTCCCCCTCATCCGGCCCTGCGGGGCCACCTTCCCCCCAGGGGGAAGGCTTTGGGAGAATCACTCCTTCGGCAGCAGATGTGCCTTCTCCAGGGCGGGGCGCAGGGCGATGTACAGGACAACGGCGCAGACGGTGGAGAGCAGGGAGTTGACCAGCGTCACACCGCTGGCGATCTTGGTCACGACGGAGACGAACTCCGCGGGCTGGCCAAAGATGTACAGGTTGCGGAAATAGCCGATGAACGGGTCGGTGAACACGTTGACCAGCAGGCCGCTGAAGGCCGACGCCGTGACGGCGGCCACGTACTTGAGCTTGTTGCCGGTGGGGAAGGTCCTGAGGTGGATGACCTTGTGGGACACCGCGCCGCAGACCAGACCGATGATGAATTTCAGAATAAAGGTCGTGATGGCGTAGCCCGGGTCACCGGCGACAACGTCGGCCAGCGCCAAGCCGATGGCACCGGCCAGACCGCCGGACACACCGTCCAGCAGCATGGCGGTCAGCGCCGTGAAGGTGTTGCCCAGATGGAAGCTGGACCCCGTGCCAAAGACGTTCGGGATGCGGAAGAACTCATACGCGACAAAGCTCAGCGCGGCCATGATGCCGATGATGCTGATTTTCTGCACAGTGAATTTCGTTTTGGTCAGCGCTGCGATCAGCAGTGCCAGGGCTGCTACGACGAACAGCAGCAGCCACATCGTTGCGGTAGACATAGTTTCGTACACCTCTATTGACATTTTCCTTCCGGGAAGGTATGTTTTTATTATACTGATTTCTGGCTCTGAATAAATGCTCAGTTTTTAAATTTTTTATGGGGCCAGTATGGAGGACTGTCATGATAGAGTTGGATGCCGACCAAAAAACGCCGCTGTATGAGCAGCTGTACGCCGCCCTGGCGGATGAGATCCGCACCGGCCAGCGCGCACCCGGAACGCCGCTGCCGGGCCGCCGCACGATGGCTGCGCAGCAGGGCGTCAGCGTCAACACGGTGGACGCCGCCTACCAGATGCTGGCCGCCGAGGGTCTGGCCGAGCCGCGCCCCCGCAGCGGCTTTTATGTGCAAAAGACCTACGGCATGCTGCACAGCCGCGCCC
>OHBM01002109.1_pt1 | contig 13648 bp, 8 predicted proteins | sample 1577251 | NCBI WGS metagenome assembly OHBM01 (sample SAMEA3541557, study PRJEB24748) | human gut metagenome | biome: human gut; feature: human-associated habitat; material: faeces | place: China | collected 2012
GGCACGCAGGCGGAGACGGACACCGAGCGCGACTTTTTCCGCTTCCTCGTGCGCGAGGGCATCCCCGTGCGCGTGGAGAGCAACCGCTGAAGAGCGGAGCGAAAGGACGAAAACGATATGTCATACTGTGTCAACTGCGGCGTGGAGCTGGATCCCGGCGCGGCGCGCTGCCCGCTTTGCGGCACGCCTGCCTGGAAGCCGGACCCACGCGCCGGAGCACATCATGCTCCTGCTCTGCGCGGGCAGCGGGCTCCTGCTGCTGCCCGTCCATTTCTGCACGCCGCCGCTCTGGCTGCTGCAACCCCAGGGGATGGGGATGGCCCTGTATCTGGGCGTCGTGACCGCCGCCCTGGCCTTCAGCCTTACCCTGGCCGGGCTGCGCCGCACCCCCACGGCCATGGCCGCCACGCTGGCCCTGGTGGAGCCGCTGGGCGCCGCCTGCTGGGGCATCTTTTTGCTGCATGAGCCTGTCGGCGGGCAGGAGCTGGCCGGTATGGGCCTGCTTTTCGGCGGTGTGGCCCTGCTGGCTCTGGGCAAGAAAACGGAGAACACGCCCCCGACGGAGGAACATGCCTCCTCCCGGCCCCTGAACGGGGAAGGTGCCCCCCAGCACTGATAGACAGGCAAGATCCCGGAGACTGTCGGCTGCAGACGACAGCTCCCAAGGGTCCGGGAAGGATGTTCTCCGTGTCCTCCCGGGCCCTTGTTTTTTACCGGCCTCCGTACCGGCCGCCTGGCTCCGAAACACCAACGGGCCGCCCCTTTCGGGACGGCCCGTTTCGTTATCCGCGGGACACAGGGGCCCCACAGACGCAAAAAGCCCCTGACGCTCTCGCATCAGGGGCTTGCATGCAATGGTGGGTCGTGCGGGGGTCGAACCTGCGACTCTCTGCTTAAAAGGCAGATACTCTACCTACTGAGTTAACGACCCGTTGAGACGTTTCAGATATACAAATCCCCACATGAAGTCAAGGATTATTTTCCACAAATCCTTTTTTCCGGCCGTTCCATGCCACAACGGCATGGCTTTGTCCCCCCCCCTCATCGTGCGGGGCACCGCCACGGCCGGACACCCTAACGTCTTTTGCCGGGGCTAGGCGTTCTTCTTTTCCTGCTTGGCCCAGGAATCGCGCAGGCCCACGGTGCGGTTGAAGACCGGGCGCTCGTCGGTGCTGTCCTTGTCCTTGCAGAAGTAGCCCACGCGCTCGAATTGCACCTTGGCGCCCACTTCCTTGGCAGCCAGGGCCGGTTCCAGCATGGCGGTCACTTCGCGCAGGGAGTCGGGATTGATGGCATCCAGGAAGGTCTGGCCTTCGGGCATGGCATTGGGGTTCTCGGCCGAGAACAGATGCTCGTACAGGCGCACGGTGGCGGGCACGGCATGGCGCGCGGAGACCCAGTGGATGGTGCCCTTGACCTTGCGGCCGTCGGGGCTCTGGCCGCCGCGGCTCTCGGGATCGTAGGTGCAGCGCAGTTCCACCAGGTTGCCGGCATCGTCGTACACGGCTTCGCGGCAGGTGATGAAATAGGCGTAACGCAGACGCACTTCCGCGCCGGGCGCCAGGCGGTGATACTTCTTGGGCGGATCCTGACGGAAGTCGTCGCGTTCGATCCACAGTTCACGCGAGAAGGGCACGGTGCGGCTGCCGTAGGCGGCATCTTCGGGATGCCAGGGCATCTCGAATTCTTCCACCTGGTCTTCGGGGTAGTTCTCGATGACCACCTTCACGGGATCCAGCACGGCCATGGCGCGCGGGGTGTGGGCGTTGAGGTATTCGCGGATGCAGAATTCCAGCACGGCGTAATCCACCATGGAGTCGGAGCGGGCGATGCCGATGCGGCTGCAGAACTCGCGCAGGGCCTCCGGCGGCACGCCGCGGCGGCGCAGGCCGCTCAGGGTGGGCATGCGCGGGTCGTCCCAGCCCTTGACGTAGCCTTCCTTCACCAGCTGGATGAGCTTGCGCTTGGACAGCACCGTGTGGGTGAGGTTGAGGCGCGCGAACTCGATCTGCTGGGGATGGTACACTTCCAGGGCGTCCAGCACCCAGTCATAGAGCTCGCGGTTGTTCTCGAACTCCAGCGTGCAGATGGAGTGGGTGATGCCTTCCAGCGAGTCCGACAGGCAGTGGGTGAAGTCGTACATGGGATAGATGCACCACTTGTTGCCCGTGCGGTGATGTTCGGCATGGCGGATGCGGTACAGGGTGGGGTCGCGCATGACCAGATTGGGCGAGGCCATGTCGATCTTGGCGCGCAGCACATGCTCGCCGTCGGCGAATTCCCCGGCGCGCATGCGGCGGAACAGGTCCAGGTTCTCTTCCACGCTGCGGTTGCGGCAGGGGCTCTCCTTGCCGGGACGGGTCAGGGTGCCGCGGTACTCGCGGATCTCGTCGGCGCTCAGGTCGTCCACATAGGCCTTGCCCTTGAGGATGAGCTGCTCGGCGTATTCGTAGAGCTTGTCGAAATAGTTGGACGCATAGAATTCGCGGTCGTCCCATTCACCGCCCAGCCACTTCACGTCCTCGCGGATGGAATCCACGTATTCGGTGTCTTCCTTGACGGGGTTGGTGTCGTCGAAGCGCAGGTTGCACATGCCGCCGAACTCGCGCGCCACGCCGAAGTTCAGGCAGATGGACTTGGCATGGCCCAGATGCAGGTAGCCGTTGGGTTCCGGAGGAAAGCGCGTGTGCACCTGACCCCCGAAACGACCCGACGCGTTGTCGTCCATGATGCGGGCGCGGATGAAGTCCACACCGGCTTTGGGATTGTCGTTGCTTTCCGCGGCAGCGGCCACGGTCTCGGCCTTGTTTTCGCTCATGGCGTTGTTCCTCCGTAAGATATTGAACACAGCAGGATACGCCAAGCCGGTACGGGAGTCAACGCCACCCGCCGGGCCTTCCCGGCAAAGACGAAGATTTTTTGTGCCTTTGCCGGATTTTCCCTTGACAAGTAGGCCCTTCCCGCCTAATGTACAGCCTCACGCGGGAATGACGATGTCTTCCCTGAGCGGAGAGGTGTCCGAGTCGGCCGAAGGAGCTCGCCTGCTAAGCGAGTATACGGGCTTAAACCTGTATCGAGGGTTCAAATCCCTCCCTCTCCGCCACTAAGGCAGCAAAGCCGGTAGCTTACAGCATGTAGCTTACCGGCTTTTTCGTGCCTGAAAAATAGCCTCCCCGGCGAAGATGTATACCAAGGAGTATACCGGCGTGCCGAAACAGCCGTTTCCAGGGGGATATGTAAACAGGTTGCCCAGCCTTGCCTGTAAAACGCTTCGGCCGGTACACGGTGTGCGAAACCAACAAAAAAGGCCGGAGATCGTCTCCCCGGCCTTTGGCCATTCATGCGTCTTTGCGGACACTATCAGCACATTTTCCAAGTATCCCCTCCTTTGAAAGGAAGGACGCAAAAGGCGATCTTCCTGCCCCGCGACCGCAGTACATGGCCTGCCAAACAGGCGGATACGAAATCCCGACCGCGGCGTTACAGCCCGCACTCCTTCATCCGGCGCCACAAGGTCGTTCGTGAGATGCCCAGAGCCTCGGCAGCCTGGGTCTTGTTGTATCTGTATTTTTGCAGCACGGCTTCCAGGCGGGCGCACGACGCCGTCTCTCCCCTGCTGGCGGAAGGCGTTTCCGGTTCTTCCTCATCCAGGATATCCGCATCGAAGAGGATGTCCGAGGCCTGGATCACAGGCTGCCGTGCCAGAGCGATGGCCCTGTCCACCACGTGGAGCAGCTCCCGGACATTGCCGGGCCAGTCATGCTGTTCCAGCTTTTCGATGGCCTCGTCCGAGATCGAGAGCTTTTTGTAGCCTTCCCCGCGCAGCCTGCGCAGATAGGCAAGGACGATGGGACCGATATCTTCCCTGCGGGCTTCGAGCGACGGGATCTTGAGCAGCAGGGTATTGATCCTGTAGAACAGGTCCTGCCGGAACTGCCCCTGCCTGGCCATGGCAAAAAGGTTCCTGTTCGTCGCACAGATGATGCGCACGTTCACCTGCACGAAACGGGTGCTCCCCAGACGGGTCACGACCTTGTCCTGCAGGACCCGCAACAGGCGGGCCTGCAAGCGCAAGGGCATCTCCCCTATCTCGTCAAGGAACAGGGTCCCCCCATGCGCCAGCTCCACCAGCCCCGTCTTGCCCCCGCGTCTGGCCCCGGTAAAAGCGCCTTCTTCATAGCCAAAAAGTTCGCTTTCCAGCAGGCTTTCGGGCACGGCCGCACAGTTGACGGAAACAAAGGCCGCCTCCTGCCGCCGGCTGTGCGCATGGATGGCCTGGGCGAACATCTCCTTGCCTGTGCCCGTGTCTCCGATCAGCAGCACGGGCCCGTCGCTGTCCGCGAAACGCTGCCCTATGAACTTCGCCTGACTGATGGCGGCACTGTCGCCGATAATGTCGTTGAACATGAAGTAACGGCGCTTCCCTTTCTGGTAGATGTTTTGCCGCACCTGCCGTTCATTCTTCTGGATATCGACGGTATTGTTCAGGCTTAGGACATAGCCGTCAAAATTCCCCTTGAGCTTGATATCGATGATGGTGAAGAGGAACTCACGCTTTATCATGTCTTTCAGGATAAAGGAATCCGATGCACCTTTCCTTTCTCCCATGATGCGCGAGAAATCCGTCCTGGGGAATATCCTGCCCAGATCCATGCCGATGATCTGCTCCGATATGACGCCAAAGACCCCCTGGGCTTTGTCATTCGCGTAGCGTATAGTATAGTTTTTATCTACGACTATGATGATATTCGGATTGATATTCAAAACAGTATTTATGAAATCTCGTCTCTGTATATTCAGAGCATCCATTTCTATGATGTGTTTTGCCTCCAAAAACACCTTGTAGACAGCTTCCTGATTTTCAGAAAGCAGGGGAATGGCGTGGAAGCCTTCCTCCCTTGCCTTGCTTATCAGGCCAAATCCCCCCACAAGCAGAGATATATTTTCCTCCCGGACCTTCTTCAGGGCCGCTTCGATATTGTTCCTGTCCTCGACTTCCAGCCTGTAGCCCCGCAGACCGAGCAGCTGTGCTATCCGCATGAATTTGAGCCCCTGGCCGGGAAAGCAGAGATGGCCCACACGCATGTTGCTGTTCTGAAAAGGCAGGAGGGTCTCGAAAAAATTCTCGGCCGAGTATTCGATGGAAAGGATGGGGATGGAGGTGGAATTCCTGAGAATGTGGAGCGCATGCCCGCGTGTGGCCAGCAGCTTGATCTTTTCCGTATTGAGGATGTGCAGGGCGACCTCTACGTCATTGTCGAACTTCGATACCGCGATGCAGGTCCGCATGTTGAGCTGATGGGCCGTCTCCTCGGCATACTTGGCCAGCGTCTTGAACGGAGTGACGACACAAAAATCCGCAGGCTGCTCACCTACATGGATGATGGACTCACAAAATCCGGGGTGCATGGAGACTCCTTTTGTGAAAGGACGGCGGATCCCGCCTGCCCATCCGGCAGGATGGACATTGCGTTTCAAATGTTTCAAAAATAATATAAAATAATTTCAATAGATTGTCTAAGATTATCTGCAACATTATGTTCATTTTGTTATTTCTGTTTTAATAACATACTGATTTTAATAATCTTTTTTAAATGACACGCTTATTGATGTTAGTGAAAAAAAGAGCGTTCTACCGAGAGAAAAAATAAAACCAATCTTGTCGGTATATTATAATGGAGGTCATCATGGTCCAAGGTAACTGGTGGAAGTGGGCTCTCAGCCTGGGCTTGCCCCTGATCGTATTCTTTACCGTCCCGGAAATGGAGATCGCCAGCCCGAAGACGCCGCTTTTCCTGGCGATCACCCTGTGGGCCGTCATCGCCTGGGCCGTGGAGATCCTGCCCTCCGCGATCGTCGCGGCCATCCTCACGTTCCTGTATGCGCTTTTTGTCACCAAGCCTGCCGTCGCCTTCTCCAGCTGGTGCACCTTCCTGCCGTGGATGTGCTTCTCCGCCCTCATCATCGCCCAGGTGCTCAACCGTACGGGCCTCGGCAAGCGCATCGCCCTGCACAGCATGATCCTGATGGGCTCCTCCTTCACCAAGACCATGATAGGTCTCATGGGGGCCGGCATCATCCTGACCCTGCTCGTCCCCTCCGGCCTGGCCCGCACGGTCATCTTCGTCGCCATCGCCCAGGGCCTGATCCAGGCCCTCAACGAGGACACCCGCTCCCGCATGTCCTCGGCCCTGATCATGGGCGGTTATCTGGCGGCCATCGCCCCCGGCCTGTTCTGCATCACCGGTACGGAGATGAACCTTCTTGCCCTTCAGGTCGTCACCAACACCACCGGTGTTCCCGTGGAGTATGTCGACTTCATCATCCAGATGGCGCCCTTCTCCATCTTCTACATGGCCTGTTCCATCATGATGGTCTTCATCATCCGCGGCAAGGAGCGGCTCCAGAACGAAGACTCCCTCAAGACCGTCCTTGAGGAACGCCTGAAGGAGATGGGGCCCGTCTCCGCTGATGAAATCAAGATCTTCCTGGTGCTGTCCATCGGCTTCATCGCCTTCGTGACCGAACAGTGGCACCATCTCCCCGGCGCGTTCGTCTTTGCCCTGGTGGGCATGGCCTGCTTCATGCCCGGCATGAACCTGGCTACCGAGCAGGATCTGCGCAAGGTCAACCTTTCGTTCCTCATCTTCCTGGCGGCCTGCATGTCCATCGGTGCCGTGGCGCAGGACCTGAACATCCCCAAGTGGATCTCGGCCCACATGTCTTCCCTGTTCGAAGGACGCGGCGCGGTCATGGCCATCAGCTTCTCCTATGTGCTGGGCGTGATCGTGAACTTCCTGATGACCCCCATGGCGGCCGTCGGGGCCCTGGGCAGCCCGCTGGCCGTCAGCCTGGGCATGGACCCCTATACCCTCGTCTACGCCCTGCTGTACGGTCTGGGCCAGCTGCTCTTCCCCTATGAGATCGGCTACCTGCTGTACACCTTCATGAGCGGCGCCGTCACCCTGCGCCACATCATGGGCGCTTTCGCCATCCGAATGGTGGCCTTCGCGTTCTTCATTCCCCTGATACTCGTGCCCTACTGGAAGATGGTCGGTTTCCTCAAGTAAAGAGAAATGGCCATGAACATCATCGATTGCAGATACAGACCCAATACGCCCGAATGGATGGCGACCTTTACCCGCAACCCGGTCTACGCGGAGTATGTCGAACTCACGCACTTCGACCGGAAGCCCACCCAGTCCCTTGCGGCCTGTGCGGCCCAGCTGGCCTCGCTTGGCATCAGCAAGGCCCTTGTCTCGGGCAGGGATATCGAAAGCACCTATGCCAGCCCTTCCTCCAACGGGCTTGTGGATGCCTGCGTAGCGGCCTTCCCCGACCTTTTCATCGGCATCTACGGCTTATGATCCGCACAAGGGGATGCGGGCCTACAAGGCCATGCGGCAAGCTTTTGCCGAAGGGCGCAGCCTGGGGGCATCCATCGAACCGGCCATGGCCCATTGCGCTCTGGACGATGCCCGCTACTATCCGCTGTACGCCCTGTGCTGCGACCATGACCTGCCGCTCCTCGTCACCGCGGGCCTGTCGCCCCACATGCCCGGCGTCCTGCTGAGCCCCACATCGCCTGCGGCCCTGGACAAGGTCGCCACCGATTTCCCGGACCTGCGCATCCTGGTCAGCCACGGCGGCTATCCCTGGGCCGGCGAGACCATCGCCGTCTGCCTGCGGCACCGCAACATCTACCTGGACTTTTCCTCGTCCATCAACAAACCGGGTGGCGAGCTTTATGTCAAAGCCGCCAATGACTGCCTTGCCGACCGCTTCGTCTTTTCCAGCGCCAATCCTTTCGTGGATGTGGACAAGGCCCTGGAGCAGATCGGCCGCCTCGGGCTCTCGGACGAAGCCCGGGACAGCATGCTCCACAAGAACGCCCTGCACCTCATCGGCCATCCCCTGCACAACGCCTAAGGAGCCTTGCCATGTCATCCCGTACCATCTATGCCCTCACCGCCGGCCAGAAGCCTGTCGTCATCACCAACCATTTCTACATGCGTCCCGACATCAAGGAATCCCTGTGCACCCAGTTCTTCTTCTGGTGCATCCTGGACGAAAAGGAAGGCCCCATCCTGGTCGACCAGCCGTTCACCCAGCGATGCCTTGACGAGATGAAGATCCCCTATCAGGTCAAGGAAGGCCCCCTTGAGCTGCTCGACCGTATCAATGTCCGTCCCGAGGACGTGCGCCATGTCATCCTGTCGCACCTGCACTGGGACCACTACGCAGGCGACGAGTTCTATCCCAATGCCCGCTATCATGTACACCAGAAGGAACTGGAATATGTGACCGGCCCCCTGATGCGCTTTACGACCTATGCGCAGCACTACAACTTCAAGGCCATCGAGCATCTGCTCCACCTGCATTTTTCCGGACGGGTCCATCTGGTCCAGGATGAACGCGAGGAGATCTGCGAAGGCATCACCTGCCTGAGGACGGGCGGCCATACGCCCGGCCTGATGTCCGTGGCGGTGGAGACCGAAGGCGGGACGAAGATCATCTGCAGCGATGTCGTCCCGCGTTACCGGAACATCAGCGAGATGACCCCCTGCGGCATCCACTATGATGTCACCGAAGCCCTCCAGGCCCTCGAGACCGTCAGCCGGATGACCCGATCCGCGGACGACATCCTGCCCGGACACGACCCGGCCATCACGGAACGCCATCCCCAGGTGGCCCCCGGCGTCTACCGCATCATCTGACATCCGGGGCATGACCGGCCATACAGTCAAGGAACGAACATGACATATACGACATTGCTCCCGGCCCGCATGGGACGGCTGGAACTGCGCAACCGCATCGTCTTCCCCGCCATGGTGACGAACTACTGTTCCACCCGGGGCGAAGTGACCGACAGGCTGGTGGCCTACCACCAGGAAAGGGCCAAAGGCGGTGCCGGTCTCCTGATCACGGAAGCCACCTACATCAGCCCCGACGGCAAGAGCTTCCCGCATCAGCTCGGTATCGATGACGACGGCCTGCTGCCCGGCCTTAGGCGTCTGGTGGAATCCGTCCACGCGGCGGGGGCCCGCATCGCCGTCCAGCTGTGCCATGCCGGCAGACAGACCTCCCGGGCCGTGACCGGCCTGCCGCTCCTTTCGCCCTCGGTGACCCGTTTCGGCAATGACGAGACCTGCGCCATGCGGCAGGAAGATATCGACAGGGTCCTGCGTGACTATGCCGGCGCGGCCCTGCGGGCCCAGAAAGCGGGCTTCGACGCCGTGGAGCTGCATGCGGGCAACGGCTATTTGCCCCAGCAGTTCCTTTCGCCCTTCACCAATGCCCGGCAGGACGGCTACGGAGGCAGCCTGGAGAATCGCGTCCGCTTCACCGTGGAGGCCATCCGGGCCGTCAGGGCGGCTGTCGGACCGGACTTCCCCATCATCCTGCGCCTCGGTGTGGCGGAACCCGTCAGCGGAGGCCTGACGCTGGAAGACGGCGTGGCCGCAGCACGCATCCTGGCCCGGGAGGACATCGACGCCTTCGACGTGACGGCCGGCATGCGGGAAGGCGGCATGTGGGTGACGCCGCCCCTGGCCCTGCCCCGGGGCACGCATATCGAAAAGGCGGCAGCCGTACGGCAGGCCATCCAGGCCTCCAGGCCCGTCATCGGCATCGGCAGGATCACGTCCGCTTCCCTGGCCGACAGCTTCATCGCGGCCGGAAAGGTCGATTTCGTGGTCATGGGGCGCGCCCTGCTGGCCGATCCCGAACTGCCGCTCAAGACATTGCAGGGCAGGGAGGAAGACATCCGTCCCTGCATAGGCTGCAACGAAGGCTGCATCGGCCGCCTGTCCCGCGGGCTCGACATCTGCTGTGCCGTCAATCCCCGTGTGGGCAATGAATACCGCCCCCTGCCGCGCCGGGTCGCCAGCCCGCGGCATGTCCTCATCGTCGGTGCCGGTCCGGCCGGGCTCGTGGCTGCCTGTACGGCACTCCGGCGGGGCCACCGGGTCACGGTCCTGGAAAAAGAGGCCGCCTGCGGCGGCAAGATCCCTCTTGCGGCCCGGCCTCCGTTCAAGGAAGAGCTGGCAGGCTACGCCGTCTGGCTGGAACGGCAGGCCCGGGATCTGGGCGCCGACATCCGCTGCTCCACCAAGGCCACGCCCTCACTGGTGTCCGAACTGGCACCGGACGTCGTGCTGCTGGCTGTCGGCTCCGAGCCCGTCATCCCGCCCATCCCCGGGCTTGCACCGGAGCGTTTCCTTCTTGCGGAACAGGTCCTGCAGCAGCAGGGGCCCGCCCCCGGACAGGACGTCCTCATCATCGGCGGCGGACTGGTCGGCTGCGAGACGGCGCTCTTCCTTGCCCGAAACGGCTGCCATCCTCTGGTGGCAGAGATGCGCGAGGATCTCTGCATGGACATCGAGCCCCGTTCCCGGGCCGTCATGCTCCTGCATCTGAAGGAATACGGCATCAGGACGCTGACCTCCTGCCGGGTCGACCGCATCGGGGAAGGGGAAGCCGTCCTGTGCAGGACGGGACATGCCGAAGAGCACCTGCCCTGCTCCCGCATCGTGCTGGCTACGGGCTACCGCCCCCGTACGGCGCTTGCCGAAGCTCTGCGCGGCATGGCCGTGCCTGTCCACAGCATCGGCGACTGCCACGGCGGGACGCGCATCTGTGATGCGGTCTGGCAGGCCACGGCCACAGCCGAAACCATCTAACCCATCGCCCGGGAAACACCGGGCCGGAAACGGTAATGAAACAGTTCGTCTGCAAACCGACCATCCACATGTTCCCCACCTGCAAGGACTTCCTGGCAGGCTTCGACATCGGCGAGGAAGACCTCGTCCTCAGCAACGCGTATATCTTCAAACCTTTTTTTGACGGTCTCGACTGCCGTGCCAAGGCGCTTTTTCTGGAAGATTACGGCCAGGGAGAGCCCAGCGACACCATGGTGGACGCGTTGCTGGCAGCGGCCTCCCGCTATGATTTCCGCCGCATCATCGCCATCGGCGGCGGTTCCGTCATCGACGTGGCCAAAGTCCTGGCGGTGGCTCCGGCCGGCAGTGATACCAGTGCCGTTTTTGACTGCAAGGAACTGAAGCAGGAAAAGGAACTCATCATCCTGCCCACCACCTGCGGCACGGGCAGCGAGGTCACCAATATCTCCATCATCAACCGCACCTGCCTCGGGATCAAGGTGGGTCTCGTCCACGACAGCCTGTACGCACGTCATGCCGTCCTGGTGCCCGAGCTGCTGGAGAAATTGCCCTATCCCGTCTTTGCCACCAGTTCGCTCGATGCCCTGGTCCATGCCGTGGAGTCCTACCTGTCCACCGCGGCAAGCCCCTTTACCCGCATGTTTTCCGCGGAAGCCATCCGGCTCATCCTGGCCGGCTACACGGACGTGGCCCTGCACGGCAGGGACAGCCTGCGTCCCCGCCTTGGCGACTTCCTGCTGGCGAGCACCTATGCCGGGCTTGCCTTTGGTACGGCAGGATGCGCCACCGTGCATGCCATGAGCTATCCGCTGGGCTCCACGTTCCATATCCCGCACGGGGAGTCCAACTACGCCGTCTTTGCCGGTGTGCTGCGGCATTACGAACAGCAGCAGGTCCCGGGCCTGGCAGACCTGCAGGAGCTCCTGGGCCGGGAACTGGGCTGCCCCGCCTCCGGCGCCATGGACAGCCTCGATGCCCTGCTGCAAAATATCCTCCCGCTCAAGAGACTGTCCGCCTACGGCATGGAGCCTTCCCAGGCCCAGCCTTTCGCAGAGGCCGTCCTGCGGACCCAGCAACGCCTGCTGGCCCACAGCCCCAAGGAAATGACGGTAGCCGACATGAGCGGCATCTATACAGCCCTGCTGTAGCATCCATCTCCAGGCCGGAGGCATCCTTTCGTCCCTGATCCGTCATCCGGCCTGGCGTCCTCCTTCCGGTGGGGGGGCGGCCTGATCTCCCACCCCTACAGGTCGTCCCCCTCTTCAGGCAGCCTTTCCAGAAGCACGAGGCATGCCCCGGATACATCCCCTGCCCCACCGCGCCAACGGTGGGAGCAGGGGTGTGTTTCCATAACAGCCATGATTTCATGGGTATTCGTGATGCCCTTGCGAATGCGGGCATGATGATTACTCTGTGGATATGCTGCAGACCAGCAGGCAGCTCCCGGCAGCCGTCCAGGGAAGGGGCGGTTGCTGTTTCCCGGACATGCCGCGTGCAAGGGGGCCATCGTGAAAACTTCGGATGTCGTCAAACGGTATGGTTGTCTTTCCGTCTCGCTGTTCTTCAACGCCCTGGGTATCGCCCTGATCACCCAGGCCCACCTGGGCACCACCCCCATCACGACCCTGCCTTATACGCTGGCCGCCATCTTTGGCCTGACCCTGGGCACCACGACCTTTGCCTGCAACCTGCTCTTCCTGCTGCTCCAGCGCATCCTGCTCCGGCGCAGACTGGGCATCGCGGAGCTCTTGCAGATCCCGGCCGTGCTCATCTTCAGCGTGTTCATCGACTTCTGGATGCACCTCACCGGCGCGCTGGTCACGGACGTCTATGTCTGGCAGATCGTCATGTGCATCGTGGGCAGTGCCGTGCTGGGCGCGGGCATCAGTCTTGAGATCATGAGCAATGCCACGGTCATCCCCGGCGAAGGCCTGGTCATCGTCATCGCGGCACGTTCCCGCAAGAACTTCGGCAACATCAAGGTCCTGTTCGACTGCTCGCTGGTCCTGGCCTCGTGCCTTCTCGGCCTTGCCGTGCTGGGCAGCATCGTGGGCCTGCGCGAAGGCACCGTGCTCTCGGCCGTCCTGGTGGGCATGTTCGCCCGCCTGACCTCGCCCTGGACACGCAAGCTGAAGCCTCTGCTCTGGTCCCCGGAACAGCGCCGGCTCCTGCGTCAAATCAAGGCCGAGATGCCGCCCCGGCAAAAGTAAGCCTCTTGCCGACAGGCTGCCGCCCCTGTCTGCCGGCGCCGGCAGCACGGGACAGGCCTTCCAGAACCACCAGCTACCGGGGCAGCTCCAAACGCACCGTCACCGCGAACCAGGACACTTTTCCCCAGTTTTCCCGCTGTGGTGCGAACGTCCCCTGCTGCGGGACCTCTCCCATGCTCACCGTGCAGGACGGCCCCTTCTTTGGAGCGCTGTCCGCAAGGGCCGCCCTCTCCTCAGCTGCGGCACCCGGTACAGCGGCCGGGCTCCCCTCCGCGACGCTTCCGGCAGCTCCGGCCATCCCGTCATCCTGTGCCGCAGGGACAGAGCGCCCGGCAGACGGGAGCGTGCCGGCGTCGCTGCCGGTGGCGCCATCCTCGGAAAGACCGTCCCGCAGCCCCTGGACCGAAAAAAACGTGCCCGCCATTTGTCCGCCGGGCCTGCCCTCCCCTGCGCTCTGCCGCAGGACGAACCGACCTTCCCCGCCTTCCGGCAGCTGCCAGATACCCATCTGGCGTTCCAGAGCGGTCATGCCGGTGCGCTCCCGCAAGGCCGTCTCCACGGCGGCGGCCTGCGGCCCCGGCACACGATAGCGGGCCGTGAGGGTCCGGCGTCCTGTACGCGGTTCCGTGGCAGGACGGCAAAAAAGATATTCCAGCCCTTCCGGCCTGAGGCCCGCCTCTTCCAGAAAATCGGCACAGCGGTAGCCCGGCGCCGCTTCCGCCGTCGGGCCGGACAGCCCCGGCAGGAGCAGGACCG
>OHBM01002110.1_pt1 | contig 13643 bp, 10 predicted proteins | sample 1577251 | NCBI WGS metagenome assembly OHBM01 (sample SAMEA3541557, study PRJEB24748) | human gut metagenome | biome: human gut; feature: human-associated habitat; material: faeces | place: China | collected 2012
AAAATCCGTGACGGTCAGGCGCAGGAAGCGCTTCTTGCCCAGCTTGATGACGTATTCACCGGCAGCCAGGGGCGACATGGCGTCGTCACAGCGCTGGCCGTCCACGGACAGGGCGCCTTCCTTGATGAGGCGCTTGGCTTCGCCGCGGCTCTTGACCAGACCGGCGGCTTCCAGGAAGGCGGGCGGGGTGCTGTCGTCGCCCTGGGCGCAGGTGTGGCAGGGGGCGTCGTCCGGCACGCCGCCGCTGGCAAAGACGGCATTGAAGCCCTGGCGGGCCTCGTCGGCGTCCTTTTCGCTGTGGTAGCGGCTGACCATTTCGTGGGCCAGCATTTCCTTGGCGGCCTTGGGATGCACGCGGCCCTGGGCCACGTCTTCCTTGAGGGTGGCGATCTCTTCCAGAGACTTGAAGGACAGCAGCTCGTAGTAGCGCCACATGAGCTCGTCGGAGATGGCCATGACCTTGCCGAAGATCTCGGAGGGAGCTTCGTCGATACCGATGTAGTTGCCGTAGGACTTGGACATCTTGCGCACGCCGTCCAGGCCTTCCAGCAGGGGCATGGTCAGGATGCACTGGCTTTCCATGCCGTAGTGGGCTTGGAGGTTGCGGCCCACCAGCAGGTTGAACTTCTGGTCGGTGCCGCCCATTTCCACGTCGGCCTTGAGGGCCACGGAGTCATAGCCCTGGCAGAGGGGATAGATGAATTCGTGGATGGAGATGGGGCGCTGCTCGCGGAAGCGTTTTTCAAAGTCGTCGCGTTCCATCATGCGGGCCACGGTATAGCTGGAGGCCAGACGGATGAAGTCCGAGGCGTCCATCTTGCCCAGCCAGTGGGAGTTGAATTCCACGATGGTCTTTTCGGGGTCGAGGATCTTGAAGACCTGCTTCTTGTAGGTCTCGGCATTGGCGATGACCTGTTCCTCGGTCAGGGGGGGACGGGTCTCGGAGCGGCCGGTGGGGTCGCCGATGCGGCCGGTGAAGTCACCGATCAGGAAGATGATCTGGTGGCCCAGTTCCTGAAAGTGGCGCATCTTGTGCATGACCACGGTGTGGCCCAGATGCAGGTCGGGAGCGGTGGGGTCAAAGCCCACCTTCACGCGCAGGGGCGTGCCGCGTTCCAGTTTCTTGCGCAGTTCCTTCTCGTCAATCAGTTCCGCCACGCCGCGCTTGATCACGGCCATTTGGCGATCAATATCCATCATCGAACTTGTCCTTGCGTGGAGTTGGCCCGTTACGGGCGTTATCCCGGCAGGATAGCCTCGGCAAAGCGGGGGTGTCAATGTCCCGCAGGGGAAAAGGACGAAAAAGGGAGGCATGCTCCAGGGGAGGGAAAGGCCGTGCCCCCGGGCGGCAGGGAAGGCTGCGGACAGGTGGTGCGCGAGGGATGGCGGGAACGGGGAACACCCCCCGTCGTGGAAGCGCGTCACGATGGCCGACGCCGTCAAGGAAGTGACCGGCGCGGACTTCATGGCGATCGAGGGCGACAACGACGCCGCCGTCGCGCTCGCCAAGAGCGTCGGCGTCGATATGGACGGTGTGGACAAGACCTGGGGCAACGCCCTCTACGAGACCTTCGACCAGAAGGTCGAGGAGACGCTCATCCAGCCGACGTTCATCACCATGTATCCCGTCGAGGTCAGCCCGCTCGCCAAGCGCAGCCCGTCCGACCCGCACCTGACCGAGCGCTACGAGATGTTCGTGTGCGGCTGCGAGATGGGCAACGCCTTCACCGAGCTCAACGACCCGATGGATCAGTATGAGCGCTTCAAGGCGCAGGTCGAAAAGCGCGCCAACGGCGACGACGAGGCGGAGATGATGGACGAGGACTACGTTATGGCTCTCGAATACGGTCTGCCCCCGACGGGCGGTCTGGGCTTCGGCATCGACCGCTGCGCGATGATGCTCTGCGGCACGGATTCCATCCGCGATGTGATCCTGTTCCCGACAATGAAGACCCTGGACCCAAAGAAGGCTGAAAACAAAGCCGAAAAAGCAGTGGTAAATGGTTCTGCAGAGGATGCAACCGTGTCCGCGCCAAGCGTACAGATTGATCTTTCCAAGGTGAAAATCGAGCCGTTGTTTGCAGATGATGTAGACTTTGAGACATTCAGCAAGTCTGATTTCAGAGTGGTTAAGATCGAAGCCTGTGAGGCAGTGCCGAAGTCCAAGAAGCTCCTGAAATTCACACTGAATGACGGAACAGACCGGAAACGCACCATTTTAAGCGGTATTCACGAGTATTACGAGCCGGAAGAGCTGGTTGGTAAGACCTGTGTGGCAATCACAAACCTGCCGCCGAGAAAGATGATGGGTATTGATTCCGAGGGTATGCTGATTTCCGCAGTGTACGAGTATGACGGACGGGAAGGCTTAAATCTTTTGATGCTGGATGACAGTATTCCGGCAGGAGCAAAGCTGTACTAAAGAGGTCATTTACTACAAAAAATCGCGTTACTACAACTTTTCTACAACTTTTGCGCGAGACCCTACGAAACCGGATGAAGCAATATGAAAGGCGGATCTGCTTATAAAATGCAGATTCGCCTTTCTTTTTTACATCAGCTTCATGTTCACACTAATGTTTTTTGCCTTCTCCTGCATATTCTCTTGTGTGATATGGGTGTAGATGTCCATTGTAGTAGAGAAATCGGCATGCCCCATGACTTGCTGAATGAATTTAACATCGTTGGTGCTTTCGCAGAGCCGGGTACAGAAGGTGTGCCGCAAGTTGTGAACACTAAAATGAGGGAGCAGATCCGGTTCACGGTCTTCCAGTTCAGCCTGATCCATTTCCTCCATGTTGTAAGTTACGCTGATTCTCTCAATCGCCCGATTGATATTGTGGGCGCTCATGAATGAGCCGGTTCGGTTGCGGAAAACAAAACCGTGAACTCCTCCTAACACCAGTTGATCGTCTGGATACAATGCGTCGATGGTTTCAATCTGGAGGCGAAGCTGCTCGGCCACCTCTGGATAGAGGATAGGGATAATTCGTGTACCGCTCTCAGTTTTGGGAGTGGTAATGTGAAATCCGGCTTTTCCGTCAATGACCCGGTAGATTAAGTTGTGGTTGACCGAAATCGTGTTTTCACTCAAGTTGATATCGCTTTTGGTAATGCCGGTACATTCTGCTACACGCATTCCTGTTCCAAGGAGCACAGTCATGATGGGGAGCCAATGGCTGTATGTAGGGGACTTGGCAATAAAACGCAGGAAATTCTGCTGTTGCGTTTTAGTGAGTGCGATCCGCCGTTTAGGCTTTGGAGCGCTGCCATCCGTCTTGAGCTTGCGGTAAATGCCTTTGCTGGGATTCTTGCGGATGTAATCGTCGTCCACGGCCATTTCAAGCGTAGGGTGAACAATGGTGTTGATGCTCTCCAGTGAGTTGATAGCAAAGCCGTGTTTCAGCAGTTTGGTATAAAACGCGAGAATATCACTTCTGTGGATTTGTGGCAGAGGCATGTTAGCGAAAGGCTCTTCTTTCACATAGAAGTCCCACAGGTAAAGATAATTTGCTCTGGTAGAGGGCTTCAGTTTGATGTTGTTATTCATGTAGACCTTGAACATATCATTCAGGGTAAGCTTCATGGCTTCCTGAGTACGGATGCCATCATCCTTATCTTTGTTGATCTGCTTTTCTTTGACACGAAGACTTGCGAGATCGGAGTCGTAAAGATATTTCTTTTTAGTGCCTAATTTGTAGACATACATATAGCTGCCATCTGCCCGTTGTGTTTCTCCGGGCCGAAGATTTCGTCCTTTGTTGTCTTTTCTCACTTTTGCCATTACTGGTACCTCCTGATTATAAAAGTGTAGTGCGCCTTATTGGCATGGTTATTTAGCCGGAAATATCATAAAGATATTCTTTGATACGCTGGACACTCCATAGGACACGGGTGTTCATAGTAATGCGTGCATTGGCAAGATCCCCAATCTGTACTGCAGTGTGCCTTCCACAGCACAACAGTTTGCAAAGGGTATCGGTATCAACAGCCAAGCACTGCTCCGGCGGTAGGTCATTCGGTTTTCTTTTCTCCATAATCGTCCTCCTTTTTTCGATTACAATGATCCCTTACGATTTGTAGAAGAAGGTTTTCAACAAAAACAATGAAAACGGTCTTGAGGTCAGGAGGTATTGAAATAACAAAAGAACTCTAATGGGGCCATTTCCTACGCCAGAACGGTTCTGCCGTGTATTTCAGGCTGCTGCTGTGCAGCACTTCGATTATGGGCGCGCTTCTGTGGTCATCGCACACTGTCCAGAATTCCTGTATAACTCCCCATAGAGGTTATGAACTTGTCAAGGTACTAAAAGAGCGTAGGGATCATCCGGTATTACCAAATGATCCGATACATCCTATAAATAGGCGGGGAAGAAAGAACTTCTGCAAAGAGGAAAGAAAATTTAAAGAAAATCCAAAAATCAATATATAGAATGTTTGAATTGACAAGCACTATATATTGTGTTAGAATTGCAATGTAATTGATTTTTGTGCGTTGCCCGTCAGGGTACACAGGCTTTAGGGCTTGTGTTGCGGAGTAATGACTGCATTGCACACGCTGTTAATTTTGTACTTGTGTCAGTAGTATCACTGCGCCTTTTCAGGCCGGTATATTGCTGGCTTTTTTTATTTTACGGGATTTACCCACCATTGCGAGAATGACATCGGTTCATAGGCAACTATGGACGCCAGGCTTTATGCCGTCTGTCATTCTCGCTTTTTTATTGCCTGTAAGCCTGAAAGGGCTTTAAGGATAAATCAAAACTGAGAAAGGCAGGTCATGTACATGAATGTGAAGCAGAAAAGAAAGCAGAATGGTCGGCGGGTCAAGCCGGCACACTCCACGGACTGGAAGATGAAGAGACAGGCAGTATCTTCGCTCCGGCCCCGAAATGTTGCACCAATGGCGAGGGCAGTTATTTTGCCCCGAAGATCACGAAGGGGGATTTGATATGTCTGGCAGCAATAGTGCTGAACGAAAGCGGCATGAACCGCTGGTGCTGGTAGAAACGGCAGATCTTTCGGAAGAAGACTGGCTGGATTACCGGCGCCGTGGAATCGGCGGCAGCGATGTATCGGCGATCTTTGGCACTTCTCCATTCCGGACAGCCAGGGATTTGTACTACGACAAACTGAACATAGCGTCAGTGGAAGATGATGAGGGCAACTGGGTTGCCATGGAAATGGGGCATTTGCTGGAGCCTCTGGTAGCAAAGATATTCGAGCGGAAAACCGGATATCGGGTCTACCAAATCAAAAAGATGTTCCAGCACCCACAGTATCCTTGGATGCTGGCTGATGTGGACTACTTTGTGGAACTGCCGGATGGCACCACAGCGATCCTTGAGATCAAGACCACAAACTATAATGCCAGAGATAACTGGTGGATGAATGGGAAGGAGACTGTTCCAGTCTACTATGAATCTCAGGGGCGTCATTATATGGCAGTAACGGATCTTGACCGATGTTTCTTTTGCTGCCTGTATGGTAACAACGAGGAGGAAGTTATTATCCGGGAGGTCAAGCGTGATTTCGAGTATGAGGCTGAGATGGTCTTTTTGGAGCAGTATTTCTGGGAAAACCATGTGCAGCGCCATGTGCCGCCGCCCTATACAGAAAGTGGGGCCTTGATTATTGAGAGCGCACGCAAACACTTTGGCCCGGCAGATAAAAATGCCCCGGCCGTTGCACTCGACCTGGATATGACTGCAAAACTCATGCAGTATTTGCGGCTTTTGGATGAAAAGAAAAATGCAGAGGTGTACTCCAAAGAAATCGACAAGGATATTCAGCGTCTGAAGGCACTGTTGATTGCGGAAATGGGTACCAGCTGCACTGCAGTCTGTGAGCAGGAGGGAGTGAACTATACGGTTACCTATACCCCTGTTTGCAAGTCCATCATCGACAAGGATAACCTGCTTCGGTTGAAACTGGAGCATCCGGATATTTACGAGCAGTTTGTTACAGTATCCGAATCCAGACGGTTCAGTGTTAGAGCCTCGATTATGGAGGCCGCTTAGTGAGGTGAAAAAGGATGAATTGTATTGGTACCTACGACGGGACGATTTTTTATAATCCTGCCAATAAGTTTTGTATCGTCAGTGTAAAAACCGCAGATCAGAGCGTGCCAGCCGAGGCCAGGTCAAACAGGCGATACAAAGACCATTTGATTCGCTTTACAGCTGTGGGGTATGAGATTCCACGGACAGATGCGGTAGAGTTGGAACTGGATGGTGAATGGACAAAGGGCAAGTATGGTGTCCAGCTCCAGGTGGAGCAGTGGCGTGAAATTGTGCCCAGAACAAAAAACGGCGTAGAGGGCTACCTTGCCTCCGGGCTTATCAAAGGGATTGGTCCCAAAACTGCCGCAGACATTGTGGAGCGGTTCGGTGTGGACACACTGGATATTCTGGAACACCAGCCGGAGCGGCTGTTGGAGATCCGGGGCATTACGGAAAGTAAATTGGAGGACATCAAAGCTTCTTATGCAGAAAACCGTATGCTCCAAGGAATTATGACCTTGCTGGCACCGTTTAAGATTACTCCCAAGACGGCATTGAAAATATATCAATATTTCGGCCCGACCAGCGTAGAGATTTTGGAAAAGAGCCCATTTGAGCTTTGCCAGATCTCCGGCTTTGGATTTCGGCGGGTAGATGCAATCGTACAAAAGAGCGGGGGCAATCTCCATGACTCTATGCGTATCAAAGGGGCTGTCTTTTGTGCGCTGGATGAGGGCAAGAGTAAACGAGGCCATCTGTACATCAGTTCTGAAGAACTGGAGAAATCAGCGCTGAAACTGCTCAATGAGAAGATACCTGTACCGGAGCTTCGCCTGCATCAGCAGGAAGTCAGGGATATGATGCAGGAAATGATCCTGAATGGAGCAGTCGTTTCCGTGAAGGATAATATCTATCTTCCCAGAGTGTTTGCCCAAGAGGACGAAACGGCGCGCCGGATCGCCCAGCGTCTGGTCGCCCAGATGCCAGTAGAGCATATTGCGCCGATGCTGGAACAGGTCAAGGTTGAAATGGGACTGCGCTTGTCTGCACAGCAGGAGGCTGCGGTCTATGCAGCATTTAGGCATGGCTTGTCAGTAATTACGGGTTCTCCTGGTACTGGTAAAACAACAGTGCTACGGACGATACTTGAGGTTTACCGGCGGCTACACCCTGATGGCAAAATTGCTCTTATGGCACCTACCGGTCGGGCAAGCCGCAGGATGTCGGAGAGTACCGGCTTTGAGGATGCCCGAACATTACACAGTGGTCTGGGACTGACCAGTGAAGAGGATGAGGGTAGCCGGAACAGAAAGTCAGAGCCACTGTCGGCCGATTTAATCATTGTGGATGAGTTTTCCATGGTGGATATGTGGCTTGCTGAGAAATTTTTTGAACGCATGAAGATAAATGCCAGAATCGTACTGGTAGGCGACCCAGATCAGCTTCCGAGCGTAGGAGCCGGAAATGTGTTCCGTGAGATCATCGAAACCAAAATCGTCCCAGTAACGGTGCTGGATCAGATTTTCCGTCAGTCGAAGGATAGTCTGATTGCCTATAATGCCAAATTTATTAACGAGGGCAATACCAAACTGTTTTACGGACCGGACTTTGTTTTCGTGTCTGGTGATAGTCAGGAAGACACCGCTGAAAAGATTACAGAACGGTATTGTTTGGAGATACAGGAGAGTGGCATTGAGAATGTGCAGATTCTTTCACCTTTCCGTTCAGAAGGCGCCGCGTCGTCGGAACAGCTGAATGAGACCATTCGTGAATTGGTCAACCCATTCCGCTCTGCGGAGGAGGAAATCAAGTTCGGCCCCAAGATATTCCGGATCAATGACCGCATCATGCAGACCAAGAACACAGAAAAGGTATCTAATGGTGATTTGGGCTTCATCCGGTATATTAAGGACACTGACCAGGGTAAAAAAATCGGCATGGATTTTGGCGCTGGCAGAACACTGGAATACGGCGTAGATGATTTGAGCAATGTGGATCTGGCTTATGCTACTACGATCCACAAGGCTATGGGCTCTGAGTATGAAACAGTCATTATGCCGCTGCTCAAAGCGCACACTATCATGATGTATCGTAATCTGCTCTACACTGGAATCACGCGCGCTAAAAAGCGGGTGGTGCTGATTGGGCAGAAACAGGTATTGTTTATGGCAATCCATCGTAATGAGATTGGAAAGCGAAATACGCTGCTGGGTATGCGTATCCAGATGTATTTCAAAGCCTACGCAAAGAAAGCCGGTATCCCCATTCCAGCTGTATTGGAAGAACAATTAAAGAACGCAAGTTAAAAAAGGGAGGTCAGATGCAGAAATAGCACTTGGCGTCTCCTATTTTTATGTCAGAAAGGAGTTTCCAACATGAACGAAAAAAGTAATCCGATGCCTATGATGTACAAAACAATTCCGGCAGTGGCAGAACTGAACAAGGTGCCGGGCTTTGACCCGCTCAAATTTCTGCGCCATAAGGTGTCCAGAAAAACCAATGAGGAAATGCTGCAGTTGGAATTGCCCTATCAGAAGCTGTGGTTTCGCCTGCGTCACCCCCAGGGCCGCATGAAACTGACTACTCTGCGGATCACGGAACAGCTTGCGATTATGGAGGCCAGAGTTTATCTGGACCGCAGTGATGCAGAGCCTATCAGCAGTTACATCTCGCAACACAGTGCAGAAGAAGATACCGACTATGTACAGGCTGCCCAGGATGAGGCATTGAGTGCTGCGCTGTCGGATGCCGGCTTCGGTCTGCAGTTTGCCGATGTTGCTGTTGACAGTACGGGCAAGGTGTTTGGAAGCAGTATTCCGCTTTCCGGGACGGCTCCTATCCGGCAACCAATGCCAAATGCGGCGCAGAGGCCCGTAGAAGACCCTGGAGCGGCGCTGCGGCAATCTGGTGGGGAAGTTCATGCCCAGCTGGAGAGAACGCCTCAGAACGCCGTAGAGCGCCGTAATGCGCCTGCTCGTCCGGCGCCTATTCAGAAACCTGCGGCAAAGCCGGTTCAGAATGAACAGTCCCCGGTTTCTCCGGTACAGCCTACTGTCCAGCAGATGGCTGCAGAAGAGAAGGAGAATATGGATACACTGCCTGCCGGCAAGGTAGAGGAGAATGCTCCCAATATGGAGCTGCCGGTACCGAGCCGCGAGGTTACATTGGATAGCAGTCCAAAACAGGATGATGCGTCTGAGCAGCCGGCCGCCTCCGTATTCCAATCGGATGAACCGGAAGAACTGCCTGTGGCGCCTTCTTATACGGAGAGCACTCCGGTAGAAGACATCTTGAAGGTAATGACCTTTGAAGAAGCGCAGAATGTGGTGGTGGATAGCGGTCTGAGCAAAGGAAAGACCATGGCAACAGTTGCCAAGGAGCGTCCGGTGAGTCTGAAATTCTACCTCACCCCAGGCAACAAGAGCACCAACAATATCGTTCGTGCTGCGGCGCAGATCATGCTCGATGGTATGGCCGCACAGAAAGCCGGATGATAAGCAGCCCCATCTATGGGGCCAAGAAGGGAGGGAGAACAGATGGACTCATATCCAGGAGATTTTCCGTTCGGTATTATGGATGTAGTGGAACTTCTACATCTACGAATCAGACGCCGACAGGCAAACAGTGTATATGTGGATTGCCCGTTTTGTGGTGACCGCCGCGGCAAGATGAATGTGAATTTCGTCAAAAATGTCTGGCGGTGCAATTATTGTGATGAGCATGGCGGTATGCTTGCGCTTTATGCGCGGCTAAACAATACGACTACATCCGATGCGTATTGGGAGATAGGAGAAGCCCTGTGCAACGATTTTCACAGGGAACGGCCGAACTCTGGATATGAGATGGCAGGAAACCAGCAGGCTGGCACTGGGTCCCCGGTTTCGGGGACTCAGACCGACCTTGCCGGATATGAGAGGAGGGGCGAACTAAAAACAGTGCAGCAAGCAGAACGGGCCAGCGGACAGGAAATTCATCAAACGCTTTCGCTGCTGCTCGCTATGCTGCCTCTTCAGCCTGCCCACCGCAACCATCTGCACTCCCCAAAACGGGGACTGTCGGATGAACAGATCGACCGGATTGGGTTCAAGAGCACTTCACCCCCTTTCCTTTGCCGCGCCATTACCGAGCGGCTGATGAAACAGGGATGCAAGGTGGAGGGGGTGCCCGGCTTTTATCTGGATGACAGCGGGCGCTGGACCATGAACTTCTACCGAAAAAACGCAGGGATTTTGATTCCAGCTGTGGGATACGACGGTATGATACATGGCCTGCAGATACTTTTGGATAGTCCGCTCAAGCAAAAAGATGATCCACCGGATAAGTCAGGAGCCAAATACATCTGGTTTTCGTCCTCGTCCAAAAATATGGGTGTCACATCCGGGAGCCCGGTACATTTTATCGGCAATCCATCTGCTCGGGTGGTCTATGTCATTGAGGGACTGCTGAAAGCAGACATCTCACACTGCCTGACAAACCGGACTTTTGCGGCGATTGCCGGCGCAAACAACACAAGCCAGTTGGATACGCTGTTTGCACTGTTGGCACAGAATGGCACTGAGGAGATCATTGAGGCTCATGATATGGATAAGTACAGTAACCAAATGACCTCTAATGGGGCATCTAAGATCTATCTGATGGCCCGAAAAAATGGAATGGCATGTCGTCGGCTGACCTGGAATCCGAATTATAAAGGGTTTGATGATTGGCAGCTTGCCCTTCGGGAGAAAGAACAGAAGGAAAAGGAGGTGCAGAGAATGAATTTTAAGCAGCAATATCTGTGCGGTAAGTGTGATTTTACCTATATAGATGGCTGCGTCGAGCTTTGGCACACCAGAGCGGAGAAAGATTTGGATCTGACAGAGTATCTGGGGCTGACAAAGGAAGAGTATCAGATATTTCTTGCTCAGGGCAATCGGGCGCTGAAGGATATTCTGGACAGCCAGAGAGTTTTCCGGAGATTTTGCATTTACCAGCTTTGCCTGGGTGAGACACAGACGGTACCTTTCGCGTTCAAGCAACTGGATGCACTGCGTAAAGCTGGATATGAACAGCCGCCTGCTGCCGCCTATCAGACGGTATGGAGCGCAGAGGTCTGTTGCCCAAAGGGGCAGAATGACATGGAAGTGCTGGGGCGCCTGTTCCTGGACTTTAATGAGCATTTGCCGGAAGATTACAGAGGCCGTCCGTTGGCTCCATCTGATGTGGTGGAACTGGACTGCCAAGGCAAACGCACATACTTCTATGTGAATGACTGCCGGGATTTTGCACCGGTACGCTTCTCCCCATTCTTGTGTAAAAGACTTCCGGAGCCTGCTCAAAAACAGGAATGAAGGGATAGGGGTCAGATGCGTATTGCAGAAAAGAAGAAAAGCCAGATTACAGCACTGTATGAGCAGTGCTCCAATCTTCCGGCAGATGTCAGAAGTTGTCTGGAGAATGGCTACTTTACCGTAACGGTACCTCCACCCTGGAATATGAGCAATCAAAAGACTGCGCAGGAGGTGCAGGACAAAATCAAGGAATGGTCAAGGCAGTATACTGGCGTGGTCTGCTACTGTTTTGACAGCTTCAGCACACTTTTATATGTGCTGTGAGCAACACACAATGGCATGGAAAGGGTCATAACGGCCTGCTCTATGCCATTTTTTGCGAAAGGAGATTTTACAATGGGTGTTTTTTCAGAAATAGCAATGGAGCAGCAAAACAGTATGTTCGATTCGTCTGCAGCCTTTGAGGATGATGAAGCCTTTGAGCTGGAGGAGATGGAATCTTTGCCTGTGCCGCCTGTAGGTACAGACACTGTCCCAGTATCGGCGGCTTCGGTTTGTGCCGGTGAGACTGCTTTGGCTGATGCAGAGGAGGAACCTGCGGATGAAGTAGCGCCTGCTGGGGAAGAGAAGTCTGCTGAGGAGGGGAATTCGGCACAACCGCCCGCCGCAGAAGATGAAGAAAAAAAGCGTGCGGAGCATGAGGCGGCTGAAGCCCAGCGCAAAGCGGAATTTGACGCCAAACAGCAGGCGAAGAAAGCTGCGGAGCAGGAGCAAATCGCCCGTCTGGAAGCGATGAGTGATGAAGAAGTAATCGCGGCCTCTACCCAGAGGGTGAGTACCGATGTGGAAAAACTGACACGGCGAAATATGAAGGAATGTGTGTCCGAGCATATCCAGATGCTCTGTATGGAAGATACGGCGTTTGCCCGTCTGACGATGCATCCGAAAAAGAATATGATCCGCTGTTTCCAGTACATCAACCGAAAGGCATGGGATTATGTGCAGGATGAACTAAAAGCAAGCGGAACCCGCCCTGGTCCCGGACAGCAGACATATGGCTGCGATGTGCCGGATGATATGTGCTATCAGTGGGCGGAAGATTATTTCCGTGACCCTGATGCCAAGGAAGACCATGAGGATGAGGAGAAGTTTGTTCCCAAGCCGTATGCTGGGAAGTCCTCTGCAAAGAGCAAACCTAAGAAGGCGGCAGAGAAGAAAAAGACGGAACCCAAGGCGGCACCCAAGCAGGAGGAAAAAAAGCCTTCTCAGGATGGGCAGATGTCGCTGCTGGATTTTGGGATGGCAAAGGCAGGCTGAGCCGGCAAAGGAGGAAAAATGCAGAATGATTGCTTATAAGGGTTTTCGCCCCGGGCTGATATGCCGTGGCTATCAGTTTGTGATGGGGCTCAATACGACTGAAAAAGCAAATTGCAGGGAAAATGGATTTCACTGCGCGGAAAATCCGCTCGACTGCCTTAGCTATTATTCCAGCCTGGAGCATTCGGAATATTATATTGTCAACGCCGGCGGCGACATCGATGAAGATGAGCATGACTCCAAAATCGCCTGTACGGAGTTGACTGTGATTAAGCGGCTAACCAAAGAGGAGCTGTTTTTACATGGTTTGGCCTACATGGTAGATCACCCGCGCAGGGTGTGGAGTTCCCATGTGGCAGCCAACCGGGCAATGGCGAACTGCGGTTATGCGGTGGTACGGGGGAAAGACCCCGTTGCCACCGGCAGACTGGGAGACATCCTTGCTTTTGCGAAGGAAGCGCCGGATTCGGAAAGTATCGTACAGGTTGCTGTAGGACAAATTGATGGTGTCACATTACTGCCGGATGTGTGGTATGGCGTGGATTTGACAAGAAGGACGGTGAATTGAGATGAAAAAACGAGCCCTGATGGCGCTTCCAAAGCTGACAGCGACGGATGAAATGAAGCAGATTGCCGCTTCGGATCTGCCAAGAAAAGAAAAAACTACCTATGGATATGTTCGGGAGGTGTGTGAGTATTATGCCTACCTGAGATGTATCACGCAGGATGGGATATTGAAAGTGGCTTTCTTTTTGCCGGAGCATCTTCGCCTGAATGGGAGTAATCCGGCCTATGAAGTGTATCTGGATAAAGAAAAGCGGCAGTTTATCACCTATAACAGCCTGACGCAGAAGTGGTGTGAGTCCAAGTTGGACAGACTGGACTGGAAACGGCTGTACTGGTATGCCAAAACCAGCTGGGTCAGTGAGGAAGATATGACAGCCGTACAGACTTATTTGGGCAGCAATAAAAAAGCAGTAGATGCAATTCTTCAGTTTCAGCGGGATGTGCGTGATGAACAACTCGAACAGCGGCACCGGCGGGAAACTGACCC
>OHBM01002114.1_pt1 | contig 13632 bp, 10 predicted proteins | sample 1577251 | NCBI WGS metagenome assembly OHBM01 (sample SAMEA3541557, study PRJEB24748) | human gut metagenome | biome: human gut; feature: human-associated habitat; material: faeces | place: China | collected 2012
TTTTTGAGGGTCAAGGTGTTCTGACTGCAGCGGTGCAGGCAGCACCACACGGAACCAGTACAGCAGTGCACCGGCTGCAATGGCGATCATGTTGATATTGGTGAGCACCTTTTTCCAGTCCAGCGCACTGCTGCCCTGCAAAAGGGAACTGGCGTGGGTCCACAGCAGCACCAGCTGCACAATGATGAATGCGCAGGAGTAAATGACATACGCATCGCCCATCAGAGCCTTGACCAACGGGATCACCAGTGCAGCGGCGTTGCTGTAGATCACATTCACCTGTTCCACGGCATCCAGCTTGAGCGGGCGGCTCAACAGGGCGCTGAGCACCAGCAGCACTACATGGATAGCCGCCGCAATAGCCATGGAGTACAAAAGGCCCTTGCGGATCTCCGGCGTATCGTCGATCTGGAATGCGTTGATGATCACGCAGGGCGTGACCAGATACACCATGACCACTGAGAGCACCCGGCTGTCGCTGGCCTTCAGCAGCCCTGCTTTGACCACAGCATAGCCCATGATCAGAATGAGGAACAGCTGTGCGATCTGCTGCATCAATAACAGACTTATCTCCATTGTTTTTTCCTTTCCCCTTCCCTTTTTCAAAACCCAAAGGGAGAGCCGCCTTCCGCAAGGCAGCTCTCCCCTTTTTCTGATTTTATTTGCCGCTCGTCAGCCGCGCCACATGCAGCGCCAGATAGGCGGTTTCCTCGTTGGGCAAAAACACGCCGTACTTGCGCAGCACAAAGGTGCGTATTTTTTCCGCGCAGGTCACCGCTGCCGGATAATTCTGCTGCATCTGCTGGAACAAAAAGTCGTCCTCGCTGTCCATCAGTTTGCCGGAGAAGAACCGCTCGGCAAAATACTGCAGGTGGCTCACGAACCGCGCATAGTGGATGCTCTCGGTGCTCACCGGGCAGTGCATACTGTAGGTAACAATGTTGGACAGCTCACCGATCAGCTGCGCTGCCCGCATGGCATCGTAGCCGGCCTGCGGGTCCTGCCGGGCGTTGACGATATGGAAGGCGATGTTGCCTGCCTCTTCGTCCGGCAGCTCAATGCCAAGCTTTGCCTTTACCTTCTGCAGGCCGCGCTGGCCCACCGCGTACTCCTTGGGATAAAAATGCTTGATTTCCCAGAAGATGCGGTTGGTCACCACAAGGCCGTTTTGCTGGCGCTCCACTGCAAAATGCAGGTGGTCGGTCAGCAGCAGATAGATGTGCGCCGAAAGCTTGACTCCCAGCGACTGCTCTGCGTCGTCCACAATGTCCTGCGTCAGTTCCAGATAGGATGCCGGAATGCTGGAAAACAGCTCCAGCATAGGCTGTGCGTCCGGGTTGGACAATGGAAGGAACACGCGGTCTGAGGGCTGCCGTTCAATGGGCTCGCCCGCCTTGCGGCCATAGCCGATGCCCTTGCCCAGCAGGATGGATTCCTCGCCGCTGTCATCCTGCACCAGCACAACACTGCTGTTCAGCACCTTCTGAATGTGCATCGGTCCCTCCTCCTTCCGTTGAACCCTTAAGACTGCCGCTTAGTCCAGATCTTCGCCGTTGGAAGCAATGACCTTCTTGTACCAGTAGAAGCTGTCCTTACGGCTGCGGGCCAGAGTACCGTTGCCCAGATCATCCTGATCCACATAGATAAAGCCATAGCGTTTGGACATCTGGTTGGTGGATGCAGAGATCAGGTCGATGGGTGCCCATGTGGTGTAGCCCCACATCTCAACACCCTCATCGATGGCCTTGCCCATTTCGCTGATGTGCTGGCGGAAGTACTCTACACGGTAGGGGTCGTGGATGGAGCCGTCGGGACCGGCGAAGTAGGTGACCTTACCGCCGAGCTCGTCGATCTTCTTCATGATGCCCCAGCCCACGTTGCCGTAGCCGGACATGGCGACACGGATGCCCTTGACTTCCTTGCCGTCGTGCTTCAGGACTTCACGCAGATAATAGACAGCGCCGAAACCGGTCGCCTCGGGACGGAGGATGGAACCACCGGTGCAGATGGCCTTGCCGGACATAGCGCCGAACTCGGCAGCGCCGACGATGCGGCGATACTGGCCGTACAGATAACCGACCTCGCGGCCGCCGACACCAACGTCACCAGCGGGGCAGTCGATGTCCTGACCGATGTGACGATGGAACTCGGTCATGAAAGCCTGGCAGAAGCGCATGACTTCGCCGTCGCTGCGGCCGATGGGGGAGAAGTCGGAACCGCCCTTGGCACCGCCGATGGGCAGGCAGGTCAGAGCATCCTTGAAGGTCTGCTCGAAGCCGAGGAACTTGATGATGGAAAGGTTAACGTTGGAAGCGAAACGCAGGCCGCCCTTGTAGGGGCCGAGGGCCGCGTTGTACTGCACGCGGTAACCACGGTTGACGTGATACTGAAGGTTATCGTCCATCCAGACAACACGGAACTCGATGGTGCGCTCGGGCTCGACCATGCGCTCAAGCAGGCAGGCCTTCTCGTACTCGGGGTGGGCGTTGATGACCGGCTCGAGGGAAGACAGGACTTCTTCGACGGTCTGCAGGAATTCGGGCTCATTCGCGTTCTTGGCCTTGGTCTCGGCAAGAACTCTCTCAATGTAAGCGTTCATGATAAGTAGCCTCCTCTAAAATTACCCTGAAAATCAGGGCTTGATGGTTCAGCCATCTTGTCTATGAGTTTATCACCAAAGGAAAAAATTCTCAAGCAAAACGCTATTGGCGCTGTGCAAGAAATTCTTTCTGACTTTTTGTGCATTTGGCAGAAAATTTGGCAAAAAACTTTAACTTTTTTAATAAAACATATTAGATTGATGCAAGCTGACTTTCAAAGTAGTTATTTTATCGAGAAAAACTGCTCATAATCTTGCATTTTTGTGCAATGCATTCCAAAAAGAGATAGGGGTGTCGCCACCCCTATCAAAATTTGTAATAGAAAGTGCTTTGCCGCCGCTTTACGGCATTTCCTGTGCGTTTTCGACGGGATCCGCGCTGTCCTCAGTCGAAACGCTCGTTTCTACGGGCGGTGCGCTCTGGGCGCTGCCATCCAGCAGCTCGACGTCGGACGCTTCGATCCAGTTTTCCGTGACGTAGCCGTCGCGGTAGTAGACGCACACGCGGTCGCCGACGTTCAGCAGCGGCGCATAGGCGACCTCAGCCGCGCTCATGCGCACGGAGAAGGCGCTCTCGCCGTCAAAGCGCAGGAAGTAGATGCTGTTGCCATCTACGACCGCCGTGCGGATCTCGGCGATCGTGCCCTCGACGCTCTTATAATCGCTCGGCGTGACGTCGATGGAGCCCTGATCGTCGGAGATGAGGTTATTTTTGAGCAGCATTTGACGGTAGTTCGCCTCGCAGTCGGCGACCGTCGCGCCGATGGCGACGATCTGGTACTGGTTGACGTTGACCATCGCGTACATTTTAACGAGCTGGCTCGCGTCCTTGAGCGCCATGAAGTAGGTCGGCTGCTCGGCGATGTTCAGCAGCAGCGGGAACGTCGCGTTGTAGCGCAGGTTCTGCACCTGACCCTCGGCGCTGTCCATGGCGCTGTACTCTGTCGCGCCTGCGCAGGGATAGTACTTTGTCTCCTTTGTGCGCTGGTTGGAGAGCAGGAAGCCGATGTTGCTCTCGTCGCCGCCGACGCTCGTGACACCCGTGTAGAGATAGACGTCGTCGCCCTCGGCAAGGTAGTTGTAGCCGTCGGTCGTGACGGTCACGTCGCGCTGGCCGAAGATCGAATTCCAGAAGCCATTGTGATACTGGCCATAGTAGTCATACTGCTCGATGATGAGCTCGGCGGAGTAGACGTGGTCGACCCACGCGGGCGGCTCTTCATAGTATTCGCTCTCGCCCGTGATGGCGTTGACGAGCACCGCGCCGTGGTTGTCCGTGCCGCCGAACAGGCCGATGGTCTTTTCCTTCTTGGCGCAGACCCAGTAGGGCGTGCCGTCCTCGTTGATCTCGAAGACCGGTTCTTCAAACATATAGGTCGGGTACGCGAAGCGCAGATGACGGTAGAGGTTGCGGGAGAAGTGCTCGGCGGTCGTGTACTTCATGCCCTCGTCAAGGCGCACGACCTCGACGTTCTGCGTGACCATGTCGATGATAAGGTAGGCGGGAAGGCCCTCCGAGCGGTTGTTGAACCACTTGATGATGTCGCCGTAGCGCAGCGGCGTGACGCGCACGGGGCGGCCATGGTAGTTGATCTGCGTGTAGTTTTCCGCGACCTCGAACTGCGAGACCATGTCGGCCAGCTCGCCGAGCTTGCGGTCGCCGAGCTTTTCGGCGCTGTCGCGGTCGAGCATCGGGATGCGGTCATACGAGACCTCTTCAATTTCGCTTGCAAAGCTGCCGCTGTCGATCGGCAGCAGCGCTTGATAGTCCTTGGCCCGCAGCACGACCCACGATGTCAGCGCGCCGGCGAGCGCCGTGACGATCATCAGCGCCATGACGATAAAGGGCACGGTGCACTGCTTTTTGACGAACGTGAAGTAGCCCTTGGCCCCCGTGCCCTGAAAGCCGGAGGTGAAGAGCGCGCAGATGCAGTACGTGACGCAAAGCAGCAGCACGAAACCGTAGAACTCTTCGGCATGCAGGTTGATGGCGGGCATCTGCACGTAGAAGAAGACTGCGCCGACAAGCAGCGTGACGAGCGTGTTGACCGCGATGCGGCCGCCCTTGCTGCCGATCGACTTGCGGGGCTTGCGCTCGCGTTTGGGCTTGGGCGCGGCGTTCGGGTCGAACTGAAAGCCGCCGGCGTCCGAGCCGGAAAATTTGATATCCATAAAATATTTCCTTTCTGATGAAATGGGAACAATGCTTGTTTATAGTATACCGTGGTTGACTCGTAAAAACAAGGGCAGGGGAGAAATCATACATTGCCTGGGTGAAAAGTGAAAATTGCAGGAACGCAAAAGCGATTGTGCATGTCGTACGGGGAAAGGAGTCGATATATTGTATACAGTGGCTAAAAATGCAGTTTGTTTAAACTTTAACTTGCTATTTTTACTTTGCCTCGTTATCATGGCGGTAGAGCGGCATGCGCGTGCCGCCCAATATCGAACGAAGGAGAATTTGTATGAAAAGATTGTCTCTGAAAGCAACGTCCCTGATCCTGGCACTTGTTCTCGCGCTCAGTCTCTCCGTCACCGCCTTCGCAGATGATAACGCCGCTTCGATGACCCGCGCCGAAGTGACGCAGGAGGTCATCAAGAACATGGGCCTCGCCGCACAGGCGGAAGCGAGCGCCAAGGATGCGAGCGCATTCAAGGATGTTGCCGAGGGCAGCAAGTTTGAAGGCGCGATCAACCTCGCCTGCTCCAAGGGCATTGTCAACGGCGTCAGCAAGGACGCATTTGCGCCCGACGCAGCCGTTACGCAGTTGGAAGCGGCCGCGATGATCCTGCGCAGCACCGGTCTGGACAAGGCGCTGCTGAAGGATTGGCCCGCGGACTATGACGATATGGCCGTCTGGTCCGGCCTGATGGACGGCCTGACCTACGAGGCGTCCAAGCCCGTGACGACGGCGATGCTCGAGCAGATGCTCAAGAATGCCGCGGCGATCGCGGACAAGCCGGTCATCGGCATCAGCTGGTCCTATAATGGACAGAATTACGACTCCCACAAGACGATCTTCAAGACCGTCGGCGCTATCCCCGTCGAGCTCGATCAGGTGACGAGCACGGCCGTGAAGTACGATGCCGAGGGCAAGATCGAGTCCGCGTATCTCGAAGAGAGCGGCATGCTCAAGCAGGAATACGCTGACAAGGTGAAGGAAAAGGATCTCACGGCCAGCAACGTCGGCGCTGTGATGCAGGCCATCGACGGCGTCTTCTTCACCGGCGGCGAGGATGTGAGCCCGTCCCTGTTCAAGGTCCCCGAGAAGGAAAAGAACGAGGGCGAAGAGATCAACGCCACGCGCGATATCTCCGACTACATGCTCATGGCCTACTGCCTTGAAAAAGACGTGCCGACGTTCGCGGTCTGCCGCGGCGAGCAGGTGATGTCCATCGTCTCCGGCTGCACGTTCATCCAGGATATCCCCAACTACTATAAGGAGCAGGGCGCGACCTACAACGACTCGCACAGAATGCCCGTCGGCGCGCCTGACCGCACCTATGCCCGCCACGATGTGGTCATCAATAAGGACGCCTCCAAGTGGCTCTATAAGATCGTCGGCTCCACGGAGCTGAAGAACGTTTCCTCCTGGCACCACCAGGCGGTCGGCGGCGTTGAGGGCACGAACCTCACCGTCGTCAGCACGGCGACGATCGACGGTGTGGAGATCATCGAGGCGGTCGAGCGTCAGGATAAGACGTTCTGCCTCGGCGTGCAGTTCCACCCCGAGAATGACTGCAAGTTCGTGCTCTACACCAAGACCCCCGAAAAGGCCCTGTGCGACTATGAGACCTGCCTGAACTTCTTCGAGATGCTGGTCGAGTACGCGGGCAAGTAAGGACACGTACCGTACAACAGAATGCATAGAAAAAAGGTCCCGTCTTCGGACGGGACCTTTTTGATGTATTGTAATTGTTTACGACGCCTTCTGCACTTTCAGGATCTTCACCGCCTCACGGGCGGAGGCACCGGCGTCCTCGCCGTAGAAGTCCGCGCCGATCTCGTCGCAGAAGCTCTGGCTGATGGGCGCGCCGCCGACCATGACCTTGATCTGATTCTGTAAGCCGCGCTCGTGGACGAGCTTGACGACCTCGCGCATTTCCTCCATCGTGGTGGTCAGCAGCGACGAGCAGGCAATCACGCCGCAGTGATTCTCCACGGCGGTGCTGACGAACTGCTCCGCCGACGTGTCTACGCCGAGGTCAAAGACCTCGATGCCGCTGCCCTCCATCATGATGCGGACGAGATTCTTGCCGATGTCGTGCATGTCGCCCTTCACGGTGCCGAGGCACACGCGGCCGACGGGCTCGGTGCCCTCGCCGACCATCAGGGGCTTCAGAAGCTCCGTGGCGGCGGACATGCAGCGCGCGGCCATGAGCATTTCGGGAACGAACGCGCGGTTGGCGGAGAACGCCTCGCCGAGGCGGTTCATGCCGATGATCATGCCCTTGGAGAGAATGTCGCCCGGCTCGTGGCCTTCGTCGAGTGCCTGCTGGCAGAGGGTGAGCAGCTTTTTCTGCTGGCCGCGCTCGAGCGCGCGGGCGATGTTCTCGAACACATCGGCGGACTCCTGCGCGGAGGTTGCGGCCTGCACCAGCTCGGCCTTTGCGGCACCGATCTCACGCTTCGGCACGGCGGGGAGCGGCGTGACGGGAATGTGCAGCCCCGCGTTGTACTCGTTCACGGCCTGATCGAGGTACTGATCCACGTGCGGGAAGACCGTACCGGCAAGGCCGTAGGTGATCGAGGGGATGAAGTGCCCGCCGGGGCAATAGCGCGCGAGCGCGTCCCTTGCGTAGGCGAGAATTTCATCGGGCTGCGCGTCCGCACGGTCGATGGCCGCGCCAAAGCCACCCATAAGCGTGAGCTTGCCGCTTAAGTGGCGCTGGAGGGCGGGAATGTCGTTTTCCGGCAGTGTACCCTGCCAGACCTGAATGCCGATCTCGGCCATGTCGTCCACGATGGGGACGAGGTACGAGTCGGCGTGGTGGATGGCGATGACGCCGCGCGAGCGCGTGCGGCACTCCTCCCAGCCCTCGGAGCAGACACTCAGATCGGGGACGTGGACGGTGTTCTTCCAGTGCGTCACATCGGGACAGACCGTCAGCTCCGGTGTGTGGACGGGGATGGGGCCGGGCGCGTCCTCGGGAAAACTGATGGTCGTGCCCCAACGGTCCTTGCTCACGGAACCGCGTTTGCGGTTTCCGCGAAGATAGGTGTTGATGGGGTCCGTGAGGCACATGTGCAGCGCTTCATACTGGCAGAGCTGACGCTCGGGCTGGCCGTCGGGCTTGATGAGTTCAAGAAAAATTTCTTTCGGGGTAGACACGGGGAAGATCTCCTTTATCAATACAGCACGCAGGCTGTGTAGGTCAAAGTGCGGGGACCATAGTTGTAGGCGAGGTTTGAGCGGACGCAGACGTCACTGACGAACAGTCCGTAGGCCTCCATCGAAGAAAGCCTCTGCTTGGGATGTCGACAGGGACGGTCCGGATAGGTGCAGGTATGGCAGAGCGTGCATGTGCCCGCCGTCAGCGGCAGGCAGTGGGGATATAAGAGCCGCGCCTGACGGGCAAAGGTCAAAAAGCGCTTTTTGTGCACCTCCGAAAGCGCCGTCATGCCAGTGTAATCAAATTCATCCTCGAGCTGCGCGGTGCTCTGCACCAAAATCCCCTGTGAATAGCACTTGATTTGCGCCCTTGCCTGCTCGAGTGTGCTGCAGGCGGGCGGGCAGCTCCAGCTTTTGCCGTAGCGGCCGCAGCGGTCAGCTTTGCACATGTCGCGAACGGCTTCGAGCGGATCGAGTGCATCCATATTCACTGCTGCGCACTGGGAAAAGCCGACCTCGCGGGCGAGGGTGAGAAGGTCTGTCATAAGCAATGCCTCTTGACAAGGGAATTTATTTCTGCATAAAATACTATTTATACATTATTTATCTATTATATGGGTGGGGGAAGCTCGTGTCAAGCATTCAAGTTCAGCAGGGGGCGAAAATCACGCCGGTCCCGTTCGAAGCAGGGGAGACGCTGCTCTCCGCGCTGCGGCGGGCGGGATATTCCATCCTCGCAGCCTGCGGCGGCAAGGGCCGCTGCGGCAAATGCCGCGTGAAGGTGAACGGTGTGCCGCGCCTTGCCTGCAAGACGAAAGCGCAGGACGGCGATTGGATCGACCTGCCCGAGACGATGCGCGGCGTCATCCTGACGGACACGCTCACACTGCCGAAGGCGCAGGCGGGCCGCTCGGGCCTTGGCGCGGCAGTCGACCTCGGTACGACGACGGTGGCGCTGCGGCTCTTCGACCGCGCAGACGGAAAGCTGCTCGCGCAGGCTCAGGACTGGAACGCGCAGGCGCCCTACGGCGCGGACGTTATCAGCCGCATCCAGCACACGATGGAAGCGTCCGACGGGCTCGGCGAGCTGTCGCGCTGTATCCGCGCGCAGACCGAGACGCTTTTAGGACAGACACTTTCCGCCGCCGGACGGAAGACGGATGAAGTCAAGGAGCTCATCATTGCGGGCAATACCGTGATGCAGCACCTTTTCGACGGGCGCGAGGTCGCGTCCATCGCCCGCGCGCCGTTTCAGCCGGAGACGCTGTTTGAAGACGGCACGGGTGAGCTGCTTTCGGGCATTCCCGTGCAATTTGCCCCGTGCGTCGCGGGCTATGTCGGCGGCGATATCACGGCGGGACTGTTGGCAGACGGCCTTTTTGTGCAGCCGGAATTGCGGCTGTTTCTCGATATTGGCACGAACGGCGAAATGGCGCTGGGAAATGAGAGTGGCGCGCTCTGCTGCGCGGTCGCCTCGGGCCCAGCGTTTGAGGGCGCGGGCATCAGCTGCGGCATGCCGGGCATCACGGGCGCGGTGAGCCATGTGAGCTATGACAGGGGCTTCCTCTGCGACATTGTCGGCGGGGGAGAGGCAAAGGGCATCTGCGGCTCGGGACTGGTCGACCTCGTCGCCGTGCTTTTGGAGCAAGGTGTGATCGACGAAAGCGGGCGGCTGCTGCCGCCGCAGGACGCGCCGGAGGACATGCGCCGCTATCTGACCGAGGATGGCCAGGGCAACGGCGTCTTCCACCTGACGAAGGCCGTTAGCCTGACGGCGCGCGACGTGCGCAACCTGCAGCTTGCCAAGGCGGCGGTGGCAGGCGGTATTCGGGTGCTGCTCAAGCAGCGCGGCGTGACGGCGGACGACATTGCGAGTGTGGAGCTCGCGGGCGGGTTCGGCAACTATCTCTCGCCCGAGAATGTAGTGCGCATCGGCATGCTGCCGCGCGCGTGCCTTAGTAAAATCAGACCCCTTGGCAACGCGGCGCTCGCGGGCGCTTCGATGCTGGCGCTTGACGGGGAAAACTGGCGAAAGCTCGCGGAGATTCCCGAAAAGTGCCGCTATCTCGAGCTTTCCGGGCGCGACGACTTTTCCCGCGCGTTCACCGACAGTTTGACATTTTGAAAATCGTTCCGAACAGGAAATTTTAATGGAGGAAAACCCTATGGAAATGCAGTTTCCCGTGATTTTGGACGGCGCGACCGGCACCGAGCTCCAAAAGCGCGGCTTCACCGGCGACATGAGCGCCGAGCAGTGGGTGCTCGAGCATCCCGAGAGCATCCTTGAAATTCAGCGCAAGTATGTGGCGAGCGGCTCGAATGTGCTCTACGCGCCGACATTCGGCGGCAACCGCCAGAAGCTCGAAGAGCGCGGCATCTTCAACCGCACGGAGGAGATGAACAAAGCACTCGCGCAGCTCTCGAAGCAGGCGGCGGACGGAAAAGCATGGGTCGCGGGCGATATCGCGCCCACGGGCCGCTTTTTAGCCCCCCTTGGCGATGCGTCGTTTGAAGAGCTCGTCGACATTTACACCGAGCAGGCGGCGGGCCTTGAGCAGGCGGGCGTCGACCTTTACGTCATTGAGACGATGATGACGCTGACCGATGCGCGTGCGGCGGTTCTGGCGATCCGCAGCATGAGCAAAAAGCCCATCCTTGTGTCCTTTACCTGCGATGAGAGCGGCAAGATCCTCTCCGGTACGGATGTGGTCGCGGCGCTTTCCGTGATGGAGGGCATGGGCGTGAGCGCATTCGGCCTGAACTGCTCGGCAGGCCCCGAGCAGATGTTGCCGCAGCTCCAACGCCTGCATAAATACGCGCGCGTGCCGCTGATCGCCAAGCCCAACGCCGGCATGCCGGAGATCGTGAACGGCGAGGCCGTGTACAACTGCCCGCCGGAGGAATTTGTCGCGCTGGTGCCCGAGATGCTCAAGGCAGGTGTGGCCCTCTTCGGCGGCTGCTGCGGCACGACGGAGGAGCACATCGCCGCGCTGAAAGCAGCGCTCAAGGACGCGGAATACGTTCGCCCCGCACCGGAATGCCTCGACCTTCTTCCCGCGGCAACGGAGAAGGAAGCCTTCTTCCTGCCCGCCGATGCGACGCACGGCGCGGTGCTGACCGCGGACGGCGATTTGGAGGACAAGCTCTCCGACGCGATGGATGACGAATGGCCGATGGTCGCGCTGAAGCTCGCGTCCTGGGCAGATGTCGACGCGCTGGCGGACTACCAGTACATGATCAGAAAGCCGCTGTGCCTTATCTGCGACGACGCGGAGCTTTTGGAAGCGGGCCTGCGCGCCTATCAGGGAAGAGCCTTGTACGAGGGAAATCTCACCGAAGATGCCCTTGCGCCGCTGGTCGAAAAATACGGTCTGCTGGTGTAAAAAGAGAAAAAGAAGAACGGGACGGAAATGAACATTTCCGTCCCGTTCTCTATATAGTAAAGCGCGTCACGCCGCGGCGCCGCCAGTGCTGACGATGCGGAAATACGCATTCGACGTCAGGCGGTACATCGCGCAGTAGAGCAGTGCGAAAAGAAGCAGCGCCGCGCCGGTCACGCCGAGAAACAGCGTGAGGTTCTGGATGCCGAACAGCTGCATGATCTGCCAGACCATCGGCTGGGCGAAGGCGAGGTGCAGCGCCGCCGCGGCAAGCGGCAGCAGGAAAATGAGCAGCATTTGCGCGTTCACGCTCTCACGGATGTCGCGCTTGGTCATGCCCACGCGCTGCATGATGGCAAAGCGCGAGGCATCCTCATACCCCTCCACGACCTGTTTGTAGTAGAGCATCAGAAGCGTTGCGAACAGAAACAGCACACTTAAAAAAATGCCGAGGAAGAAGAGACTGCCGTAGAGGGAGAAAAATTCCGCACGGACGTCCGCCATTTCCGTGGGATGCCAGTGATTCTGGACGGCAAGCGTGTTGATCGCGTCCTCCGCGCCAAAATAGAGGCTCGCCGTCGAGGCAAGCATCACCAGCACCATCGTCGAGAGAATGCAAATGGAGGCGAGGCCCGCGCCGTTTCGCTTCATGCGGTAGGTGAGCGACGAGAGGGAAACAAAGTTGCGCTTTTTGTAGTAGAATTTTTCATCCTTCTGGAGTGTTTTGCAGAGCGTCACGCTGCCGGAGATGAAGAGAAGATACGTCGATAGAATGACCATGATGACCGCGAGGAAGAAGAGCAGCATCGCCTGTACGGGGTCGTTGATGGTCGCGGCGATGTAGTACGCGCCGAGCAGCAGCGCAAGGCCGGGGATGACGAGCAGCCATTGCGACTTCGGCGGCTTTTCGCCGACGTTTTCGCTCTTCAAAAGCGCCGCGCCCTGTGCGTGGCGCAGCGACAGCACACCGCGCACATAGAGCAGCGCGAAGATGGCGATGAACGTGATGGCGCACTGCTTGATGGCGGCAAGGCTCACGGTGAAAGCCGCGGCGGGGAGAGATAAAAGCCGCAGCAGTGCGGACTGCGAGACATAGGAGAGCAGCAGGCCGAGGCCAAGCCCCGCGATCAGCGTGAACGCCGCGGCCAGAAGTGTCTCCCAGAAGAGAATGGCGCTGAGTGCGCCGCGGTCCATGCCGAGCACGCTGTAAAGGCCGAATTCCTTCTTGCGGCGACGCAGGAGAAAGCTGTTCGTGTAGAAGAGAAACAGCGCGATGAACACCGATACGACGAACGAGCCGAGGCTCATCGTCATCGCGACCGCAGAGGTGCCGGAGCCGTTCACCTTGCCATTGACCGTATAGAGCGCGGGGGTGACGGCGAGGTACGCAATGACATACAGCATCGCTGCCATGAACGCGCAGGAGAGAAGATAGGGCACATAGAGCCTTGCGTTCTTTTTGATACCCATCCACGCAAGGCGGGGGTAAAAGGTGGGCTTCATGCGCATTCGCCTCCCGTCTGCTGCTGCGTGAGCGCATCGGTGATACGCTGGTAGAACTGGGAATCCGTGTCCTTGCCGCGCTTTAACTCGAGCGAGACCTCGCCGTCGCGCAGGAACAGCACGCGCGAGGCGCAGCTCGCCGCGCGCACAGAGTGCGTGACCATCACGATGGTCTGGCCAGAGGCGTTGATCTCGCCGAAGAGCTTCAAGAGCTCGTCGGTCGAGCGGGAGTCGAGCGCGCCGGTCGGCTCGTCGGCCAGCAAGATCTGCGGGCGGGTGATGAGCGCGCGGGCGACGGCGGCGCGCTGCTTCTGTCCGCCGGAGACCTCGTAGGGGTACTTTTTGAGCAGCGTCTCGATGCCGAGGTCGTAGGCGAGCGGTGAGAGCCGGTCGCGCATCTCCGTGCGCGACTTGCCCGCGAGCACGAGCGGCAGGCAGATGTTGTCCTCGAGCGAGAACGTGTCGAGCAGGCTGAAGTCCTGAAACACAAAGCCCAGATTGTCGCGGCGAAAGGCAGCAATCTGCGATTCCCGAATCTGTGCCAGATCTTTTCCGTCCAGACGGACGCTGCCGCTTGTAGGCTGATCCAGCGCCGCCAATATATTCAGCAGTGTTGTTTTTCCGGAGCCGGATTCCCCCATGATAGCGACGTATTCCCCCTCCTCCACAGAGAAGGAGACAATGCGCAGAGCCTCTACCTTGTTTCCTCCAAATCTTATTGTATAGATTTTTTTTAAATTATTTACTTCCAAAATAGCCATTGGTCTCCCTTTCTTTCGATTGTCTGTGTATGCTTGCCCATGTATGCTGATAGATA
>OHBM01002126.1_pt1 | contig 13595 bp, 18 predicted proteins | sample 1577251 | NCBI WGS metagenome assembly OHBM01 (sample SAMEA3541557, study PRJEB24748) | human gut metagenome | biome: human gut; feature: human-associated habitat; material: faeces | place: China | collected 2012
AGATAAGGCAATGAATATAGAAAATAAACCAATATTCATATCTCTCTCCTAAAAATAATAATAAACAAAAAGGAACCATTCTAGACACCAACACTAGAATGGTTCCTTTGTTACTAAACTTGTAGAATACAGCAATTTTTTGTTACAATACAACTATGCCAAGAATTCAAAATGACTGTATAAATACAATAGAAATTAAAAAAAGTAAATTTATTACCTATCTTCATAGAACGCAAGATGAACAAGAGGCCAAGGATTTTTTAAAAGCTATAAAAAAAGAACATCCCAATGCTAATCATCATTGTACAGCTATGATCATTGGAAACATTATGCGATCTAACGACGATGGTGAACCAAGCCAAACCGCAGGTCATCCCATGTTAGATGTTTTAATGCATAATGATATGCAAGATATTCTAGCCGTTGTAGTACGCTATTTTGGAGGAATCAAGCTTGGAACTGGAGGACTTGTAAGAGCCTATAGTTCAAGTGTTTCTGAAGCTTTAAAAGCAGCAACCCTAACAACGGTTACAACCCTTCAAGAATATCAAATTCATTTTTCTTATGATTTGATTGGAAAGGTTGATCATTACTTTAGAACACAAAATATTGAAGTCATTGAACAACAATATGAAGAAGATGTTGTCTATCATTTTCTTGTTCAAGACGATATTTCTAAAGATTTAATGGAACTTACAAATGGAAAAATAAAAATTCAATATATACAAGACATTGAAACCGAATGCGTAATTTAATTTACGCACAATGAATATGATATACTTTAGAAAAGCGAGGTACATTTATGGATAGTATTCTTACCCTTATAGCATTTTTCGTAGTCATCTTTATTTTTTGGACGTTAGCAAGTTGGCTACTTCCAATTATTTTACCAATCATCATTGTCTTCTGGATCATTTCCCTATTCACACAAAGAAGACATGTACATGTTCACACTTACAATAGTACGCAAAACCAAAACGAACAACCAAAATCAGCACCAAAACATGGAGCTATTGATGTTGAATATACGGAACATGAAGATGATGGAGATGAACAATGATTTGTCACAACAGTGTTGGTTATGATGCACAAATCAAAGACTTATTGATTAAATCTGCCTTCAATATGAATGAAAATGAAGTTGATGTCTGGATGAAATATCAATATAATCCACAACACATGTTCTGCTTCTGGCAGGATGATAAGATTACTTCCTGTCTTCAAGTCACAAAAAGAACGATGATGTTTTTGGATCGACAAATACGTGTATCTGTGATTGGTATGGCTGCAACTTTACCTGATTATAGACAAAGAAAACAATTTTCTTACTTATTAGATGCCGCCATCTCACAAGCTACCTATAACGATTTATTAACCATCACATATACAAATATGCCAAAATTATTTGAAGCCAAAAGCTTTCAGCATATTTCAAACACAAAAGAATATTGGATTGGAGCTCCACTATGCAGAAGTGGAAACCCATTCCACATCAAACAAAAAGCAGAGAATTTATACCCATTATATTTCCAATTTATGCAGTATTTTGACGGCAGTATTCTATTAAGTGAAGATGAATTCGATCAACTTATTCAATACCATCAAAATTTAGGAAAATCCATTGTCACAATCACAAATGAAGATAAACAGCCAAAAGGATTTGCGATATATTCCACAAAAGATAAACAAGCCCATGTCGAAACCTTGATTTATTTCGACTCTCAAGCTATTCAAGATCTTTTAAGCTATATATCCATAAACAATGAAGTAACATCCATTCTAATCAGTGAAAGTGAAAGATTCGATAAATTATTTCCTTTTCACTTTCCAAGAATGGATAAAAAATGGTCAGATTAAACAATTATAAATTATTTGATAAATTTTCAAACACAAACGTTAGAAATGCAAAAGCAGCTTATGAACTATTAGAAAAGCCTACATGGAACCACTTCCAGTAGGCTTTTTGATTCAACGCAAAAAAAGAGGCATCGCTAAAAACCTCCCTTTTTGCTTAGAATAATGGATTTAGATACTTTCAACAAGCATCCTCCAATATCTTAACACGTTTTAAATGAAATGAAACAAATTATTTTTGTTTCGCCAAAGTCTCCAACATATTTCGAGCCACACTATATTCATAATAAGGACCCAATTGATTGTTTGCGGCATACTTTGCCTCTTCCAAAGCTGTGCACGGCGCATACGAATGTTCAAACATCGACAACATCTGTAAATCATTGCCACCATCGCCATACACTGCAATTTCATCATCCTCAATATGTAAATACTGCCCTAACCAATGTACGGCATTTCCCTTATTCACACCTTGTTTTGTAATTTCAATCAAATTATTGTCACAAGGTGCATTCACAATGGAACTCGAATACTTTTCTAAAAATTTATATAAACGATTATACGATTTACCAGGCTGCAAATGTGAGTTGATCTTACAAACATCTTTAGATAAAATTTCCTCTTTCGATTGATCAAACACCAAACGCTTTAAGATATTCTCCATAAAGAACTTCACAACTTCAACATCATCCCCATCAGGATGAGGCATCTTCTCCATTTTTTCAAAGAATTCTTCTCGAGATTGTTTCGTATACGTTTTATATGGTGTAATAAATTCTAAGTCTAAATCATCAAACTCTTCTAAAATAATTTTCAAAATATCCTTATCAATCAAATCCAACTTTAACGTTTCTCCATCAGGACTCATAACCAAAGCCCCATTCATACAAATACGATAAATCTTATTTTCTAAACCATTCAATTCTGTCATTGAACAATCACGACCTGTTGAAATCGTAAAAACTGCATTTTCACGCACAATCTTTTCAACTGTAGCCTTGATCAGTTCATCAAACTGATGACTTCTAGCCAATAAAGTCCCATCTAAATCAGACGCAAACAACTTAATCATTTGAACTCTCCACTAACGAATACGCAAGCTCCAACATGTTGTCGACATTCTGTAAGCCATAGTCCAATGTTTCAATTTGAGCCACTGGAATTTTAACTTTCTCTTTCATTTCCGGAATCTTAAAACGAACTTGTGGACCTACTAAAATACAATCATAGTCCTGCCACTTCGATTCATAGCCTCCAACACCCGTCGCCTTCACAACTAAATCTTTTCCATTTTCACTTGCCCATTTTTCCATCTTTTTAACAATCAAGCCAGTCGACATTCCACCGGCACACACAAATAATATTCTTATATTCACCATCCTAAAACTCAATCTCTCCTGTTATGCCATACGCATTACGATAACTCACATTTCGATTTTTACGCTTCATATTATTGTCTTCTCCAGGAAAATACATTGGATTTTTATGTGTTTTTTTATATCCTTCATAAATATCCAAAGCATCCCGATACACTTCTTTTACATTCATCGTTCCATACATCATAGCTGGAATTACATAGATAGGAACTTGATTACCATACTTCTCAATATAATCACCAATCTTATATGAAAGATGTGGACAAGCCATGACTACATCATATTCATCATAATGTTCATGCACTTCTTTAAAAGGACAAAAACCTATCTTCAGTTTATCATCATACCCTTTTTCAACTAATTCACTTTTTAATTTACGCATCAATACACTGTTCGAAAAACCTCCGCCACAGCAGATGCACACGCTTAACATACACTCACCATCTTTGTCTGAAGTTGATAATAAGCTCCAATTAGATTGGCATCATTTCTAAATTCACAAGCCACCACATCCACAGGACGCAAAGGAAATACAGGAACAAACAACTTCTTATATTGTTCATTGATTTTTTTAATCAATAATGGCTGCGCTGAAATTCCTCCGTCAATCGCAGATTTTTCCGGATCAAAAATAGCCTGAATATTATAAAGCTGTAAAGCAATGTAGAAACAAAATTCATCTAATGCCGCCAATACTTAACTAGATCTTTATACTCTTCAAAAATACTGTGACAATACTTTTCATATAACCCATTTGTTTCACGATTTTGCCAGCCGCCCAATTTTTCTTCCATATACAAAGGATCGTCATAATGCGAAATTGTGACTAATGGCTCAATACCATACTTATGCAATTCTTCAAATACACTACGACAGAAATCTAATCCTTCCTGGTTTGGCTTTTCATCATTTCCATTTGGATAAATTCTTGGCTAAGAAATTGACATTCTGAACATGCATATTCAGCCCCTTCAGGTAAAGTACCACCAAACATACTCATCTTACCTGTTGTGCCATCCGCATTTCTATATGTCCCGTAACGAGGTGTATCTTTTGTTGCACCTGTTGTTACATCCGTCATAGCTGGACCTCTTCCACCTTCGTTCCAGCCACCTTCATATTGGTTTGCAGCCGTAGCTCCTCCCAAGTAAAAATTCTTAGGAAAACTCATTTGATTTACCTGCTTTCTATTAAATGATGTTTGATAAAACTCTTATACAATCCATCATGCTCTACATCATCTGTAATTTCATCACAGGCAGCCTTACACTTTTCTGTGCCATTGCCCATGCTAATGCCAATATCAACGTGTTGTAACAGTTCAATATCATTATCGGAATCCCCAATCGCAATCGTTGATACATCTTCTAATCCAATATGTTTTAACAAGATATCGGCTGCATCTGTCTTATGAATACCCTTAATGCTGATTTCTCCAGACACTTCACGAATCATAGGAATGGTATTTTTTATGATGTTGAAATGTTCATGCAAATCCGTATAGATTTGATCAAAGTTATTTAAAGTACATAAAAAGGAGATTTTATTCACTTCATAAATTTGTTGCGAACCATCCACTACAATCATTGAATTCGTATACTCTTCAGCCCCTTCTGGCATAAAATCCTTAAAAACTTCTTGCATCCAATCCTGATACAGTGTATCGACATACATGCCGTGATTGCATTCTAAGTAATAGCCAATCTTGTTTTTTTCAAAATACTGGATTAAAGATTGAATATCATTCTCATCAAAAGTCAAATGGCGAATACATTGACCTTCATATTCAATGTATCCACCAGAAGAATATATAATTCCATCAAACCCAACATCTAATATGGATTCGAATAATTCGGCTTTACATCTTACCGTATTCAAGAAAACATAATGACCATTCTTACGCGCATTTTTGATTGCGTAGACAGCACTTTCTGGTATCTGTTGTTTATTGTCTAGTAGAGTACCGTCCACATCTACAAAAATTGCGTATTTCATTAATCTAAATCTTCTCCATTTGAAGAAATGACTTTCTTATACCAATCGAAAGAATCCTTCTTACTACGATCTCCTTGGCCAGTTCCATCATCTTGATAGTCTACGTACACAAAGCCATAACGCTTGTGCATTTCACCAGTTGAAGCCGACACTAAGTCAATGCATCCCCATGGAGTATAGCCCCAAAGTTCCACACCATCAATTTCAACGGCATCCTTCATAGCTTTAATGTGATCGCGCAAGTAATCAATACGATATGAATCATGAATGCTTCCATCTTCTTCAACAACGTCTTTTGCACCCAAACCATTTTCAACAACCATCAACGGCAATTGGTAACGATCATACATATAGTCTAAAGATAAACGAAGTCCAGTTGGATCAATTTGCCATCCCCAATCACTTGCCTTCAAGTATGGATTTTTCACTCCAAACATCATGTTTCCACCTTGATTAGCCAAAACTTCAGGATCATCTGAAGCACAGTTTGACATATAGTAAGAGAAACTAATGAAGTCGACTGTACCGTTTTTCAAAGTTTCTTTTTCTTCATCTGTTAAACTAAATTCAATTCCATTTCTTTCATATTCCTTTAGTTTATAAGCCGGATAATATCCACGTGCTTGTACATCACAATAGAAATAGCTTCTATTAAATGTAGACCACGCTTTTAAAACATCTCTTGGTGCGCATGTATGTGGATAAATCATTCCATATGAAATCATGTTTCCCACTTTATTGTTCGCATCAATCGCATGTAAGATTTGAACGGCCTTTGCACTCGCAATCAATTGGTGTTTTGCAGCATCCGCAATCTTTTGTGGATCACGACTTGCAACACCTGCAGCCATCCAGCCACCAAAGCCTAAGCAGTTGATTTCATTGAACGTTAACCAATATTCAACTTTACCTTTATATCTTTCACCAACTGTCTTAACATAACGACAGAAACATTCAATTGTACGAGCATCGACCCATGAACCCCATTTATTTGTAAGTCCGACTGGAGTTTCATAGTGAGACAAAGTAACCAATGGTTTAATACCATGTTTTAAGCATTCATCAAAAACATCATCATAAAATTTCAACCCTTCTTCATTCGGTTCTTCTTCATATCCTAATGGGAAAATACGTGTCCAGTTAATAGACATACGGAATGTTTTATATCCCATTTCACCCATTAAAGCGATATCCTCTTTATAACGATGATAAAAATCAGCCCCATCATGACTTGGATAATCAAATCCTTCGTAGCATCCAAACACGGCATCTTCTGGTGCATCTAAACCAAACATCATGTCGGCATGTACAACACCATCACTCGTTTTATAAGTTACTTTTCTTGGTTGTGTTCTAGAACCACGAGTACAACAGTCTGAACTGCTGACACCTTTTCCTCCTAGATCCCATCCACCTTCATATTGGTTGGCAGCTGTTGCACCACCCCATAAAAAATCTTCTCTAAATGACATAAATTTTCTCCTTCTAAAAAAATACGACGCCAGCGACTAGGCCTGACGCCGTGATGTTTATTATTCAGCTTCTGCTGCTAATGCTTCCTGTTCTTTCTTGTATAACTGGTTGTCATATACCTTGAAGAATGGATACCATACTAGTCCTGCTGGAATGATCATCAAATAATCCCAGATTGCGTTTTGCCAACGTAATGTTGATAAGAATGATTTGAATCCCATTGGCATCAATGTCACGATTGGTACAAATCCTGGCACTAAGAATCCTACTTTGTATCCGATCAATGTACATAACATAACAACAAAGATATTCAATACGTAAGGAATACATAAGATTGGGTTATACATGATTGGCATACCGAATGTTACGGGTTCGTTGATTCCAAACCATCCTGGAATCAATGCGATCTTTGATATGGCCTTAATCTGTTCTGATTTTGCCTTCAATCCAAAGATTAACAATGGCAATGTGTTTCCGGTTCCACCACAGATAGCCATTGATCCATATAATGCGATTGGATAGAATACCAATGCGTCATATCCACCTGCTGCATACGCTGCTGCATTGGCTGTTGCTGCCTGTATGCTCATTGGTAGGATAACTGACACCAATACCATGTTTCCGTGGATTCCAAAGCACCATAATAAGGCTGCAAATCCACACAATACGAACATTCCTGGAACAGATGTCAATGCGTTTAATGGAGCTGACAAGATTGCCATGAATCCTGAACAGATTCCCATTGCTCCGCCTGTGCTAGTTGAGATAATTACTTCTAATGCATATAAAGGAATTAATGCAAATGCCAAAGGTAGGATTGCTGAGAATCCATTTACCAATGATGGTGGACAAACATCTGGCATCTTGATTCTTACATTGTGGTCCTGACAAAATTTTTCAACCTGACATACGAACCAGCATACGAAGAAACTTACGAACATACCTTGTGAACTGAAATATGTTACATCGATAACACTTGCTCCTGCTTCATTTGTTCCCCATGTACATGCGATGAGTGCGAAACATACGGCTGTCTGCACACTTGTCATGATTGGTGATTTCAATCCTAATGCTTTTCCATAGTTGTAAGCCATGATCAATACGATCCACAATGACAATAGATCCATTGTGAAGTGATATGGCATATATAATACGTTATATACAGCATCTCCATTCTGGAAGATTCCAAACATTGGTCCTACGGCACAAATGATTGAGAAGATCGCTCCGACCATGATTGGAGCCATACATGACATCATTGAACCTTGTAATGCGCTTAAAAATTTGTTTGATCCTAATTTCTGTCCAAACTCTTGAAGTTTGACCATAAAAGGACTGTTAAAAATACCATCCATTATTCTGTTTCTCTCTTTCTTTCTCTTATTCTAAATTATTTCTGTGCATATAGTTTATTAGCGATTTTCATGATATTTGCACAATTGCCTACGGCATAGTCGAATGAAGGAATTCCTTCTGTTGGAAGTCCTGTATCCTGTTTGATCTGGTTCAAACGGTAGCTTACCTGAGGGCCAGTCATGATGATGTCATAGTCTTTATATACATCCATGTATTCTGAAAGTCCTACGGCATTGATACTGTGGTCTTCACCTTTTTCTTCCCAGTATTTTTCCATTTTCTTCATCAACAATCCTGTTGACATTCCACCTGCACAAATTAATAAAATTTTCATTCTGTCTTTCCTCCATTCTTGTACATGATGATCATTTCCTTAATCAATTCCTGTGCTAACATACTTGTCATCAAGTGATCCTGTGAATGAACCAACAACACATTGACTGGTGTTGGATTTCCATTCATCTCATTGAACAACAAGTCTGTCTGCGCTTTGTGTGCCAATGTTGCAGCCTCATCTGATTTTTTCATCAGTTCGTCCGCTTCATCAAATTTTCCTTCTTTTGCAGCTTCTAAAGCTTGAAAGGCAAAGGATCTTGCATCTCCTGCATTAGCGATGATCCCAAAGGAAATCATTTCGACAGATTGTTCTGTCTTGTTTTCTTCAGCCATTTTAACAGCTCCTTTCTTATCTCAACTCTTTACAGTCTATACTTTAGTGTATAATTTATTCTTTGTCAAAACGCTTTCAGTATCCGAAAAGTGTTAATTTATACACAAAATTAGTGTATAAATTAGTGTTTTCTGTATAAATCCACTAAATTCGACCCAAGTTTTACTTAGTGTATATGATTTTTTAATCTATTTTAGTTTGTGTATAAAGTCTACAACACTATGTATAGCATGTCACAACTATCAAAAATCTTTTAAATTCGGTGATATAATTTAGACATGAAATTAATAAGAACATTTGAAATCACTGCAGATGAGTTTTATGACTATCTTGAAGCTCAATTATTAGAAGAGATTTCTAAAACCACAAAAAAGAATGTAAAGAAAAGTGTAATCAAATCTGGTTACAGCTACGAAAACAAGGATGCTCGATCAAAAATCGTGATTGATCAATATATTCGTGGACAAATTTATCAATCTACGGTTAAATCAGCTACTTCATTTGTTCGTGTATGTTATGAAACACAAGAAACGAAAGAGGGGTTAAAAATCAGTTTTGAGCAATTTATGAGTGGAGAGGAAAAGCTTCCACAAAAAAATGTTTTATATCGTACATTGCATAACTGGATTACATTTGGAAGAATGTCTCACGTTTTATATGATATGCGTGATGATATTATTAAGATTCGTAATGGAGAAAAGCTTCAAAAAAGTTCTATCCAACCTGAAACCCACAAGCGATTAAAGAAATTTTTAACTAAAAAATTTGAGGAACAAGATCATCAATAAAGTCTTGTTCCTCTTTTCTTTTATAACTTGTTTAAAATCATAATAATGGCAGCCACTTGATTGTCGTCAATAATGACTTTAAAAGCCTTTTCTAACGGTTTTAACACCTTCGACACAACTTTAAAGTCTTCTGGATAATCCTCTAAGATCGCATCTGCATCTTTGCATACCTGCTTACAAACTCCTTGTTTACAATTTTCTAGTAAACATGCGATATGCACGAATAGACCTACCTTTTGGTCTGCACTTAGTGAATAAATAATTTCCAATTCATCAATGATCGATGGTAAAATCGATTTTAATTTGGATACAGAAACACACTTGAATTGTTCTTCCAAGAAAGAGTATACGGCAGAATAATCCAATTGTTTCGATTGAATCGGTTCAAACATCAATATTTTATCAATAGCTTCTGGTTTGTTTTCAAACACTTTTGTCATAGAAACAAAAGGAATTCCCATTAATTTAGGATCATACGTTCCAATTTCTTCTGGTCGTACTCCACCTTGGCATTGCCTACGAACTTAGGGTCGAGTTCATAACCTTCAGGATGGGTTACTACGAAATCAACATCAGCTGCATTCATCCACTGGGCGAATGAGTTTGGTACGGCTTGAGGCAGGGCACGGCAATGAGGAGCCCAGGTCAGAACTACCTTAGGACGAGCCACCTTCTTATGCTCCTCGATGGTGATGAGGTCGGCAAATGCCTGGAGTGGGTGAACGGTAGCAGTCTCCATAGCGAAGACTGGGCGGCCGCTGTACTTTACAAACTGGTTTACGATGGTCTCGGCATAATCATACTCTCGGTCTTTCAGACCGGCAAAGCTACGAACACCGATAAGGTCGCAGAAGCTACCCATCACAGGGATAGCCTCCAGCAGGTGCTCGCTCTTGTCGCCATCCATGATAACGCCACGCTCTGTCTCCAGTTTCCATGCACCGGCATTCACATCAAGTACGATAACATTCATGCCCAGGTTCATCGCAGCCTTCTGTGTACTCAAACGGGTACGGAGGCTGTTATTGAAAAATATCATCAGCAAGGTTTTGTTCTTGCCCAACTCCTGATAACCGAAACGGTTTGCTTTCACTTCCTGTGCCTCGGCGAGCGCTGCTTTCAGGTCGCCAAGGTCTTCAACATTAAAGAATGTCTTCATTGTTATTTCGTTTTTTGTTTGTTATTTCTAATATATATTGCTCTTGGATCTTTCTTCTTGAATCTTGATGTTTGCAAAGTTTGCATGCAAACCTTGCAAACATGGCAGAAACTAAGACTTGGTACGGAGAGGGTACGGAGCAGGTACGGAGCGGGCCCTGTTAAGCTCTTGTCTGTCCCTGCCCAGTAATCAACCACTTGTAGGTGGTAATCTCTTCGAGTGCCATTGGTCCGCGTGCTCCGAGCTTCTGGGTACTGATACCAATTTCTGCTCCCAATCCGAACTGTGCGCCATCGGTAAAGCTGGTAGGAGCGTTTACATAAACGCAGGCTGCATCTACCATTGCCTGGAACTTCTTCTGGACAGCTTCATTGTTGGAAACGATGCTCTCGCTGTGTCCGCTTCCGTAGGTAGCGATATGGTCGAGCGCCTCGTCTTCCGAAGCCACTGTCTTGATTCCCATCTGCATGCTGAGCCATTCGGTGTTCCAGATACTCTTCACGTTAGTATCTTTTTCCATCATCTTCGCTTCGCTTTCTTCTGCCTTATATAATAAGGTGTCTGGATAGTGTCCCTTTAAAACTTCGTAAGCCTTGGCATCAGCATGAATCTTGGTTTGTTTCTCGGCGAGTCCTTCACAGAGGGCAGGGAGGTCGCTTAATCTGTTTTCGTGAATCAGCAGACAGTCGAGCGCATTGCATACGCTCACTCTTCGGCACTTGGCATTGGTGATGATGCGCTTACCCATCTCCAGGTCGCCATCCTTGTCGAAGTAACAATGTACCACGCCGGCTCCGGTTTCGATAACCGGAACTTTGGCAGTATCACGGACGAAGTTGATGAGCTTCTTTCCTCCACGAGGAATGCAGAGGTCGATATAGCCCACGGCATTCAGCATTTCGCCGGTAGCTTCATGGGTAGCAGGGAGCAGTGTAACGACATTCGGGTCAATGCCAAAAGTTATCAACACCTTGTGGATAAGTTCGACACCCGCTGAGTTTGAGGCGTTTGCGTCCTTTCCGCCTTTCAGTACGCATGCATTTCCACTCTTGAAACAGAGAGAGAAAACATCGTAGGTTACGTTAGGACGAGCCTCGTAAATCATGCCGATAACTCCGAATGGAACGGCTACTCGCTGTAGGTGCAAACCGTTATCGAGCGTCTTGTCTTTGAGAACTCTTCCGAGCGGTGAAGGCAGTGTACTGACGTGTCTCATATCCGAAGCAATATCCTGGAGTCGTTGCTCTGTGAGTTGCAATCGGTCGTAGAGCGGGTTCTCCTTGTCCATCTTCGCCAAGTCTTCTGCATTCGCTTTGAGAAGCGCAGGAGTTTCTGCGATGATAGCGTCAGCCACCGCCTGCAGGATTTCATTACGTTGTTCATCAGTTAGCAAACCAAGTGTTTTGCTAGCTGCCTTCACTTTTTGGAAAGTCTCTTTCAGTTCCATTCGCTATTTCCTTTCTTATTTTTATGATAAGATATTTTGTAATGTGTTACGAGTTCCCTCTTAACAACGGCAAAGGTAAGCATAAATATCGGAAATTGCAAACTTTATGCAATAAAAAGTGATGATTTTATAGATAAATGGATAGTTATACGAAAAATGATATTAAAAAAGGTCAGGCAGTGCCTGACCTTTTTGTAATGGTTCCTTCTAATTATTTTGATACTGCCAGAAGAATTACTCTTTTTCGTTTTCTTCAGGGTGAGTCATTAGATACAGTTCCTTCTGTCGTTCGATTTCTCTTCTCAAGTCTTCCTTGTCTGGCAGGTAAAGCTTGTATTTTGCAGCGAACATCTGGTCGTTCTTGGCAAGAGTGGAGTATCGGGCTACATCCGAATCGGTTTCGGCACAGAGGATGATTCCGATAGTAGGATTGTCGTCTGGTCCTTTCTTCATCTTGTCATACATCTGCAAGTACATGTCCATTTGACCGACATCCTGATAGGTGATGCGGTTGACCTTTAAATCTACAAGAATAAAACTCTTGATAAGATAATTGTAGAATACCAAGTCGATGTAGTAGTCGTTCTCTTCCGTTCGGATATGTTGCTGGCGAGCCACTAGGGCATAGCCTTTCCCCATTTCCATCAAGAACTTCTCTAAGTTATTTATGATGGCAGATTCCAATTTCGATTCTTTGAGAGAAGAGTCGGAAGGTAATCCCAAAAACTCCATGACAACAGGAGATTTGATGTATTCCAGTTTATCTTGCTGGAATTCATTTGTTTTCTCTTTCATCTCTTTCTCTACAGGTGCCTTATCTTTCGACATGAGGAGACGTTCATAATATAAGGTGTTGATATTGCGGTTCAAGGTTCTGAAACTCCAACCTTGCTCGAATGCCTCCTTTGCATACCATTCACGAGCCTTTTTGTCTTCTACTCGTATAAGTCGCTCGTAATGAGACCAAGGAAGAAGGCGTAACTCGGATTGGGCAGACTGTGTCTGACCTTTTTGGGGTAGCAAAGAAGATTCATCAGACAGTGTCTGATGTTTTTGCTTTTTGAATTCCTCAGACACTGTCTGAGGAATTGCTAACTCTTTGAATTTCAGGTAGAACTTCTTGAAATTCATGATGTTTGTCTCCGAGAATCCTTTTCCGAATTCCTTGGTCAAAGCAGCCGAAGCGACCTCTATCACATGCTTTCCGTATTCAGCACGTGATGCTCCGTTCTGTTCTTCTTCCACAATACGTTGTCCAATTCTCCAGTTTCTTTCCACCAGAGAATAATTGACGGCAGCAAATGCTTTGCTGCGAGCCTTGCTGACGATGGAGCGCAAGTCGTTGACGAGCATATTGTCTTCATCGTTATATTTCTTGCCGGGTTCTTTCATGATGCTACTGATTTTAGCTGTTCAAAGTGCAAAGATACGATTTTATATCGAAAAAGCAATCTTTCTCTTCACTTTTTTCGATAAA
>OHBM01002128.1_pt1 | contig 13590 bp, 10 predicted proteins | sample 1577251 | NCBI WGS metagenome assembly OHBM01 (sample SAMEA3541557, study PRJEB24748) | human gut metagenome | biome: human gut; feature: human-associated habitat; material: faeces | place: China | collected 2012
CCTGAACTGTGTTGCCCGTTCTGAATTAATTCGATATCCGTCAGCTGCGACTGGAACAGATTCACCAGTTCGGTGTCCTCTTTCAGCGCGGCACTGATCTCATCATAGAGTCGTAGGAAATTACGGATATTGTCCGCATAGGCGCCTTTTTTGAACCGATAGTCCGACTCCAGTTCACTGGAGACCGTTTTTACCTCACCAAATTTGTAGATATAATACTTGTCCGGATAGCGTAGCCAAAGGTATGTGCTGATGGCGTTTTCGTACTGGTAGTGCTGTGCCGCACCGTTTCCGTATTTTTCAAGAAGAATGGACGATTGCATTTTGAATGCATTCATTCTCTCAAACACATCTTGACTCTCGTCAAACAGGGCGATAAACATAGCCCGCACTTCCTCCGGGGCAGCTTTCGCAAAGCCCACGATCATGCCCTTCGGAAAATTATTGTTTGATGCGAGCAGGTTAAACGTCTTATCAAGGGAGCGGTTCAGCATTTCGGGAAAATCAGACGCATTCACATCCCAATTGTCCTGAAACCATTTGACGGCTTCCCATTTGTATTTTTCGTTGCCCCACTGCGTGGAAACAAAGCTCTGCTTGTACTGTGCCAGTACATCCTTCAATCGAAATTTATCAAACATGAAACCACCCCTTTATGCTTCTCTCAGGCTCTTGTATATCTCTTCCGTGAAGATACCGAGAACCTGTTTTTTTATTTCATCATTACTGAGCAGCAGAGAAAAGAAATCCTGATTCTGCTCCAACCCCTCAATCAGCGCATCGTCGATATCGTCAAAGTACGAAAACTCAAAGTCCTTGACGGTGTTGTTCCGGGCACTGGTTTTCAGCTTATCGGATTTCAGAAGAATATCCCGGATCTGCAGCATAGCTTTGACCGCAACATCGTTGTCGTAGGCTTTTCCCGTTCGGCTGTTGATTTCGGCTATGATCTGCGAAAGCCGTTCCTCTTTTGCTTCGGTCAGGCCAAAACTCTCCGCTGTGGGCAGCTTTACAACCGGCTGTGCTACCAGCTTCGGATCGGTATGTTCCTCGGCTTTTTTCTGAACGAAATTCGTAGCCTTGATTTTGCCGTCCAGATTATAGCCGCCGCCCGGATGCTTAATATTGATGTATGCCAGAAGATAAGTAATGAAATTGTACTTCTTATGCAGGTCGGTATCCTCGAAGCAGGACACCTGCAACAGGAACTCATAGAAACGGACAAAATGCCGCATCTGAGACACGATTTCCTGCTGCTTGAGCGGCTCGTACTGCTCGATCATATTTTTTGACCGCTTGAAGTAGAAAGTCAGTTTCTGCTTATCCTTGGAGGAAATATTACCCTTGTAGAGCAGCTCGTTGGCCTTTTCGATATCATCCGGGTCAAGCACGGTGTACGCATCGATTTGCGCTTCCAGATCGTAAATCGCCGTCGGCGTTACGGAAGTGGAGAGTAGCGTAGTCGTATAGTACGGTGCAAATGCCGCTTTGATATCTTCGTATGTATTTGCAAAGTCCAGCACGAAAGTTTTCTTCTCGAACGGCGGGCAGATACGGTTCAGGCGAGAAAGCGTCTGAACAGCAGATACTCCCTTCAACTTTTTGAGAACATACATAGCGCAGAGCTTCGGCTGGTCGAATCCGGTCTGATATTTGTTGGCGACCAGAAGCACCTGATATTCGTCCTTGTCAAATTCCTTCGTCAAGCGATCTTCCGGGAAACCGTTCATGGAAGCCTCGGAGTATTCGGTTTCATCGTCCGGGAGTTTCACCTTGCCGGAGAATGCCACCAGAGCCTTAATGTCCGAGTATCCCTTTTTCTTGGTATAGTCCTCAAAAGCCTGACGGTACTTCACAGCGCCCTGTCTGGATGCGGTGATGACCATTGCCTTTGCCATGCCGCCGAGCTCCGGCATAACGGTCGTGCGGAAATGCTCTACAATGACCTCTACCCGCTGGGCAATGTTCGTTTCATGCAGCTCCACAAAACGGGCGATCTGCCGCTTTGCATCGACTGTTTTGCAACGTGGGTCTTCTTCGATTTCCTTGTTGATCTGATAGAAAGTGTCGTAAGTCGTATAGTTCTGAAGGACATCAAGAATAAAGCCTTCCTCAATGGCCTGCTTCATGGAGTAGATATGGAATGCCTCACGCTGACCTTTCGTGTTCAGGCGACCGAACAGCTGAATGGTCGTAGGCTTCGGTGTGGCAGTGAAAGCAAACATGGACACGTTGGCCTGTTTGCCGTTTCTACGGATTTCATCCGTAATCATATCTTCCACATCGGCAGCTTCCTGCTCTCCGGCACCCAGCGACTTTGTGACAGCTGCCATGTCTTTGCCAGCCGTGGAGGAATGTGCTTCATCGATAATGACCGCAAAACGCTTGTTTTTCAGCCCTGCAACACTGTCCACAATATACGGGAATTTCTGAATCGTGGTGGCGATGATTTTCGTATTGCCGTTCAGCGCAATGGCAAGGTCAGCAGAGTTACACTTATCGTCCATGACACGGATAAGCCCTGCTTTATGCTCCATGCCCATAATCGCTTTCTGTAGCTGGCGGTCAACCACAACTCGGTCGGTGATAATTACGACATTGTCAAAGATGATTTTATTATCTGCATCGTGCAGCGAAGTCAAACGGTGTGCCAGCCATGCGATGGAGTTCGTTTTGCCGGAGCCTGCGCTGTGCTGGATCAGATAATTCTGCGTGGTGCCATTGTCACGGACATCACCCAGCAGTTTGCGGATCACATCGAGCTGATGATAACGAGGGAATATGACATTCTCGGACTTTTTCGTTTTCCCTGTCAGCTCGTCCTTGCTTTCCTTGGTTTCGATAAAGATGAACTTACTGATGAGGTCAAGGACGGTATCCTTGGTCAGAATATCCTCCCACATATAGGACACGCTGTATTTGTCTTTGAAGGTAGGATTGCCCGCACCTGCATTGACTCCTTCGCCGTTGCCCATATTAAACGGCAGGAAGAAGGTGGCGTTGCCTGCGAGCTTGGTGGTCATATAGACCTGCTCCAGGTCCATTGCAAAATTCACAAGGCAGCCTGCCTTAAACCAGAACAGGCGGGTTTTCGGGTCACGGTCAACACGGTACTGATAGATAGCATCCTGATAGGACTGACCCGCAGCATTACATTTCAGCTCAAAGGACATGATGGCAAGACCGTTCAGGAAAATTACCAGGTCAATGCGCTCATCATCGCTTGCCCAGACCTCATCCATGACGGAGAAGATATTTTTTTCGTATTTTGCCAACAAGTCACGGTTGAATGTGGTTGCAGGCTTGGTGTACATAAGCTCCAGCTTCATGTTGGAGATTTCAATACCGTGCTTCAGCACATCCAGCAGACTGCCGCGAGTTTTGGTCACCTCGGCATTGATAAAGCTGACAAGGGTATCCTCCAGGTCAGACTTGTAGATTTTACGGAGTGCCGCCATCTCGTCCGGCTGGGTATCGTTCAGAAACTGAAACAGTAGCTCACGATCCATAGCAAACAGGCGGTCATAACCGGTTGCCTTACGGACGATGTAACCGTTGTCCTGCGAGAGTCTGTCCATGATGAAATGCTGATATTCTTTTTCGGTCAGTATGTTATTCATCTTTTTTTACCTCACAGTCTGTCTTTGGCTGTGTAATCTCCGGCAACTGGCCAGCAGATGAGTCCAGAGTTGCTGAGCTGAGAATCTGAATAATTTTCTCAGCATTCGCTGATAATCCGCTTGGAATGGAGGCATCTGCTATTTTGGCAAAAATTTCAAGTGCTGCTGCCATACCGTCGCCGATTTTTTCGGTGTTAGCATTGAATGCTGTTATTTTATCATAGAGAGTGGATGCCGTCTTTCCTGATAGTTGCATCATTGATGGGTATTGCAACAACTGGCTGAGTTCCTTCTCAAGTGCGTCATTTGCACTTATAAATAGTTGCTTAGCTTTTTTGTATTTTCCCCAGACGATGTTGTGCGCGTGCATAACATCGTTTCTGTATTCTTTAAGAAGATCAAAGTTGTCTTTAATTATGGATAGGACAGCGTCTCCAACAAGTATGTGCCAAGCCGTGCTCTCTTGTAATGCATCAATAGCTTCAAACATTTCAGCCCGAGTATTTAGCTTTTTGATTTTGTCTCGGGCTGCTGTGCGAAAATTGCTATCGACGAACAGCATTGTGTATATATCGCCAAAATCTTTTTGATCAATGTCTATAATAATATTTCTGAATTTCTTCTCATCACATTGTGACACCTTTAAATACAAAAACTTCCGTAGTAATCGTTCAAACTTGTTTACCAATGGATATAGACTTTTGTTGAAATACTCGGAGCATTCATCAGTGAGTATGGTAGGAGAAAACTCCTGACATACATGGTCGCTTATTTCGGAAATTTGTCTTGCAGTTGATTCGTTGTTTCCGCTTTTTTCATATCTTACAATCCAGCATTCCAAGTCTTCGAAATCTTTATATGTAATTTGGATGGAAGGATGCTTACTATCATCCGTGTTTGATGCTTCCAGTTCACGATTAAAGGCCTCGACATTTTGTCTCTGACTTTTGTCAAAGAACAGATACTCTAAAATCATATCTTGACCCCCTTTTTTCCGGTTACATACTCAAAAATGAGTGATTTCTTATATTCGTCAAGCGTTGCAAGTTGTGCTTTCTTATCGGAAATAACAGCATCCGCTTTTATAAGCACCGCATCAATATGCTCAACAATCGCTTCCTGCTCGCCCAGCGGTGGAACCGGATACGAAAGATCCGCTAACTTGTTCCAACGCAAATCACATGAACGGACTCGTATGCCGGTTGCCAGTGCAAGGAATACATCGCTGTACGCCATGCTGCGAAGGTAATACATGATGTACCGTTTGTTTTGGTTGGTATCCAAAACATTAAGGACAGGTGACGCCTTGCCCCTTGAATCAGAAATACCGATAGAGCCCGCAAAGCCATCCATACCATGTACTACCAGATCACCGACATCAATGCCTTGATAGCCGATTTCCTTATCGGACATTGTAAAGCCATCTTCACGGCGATTGCTTCTCAAGGTTACCTCACCATCACGGAAACAGGTAATCACGCCGTCATCTTCGCGCACTGGCTTCTGCATATAGCGCAGGATGTACTTACCACGGATAACATCCCAGTGTGCGGGCATATTGCCAATCCACTGAATCCCGCTATCCTTCATCTCCGCATTCGGGTTCAGCCCTTTGGTGACGGTTTCAGTGATAACAGACCGCTTGTACTGCTCCAGCGTGTCGATCTGGGTTTGGATGTCGGCGGTCAGTGCATCAATTTCAGCACATTTGGTGTCGAGAAAATCGGCAATGCGGCGCTGATCATCCGTAGGGGGAACAATAACAGGAATTGCTCCGAGTTGATCTTCGGTCAGCGAGTGACGGAGATTTTTTGCTAAATGAAGCAAGGTTTTATCGTTGTCGAGCATCGTGTAATAATAGCAGTAATATGCAGCATCTGCGCCATCACTGAGAACAAACTGACTATATGCAGGACTTGAAAGACCTGCCTGTTTGATTAGACCGATGCACCGAGGCGTTACATCTATATCAAAAAGACACATAAGGAGGTTACCGGGTTCAAGCCTTTGATATCCATCGAAAGAAGCGGGCATTTTCCCACCAGCATCCAAATCTCGTACAATAACGCCTTTCATGGTCAGAGACAGAATGTCCTCACCATTGTATACAGGGCAGATTTCTTTCTTTTTACGCATCAAATACTTGTTCGGCATTACTTTCCACGATAATGGTATATCGCCGATCCATTCCATTGAACTTGGTTTCATTTCTCTCATATCAGCACCGCCTTACTCAAACAGCTTAGCCACACGTTCAGAAACAGAAAGCTCCAATTCTGAAAATCTTGCTTCCAGTTCTTCACTGGCAATCGGCTGCTGATATTTGTAGAAATACCGTGTGAACGGGATTTCTGCACCGGTCTTGATGACAGGCTTTTTCTTTCCGAGGTCTTCTTCAAAGAAAGCGGCTGCGTCCGGGATGTGCGGCAGAACCTCACGAGCCATATAGTCCTCGATACTTTCTTCCCATTTTACCAGTTCGGTATCCTTGGTTTCCTTGTCGTAGATAATGTTGCCCTTGCGGTCACGCTGAATTTCCGCATTCTTATCCATAACGGAAAGCCCCTCAGCGATTTTCTCAATCAGCTTCTTATCTGCTGTCACGGAGGAGAGGGCTTTTGTCAGCACCGGCATGAATGCCGCCGGAGAATTATAAACCCGCTCCGAAGCCGCCGCTTTCAGTGCAGAGACGATTGCTTCATAAACAGGCCGGTTGTTCTGATAGGCTTTCAGTTTCTTCTGATCCTTGCCGGTTAGTTCCTCGGCATTTTCCAGCTCGTCCACCTTAGCCTGGTCATAGAGAGAAGAAAGCGCACCTTTGGAAAGCATCGCTTCAATGCGCTCCTCTGTAATGGCATAGCTGCGCTGGAGGGGCTGCATGACCGTGTACTCACGGTAAATAAACTCCTCGTTGGCGTAAATCTTGCAGTATTCGTTTTCCGCAAAATCCGCATAGAGCCGTGTCACGGCACTGCGGTCTTCGGGAGAGATTTCATTTTTCTTATCGCCCAGAGCCTTGCGCAATTTGTGGAAGAAAGACGAGGCGTCGATCAGCTGAATCTTGCCCTTGCGCTCAGGCCGCTTATTCTTGGAAAGCACCCAGATGTATGTAGCAATGCCGGTGTTATAAAACAGATCGGTGGGCAGCGCAATGATCGCTTCGATCAGATCGTTCTCCAGTATCCAGCGTCGAATCTGACTCTCGCCGGATGCCGTTCCGCCGGAGAAGAGCGGACTGCCGTTTTCGATGATTGCAGCACGACCAAAGGTATCGTCCATTTTATCGATAGCAGACTGCAAAAACAACATCTGCATATCGCCGGAGCCGGGCAGCCCCGCGCCCCAACGACCGTCGAAGCCCTTCTGGTATTCTGCGTTGACGGCATCCTCGACGCCTTCCGCGGCGTCTTTTCCGCCCCATGCAGTGCCGAACGGCGGATTTTCCAGCACAAACCGCATCTTAGTGGACTTGAAGCGGTCAGCTTTCATGGTGTCCTGATAGCAGATGTTTTCGGCGTTCTGCCCCTTGATGAGCATTTCTGCAAGGCACATAGCGTAAGATTCCGGATTGATTTCCTGCCCGAACAGGCGCACATCCGCCGAGGGGTTATAACGCTTGATGAAATTGTAGCCGGTGGAGAGCATACCGCCCGTTCCGCAGGCCTGATCCAATATGGTGATGACCTTGCCATCGTCAAAGATATCATCGCAGCCCTCAGCAAGCAAAATGTTTACCATCAGCTTGATAATGTCGCGCCCGGTGTAGTGATCGCCGGCTTCGGCGTTTTCAGAAAACTTACGGATCAGTTCCTCAAAAATGTATCCCATCTTCACATTGTCGATGGTGCGAGGGTTGAGATCAAGCTCGGAGAACGCCTTGATGACGGAAAGCAGGCGGTTGTTCTTATCCATCTTGTCGATTTCTTCACCGAAGTTCAGACCACGCTCCTTGGACATCAGAATTTCCAGCACGTTTGCAGAGAAACCCTGCAGATAACTCTTAAAATTGGCGGCAATGTGGTCTGCGTCATTTACAAGTTCGGCAAGGTCAAATTCGCTGGTATTATAAAACTGGAAGCCGGAAATGCGGTACATCGCCTTTGCCGGGAAATTCGGATTTGCTTTGAACTGCTCAACGACCTTCTGCTTGGTGGGCGCAAGGGCACACTCAAAGCGGCGGATGATCGTCATCGGAATAATGACATCCTTATATTTGTCGCTGCGATACGGTCCGCGCAGTTTATTTGCGATGGACCAGATAAAGTTTACTTCGGTGGATACATCAACGGGAGAATCATCCCACATTGCGTCTATAATCTGCTTATCAGCCATTTGCCGTTTACCTCACTTTTCGTTCTTGTAGTGCCATACTACCTTTATTTTACACCCGTTACTGTCCCATAATCAGGACTTTGTGCGCTGTCCGGTCATCATTTTATAATGCTGACTCTGACCGAGTGCATCAAAAATCATCTGGAACACACGCTTGTATGCTTCAGCGTCCTCACAGTCCTCCACATAATTCAAGCCGTCACTGATACCGTTGGGATTGTTGATATAGGCAAGGAGAGAAGATGCCAGCTGGTAGTCGGTCATATCCGGCTTTTCGCCCTCAACCTGCTTGATGAACTTTTCCCGGTTTTCCTTTTTCTCCAGCACGATAGACCGCAGGTCGCTGCCCTCATAACCGCAAAGCTGAAGGAAATAGTATTCGAGAATGCGGCGCATCACATTCAGTGCCGGAATCGTAGAATGAAGATCGCGGAGCTCGTCCCACAAAGCTGCATAGGAATTCTGCACGGGATTGTAGTTTTCTTCTTCGCTCGGAATTTCCTTGTTCTGCCGCTTGCAGAGCTTAACAGTGGATACATTATCATTTTTATGAATCATATAAAACGATGTGCAGTTGTAGTACCCGACCTGCTGATATGTAACCTCCCGGTGGAAATACACATTGTGTGTCAGGATAAACAGCTGCTTGATGTAATCACCGGGTACCTGCGGATTCAGATATTCGGTATTATTTCGGCAGACATTGATCATTTCGCGGACAATGGCACTAACAATGAAAAGAGCAGTGCTGTCCATGCTGGAAACGGGATCGTCAATTACAACGATCTTTTCTTTCAGTTCTTCACTGTTCATGCTGCCGCGCACTCTGTGGTAAAAATACAGAAATGCGATAAAGTTGCGCTCACCCTCACTGAGGTTTTCTGCAACAGTTCCGTTTTCACGAACGATTTCATACACATTTTCAACGCCTTCCTTGGCTCGGATGCTAAAGCCCTGGAAACCGGAGTCCCGCAGAATTTTGTTAATGCTGTCGATTGCGGCTTCGGTGTTGGCATTGTGTTTGTTAAGTTCGGAAATTTCTCTTGTGAGTTCACTGATTTCCTTTTTGAGTTTTTTTCCACGCTCGGTTACATCATCAATTTCTGCTTTCAGTCGAGCAACCTCGTCTTTATAACTCGTCACCTCATCGGCAAGCATAAACGCAAGGTATTGCATAATCTCCGTTTTACACTTTTCCTTGCTACTCTTCTTGGCAGCAACAACATCGTTATTCGCTTTAATGAGCTTATTGATGTCATCAATCATGGCTCCGATTTCAAGGAGAAGCGTATCGGTATCTTCCAAGGACACCGTTTTGGAGGGCTCTTTAACTTTTTCGGCAATACGCTGTCTATTGACCTCGAACTTGCTCTCCAGCAGAGAGAGCTTCTCTTGATATGCCTTCAAATCAAGAGAAGGCATTGCATCGGTGGTGTTGGCTTGCAGCGCACGCACGATATCTGCCGTTTCTCTGCTGTAGGTGGCATGGAACTGCCCTAAGTCCCGAATGTCCTGCTGATACTGTGCATCAAAAGTGGCAGCAATTTCATTTTCAAAGTTTGCCGGGAGTTTCTGCTGACAATATGGGCATTTCCCACCGGCAGAGCCGGAAAAATGCGTGTGACCATCACGGACCCAATCGGAAGCCGTGCTGCCGAGGGCTTTCAGAAAACGGGCGAACGGTGTATCACTGCTACTGACGATAACTTTATCCAGCAGTTCTTTTCCGGGGAGACTGCCGTAGGTCGTCGCACCGGCTTTCTTGAATTCGGCATAAGCTCTGGCAGTATCATCGAAAGCAACACCATAAAGGCGTTCCAGTTCGGAAAGATCATGCTCCTTGGGAGTCTTCTCTCCAAGAACAGCCTCTGCAAAATTCCTCTTCTGCTTTTTGCCGTCCATGCACTTTTCAAAATGCTTGCGGATATCCGCAGTCTTGGAGAAGCAGGCCTCCTGAAATTGAGCCAACGCAGCGTCAACACCGGCGGTTTTCTGTTTGTACTCTTCGCCAGCGGTCACCTTTGCATCGGATTTTTTCTTTTTTTCTTCGGTCAGCTCAGCAATTCGCTTCTTTGCTTCGATATCTTCCTCGCCAAAGATGAATACGCCTTTTAAATCACCGTAATTTACAAAGTTTTCATTGATGAAATCCTGATTATAAACAAGCACATCATAATCATCCGCAGACTTTCCGTCTGCCCAGACAACGCCGTCGTCCTCCTCAATGGCATGGGCAATTGAGGATTTGCCCGCTCCGTTATTCCCATAGAAGAAGTTTACGAATGTGAGATCGGCAACTGGCACATCCGTGAATGTTGCTCTATTGAGTGTAATGTTTTCGATTGCTGAAGGGACTTTGCGCTGCATTCATTTCACCATCCTATCCTTAAAAGTGTTCTTTATTCTTGAATTTTCCCTTTACGAACCCATTCATCAACTTCGGAAATTTTAAATTTGTATCTTTTCCCGGCACGATAAACGGGGAGTTTTCCTTCTTTGATCCATGTGCGAACGGTATCCTGGCTGATGCTCAAGTGCTCTGCGACATCCTCCAGATTGACCCATTTTTCAACCTGCATTTCTTTATATTCACGACTCATCGTATTACCTCCATTTTTCTACAAGGGATACGATTATATAATCTGAACCCCGGCCTTTTGTAACGCTTCAATGAGATTGATTTGTTTCAGTGCCCAATGTGTGCGATTCAATTCATTGAATGATCTGGCACCGCATATTCCGAGCTCGAAGCACTCTTCATTTAGAATCTGCTGTGGAATTGCCGTAATAACCGTGTAGTATATCTTGATTCCGTTATCCTGGATCTTTACATCCTTTACAAACCCGAAATAAGCGTCTTGGGCATCATCTGTCTTTCCGTATGAGTGGTTTTCGTCAGCAAAAATGGCCGGATACCGCCTTAAATCTTCAACAGCTTCTGGTGTGAGAGATGCATATTTACTTTTTAAATCCTCGTTTGTACTCTCAGTCAAGGCCCGATCCTTTGGAACCAGAAAGTAATTATCCTCGAACTTCTCACCTAAAATCACAAACAGATGGTAGAAATCCGTGTTGAATGTTATTCGCGCTCTGTTCTCACCGCGCCTTGATCTGGGATCGTTCAGCATGACTGTAATGTTGTTTTCCACGGTATCAGCATGGGCAACAAAATTATTCTTACCTCCCGATACGGTAATCTCTGTAGCTTTCCCCGGCTCAGTGAGAATGCCGGAGGCATTAATCGGTAAATTCTCACTCATCTTGTTTTCCTCCGTTGTTTATTGTTAGCTTGCCAACATGGTGATAGAAACTGTTGTTGCCACCTGAGATATTGATATTGAAAAACGTGGGATTATTGTTAACCATCTGCTGGGTTATAGGCGGAGTATCAGAATTGACAGTGTCAGATTCTTTATCTTCAGTAGGCTCGTCAACAATCTCCGTTGCTATCGTTTCCTTTGCATCAATCGTATAGGTAGTCAGCCCATTAAGGATTCCTTCGCCCATGTGGGCAGTGTATTTTCTTTGAGCTCTGCCGTTGGAGGGGCACCACGCCTCGTAGGTCTTTTGCCCTATAGAGTTATCCTTGCGGTTTATAACGATATAATGCCAAATGCCGAGCAAGAACGCTGGCAGGCATACTTTTTTAAGGTCGCCAAGCGCGGCCTTTTTCTTTTTTTCGCCATTTGGCTCGGTATAGAACTCGTCATTGGCTTTAATAGATTGATCCTGCTGAATCAAATCAATAAGGGCTCTGACCAGATTGGCATCTTTATGAACTGCTTCGCTCATGTCAAGGAAGTCATTTACAAATCCGATCATCCCATTCAAGGCTGTTTGATAGTCAGTTCTCACCATATCGTCAAAAGCTGCAATGACCTGATCATCACCAAACGGAAGATAGGCACTTGTTGATGTTTCGCATTTTTTGTAGTTATTAACGATGGTTTTAAGTTTTCCTTTGCCAGGATCTACATAATCGAGGTTGATTACCTTAATCAGACCTACCATTACTTCTGAATCGGACAGCCCATCGCTGTCTCCGGCATAGTGCTCTCTTGCTTTCATTCGTTGGCGGAGAGCTTGCAGCACCAGCGTAAAGAAGGTGCCTCCGCACAAACGAGGGTAATCATCTATTGACACTGTGTTTTCCTCCGCTTGGCATATTTTACTTGAATTCTAATAGTGCAGGGCACTTGAACACCCATCAAACCCTATTAAAACATATTATAACACAAAAAACTCCAAAATACAATCCCATGCGATGAACACATCATTTCGGGATTGTGAAATCTTTTTTGGCTGCTGACCTTATTAACCTTATCAACTATGGCAGCTGACCTAAAAAACGATTGGATAGCTCTTGTGGAAACCCCACAGGAGCTTTTTTCTTCGGTGGTTTCCGCAAATTTGAAAACCAACGGAGGAAACAATCATGCAAAAGAAAGCCAATCGTTACTTTATCCCCATTGACGGACAAGCCATCGAGGTCAGCGAGGAAGTTTATCGGGCGTACTACCGCCCAATCTGGAACACCAGGTATCACGCCCAAAAGAACGGCGAGTGCCGCTGCACCAAAGCTCAAATTTGGAAGTGCGACGGCGTTTGCCCGGGCTGCCCGTTCTACGCTGCCGGGAAGAAGGTATCTCTCGACACGGCCATCGGCGGCGAGGATGACGATCTGACCCTCGGCGATACGCTGGCAGACGATGCGCCGACTGCGGATTCCATTCTCATGGATGAGGAACTTCTTAAGGCGCTGTATGACGAACTCGACCGTCTTGACCCGGAGGGCAAACGCATCTGTGAGCTGATGATGCACCATTCGGAGCGTGAAGCCGCAGAAATCATGGGTATGGCGCGTTCCACTTTCAAGCGACATTGGGCAAAAATCCGTGCAGTGCTCCAAGACAAGCTCAAGGATTATTACATCTAATATCTTCCATCATCCCTTCGGCTGCAGAACTGCTGTCGAAGGGATAAATCTTTTTTCGGCAAAAAGCGGACCGTTTCGACAGATTCCCTCCAGTGGGTACTGAGGACGGCAAGACAACTCAGCACCTCGGAAAGGAGGAATCGCCAATGAACGAGTCCAGAAACACCAAGCCCGTGAGCGACGAGGAACTGATCGGTGTGCTTACGGCAATCAGCGTAGTGTCAAAGCGTCTGGCAAAAAAGCTGATTCACTCTACATCCGCACCCTCAAAAAACAGCCGGTGGTGCTGCGTGAGTGGAGCGACACCATCTGGACGGTGATGGCCGAGAAGGCAATCGTCCACAGGGACGGTGCGATTACCTTCGTTTTCAAGAACGGAACCGAGGTTAAAGTCGGAGAATAAGATATAAGGTCGCAAGGTCGTTCGCATTTTGGGGTGAACGGGTTTTGCGGCCTTCCTTTTGCGCTCTTGAGGAATAATTAAAATGTGCACACCCCTTTTGCCGAAAATGCACACCCTTCGACCTTTCGTTAAAAAGTGTTATGGGAGAAAATGAAAAAGGCTCCGCAGCTACCGTTTCCGGAACGCCACGAAGCCTTATATCGTTAAATAGTATCGAAAAAGCCTTGTAAATCAAGGACTTTATAAAAAGAAACTGGACACCAATCAAGATACGCATTGTATCAAAATTGGTGTCCAGT
>OHBM01002132.1_pt1 | contig 13568 bp, 12 predicted proteins | sample 1577251 | NCBI WGS metagenome assembly OHBM01 (sample SAMEA3541557, study PRJEB24748) | human gut metagenome | biome: human gut; feature: human-associated habitat; material: faeces | place: China | collected 2012
ATGCTGGGCATCCTCGGCGGCGCGGCCGTTGTGGCCGTGGGTGTCGGTGTGGGCGGTGTGGCCATGCTGAACAAGGGCGAAGAAAGTGCGGCTGTGGTTGCTTCCGGCAGCTGCGGCACCGATGTTCAGTGGTCGCTGGATGAAAAAGGTGTGTTGCGTCTGTCTGGCACTGGCAGAATGACGGATTACCAAAATGCGACCGAGGTTCCCTGGGAAGAAATGCGAAATCAGATTACGCGAGTACAGTTCGACGACGCTATTACAAATATCGGAAACTGCGCCTTTTATGCTTGCTCAAATCTAACGGAAGTTATCACACCAAAAGCGTTGAGTGAGGTCGGTAAATATAGCTTTGCGATTTGCACTAGCCTTGTGTCCATTGATTTGCCGAATGGAACAAAACGTATTGGAGAGCACGCGTTCACCATGGACAGTGCGCTGAAAAGTATAACAATTCCGTCAAGTGTGTTGGGAATTGGTACAGAGGCATTTTATAATTGCGAAAGATTGACAAAGGTGAAAATTAATAAGAACTGTTCGCGTGGAAATGACGCGTTTCCACGCAATGTGGGCATTAGCTACTATTAAATAAAACAAAAAAATCATCTGCAGCGGTTCCTCCGGCAAAAGCCTGAGAAAGTTTGCTGCAGATGATTTTTGTTTTTATAAGGATGAACCCTCTCAGGCGCTGCCGCGCCAGCTCTCCCGAAGGGAGAGCCTTTTCAGCGGGCGGCCACGGCGGGCGTCTGGCTTACTGCTCGTTCTTCTTCGCCAGGTCCTTGGTGTAGAGGGCGCGGGTGGCGTTCAGCACGGCCAGCACCATCACGCCCACGTCGGCGAAGATGGCCGTCCACATGCTGGCAAGGCCCAGAGCACCCAGCACCAGGCAGGCGAACTTGATGGCCAGCGCAAACACGATGTTCTGGTACACGATGCGCAACGTGCGGCGGGCAATGCGCATGGCCAGCGCGATCTTCGCCGGGTCGTCGTCCATCAGCACCACGTCGGCGGCCTCAATGGCGGCGTCGGAGCCCAGCGCACCCATGGCGATGCCTACATCGGCGCGGGACAGCACCGGTGCATCGTTGATGCCGTCACCCACAAAGGCGAGGTTCTCTTTGGGGCCCTTGGATGCAATGAGCTTTTCGATCTGGTCCACCTTGTCGCCGGGCAGCAGGCCTGCATGGTACTCATCCAAGCCCAGCTCGGCAGACACGGCCTTTGCCACCGGCTCTGCGTCGCCGGTCAGCATCACGGTCTTGCGCACACCGGCATTCTTCAGGCCCCGGATGGCCTGTGCGCTGTGGGGCTTCACCACGTCGGCGATGAGCAGATAACCGGCATACATGCCCTCAATGGCCACGTGCACGATGGTGCCGGTCTCGCTCACAGCGGGAGCCTTCAGGCCCAGCTTTTCCATCAGGCGGGCATTGCCGGCGGCGACGGTCTTGCCGTCCACCTTCGCGGTGACGCCGTGGCCGCCCAGCTCCTGCACGTCGGTGACGCGGCTGGGGTCGATTTCCTTGCCGTAAGCGGCCTTGATGCTCAGGGAGATGGGGTGCTTGGACCAGCTCTCAGCCAGTGCGGCGGCTTCCACGAGGGCATCCCCGGTCACGCCGTTTTCGGGGTGGATGCCCACCACTTTGAAGGTGCCCTGGGTCAGGGTGCCGGTCTTATCAAACACCACGATGCCGGTGCGGGCCAGCTCCTCCAGATAGGTGGAGCCCTTGACCAGGATGCCGCAGGCAGACGCACCGCCGATGCCGCCGAAGAAGCTCAGCGGGATGGAGATGACCAGAGCGCAGGGGCAGCTGATGACCAGGAAGGTCAGGGCGCGGTAGACCCAGTCACCGAAGCGGGCGGGCTGGCCCATCAGCAGCAGAACGATGGGGGGAACAAAGGCCAGCGCCAGTGCGCCGTAGCAGACGGCGGGGGTGTAGACCCGGGCAAAGCGGGTGATGAAGTTCTCGGCGCGGGCCTTCTTCATGCTGGAATTTTCCACCAGGTCGAGGATCTTGGAAACAGTGGATTCGCCGAACTCCTTGGTGGTCCGCACTTTCAGCAGGCCGGTCATGTTCACACAGCCGCTGATGACCTCATCACCGGAGCGGACATCCCGGGGCAGGCTCTCGCCGGTCAGGGCGGCAGTGTTCAGGGCAGAAGTTCCCTCCACGATGATGCCATCAATGGGCACCCGCTCGCCGGGCTGGACCACGATCACGGTGCCCACCTCCACATCATCAGGGTCCACCTGCTCCAGCCTGCCGTCCTCGTCCTCAACGTTGGCGTAATCGGGGCGGATATCCATCAGGCTGGAAATGCTCTGGCGGCTCTTGCCCACGGCCACGCTCTGGAACAGCTCACCGATCTGGTAGAAGATGATAACGGCACAGCCCTCCACATAATCGCCCAGCGCAAACGCGCCCACGGTGGCAACGGCCATCAGGAAGCACTCGTCAAAGGGCTGGCGGTTCCTGATGCCCAGCAGTGCCTTGCGGAGCACATCCCAGCCGACCACCAGATAGGGGATGCAGTAGAGCAGAAGCTCCACCGGCGTGGGAAACTGGGGCAGCAATTTGAGGATGAGCACCAGCACCAGAGCAGCAATGATCCGGTACAGGTTCTTCTTCTGCTTTTTATTCATATCTGTACTCTCCTTTTTTCTGGGTTCTGGGCCGCAATGCGCCGCGGCGGGCGGGGTAGATTCAACAGGTTTTCCCCACGGGATAGACTTTTCCACGTTTTCCCCTGAGTTTTCCACGGACTTTTCCCGGAGAAAACCTGCTTTTTCGCGTTTCTTTTTGCACTTTTTCGCAGAAGCTGTTGAAAACCTAGTGGAAACTGTTGAAAACCCGTTTTCTTTTCCACAGTTTCCCACACCGGCTTTTGGGCCGTTCTGCCCGAAAAATGCGTCACAAAAAGCTCCCCCGCAGGGGAGCCGCACCGGAGTTACAAACCCCTGTTTCCTCAGATATCAAAGATCTCGCAGTCGTCCTCGACCTTTTTGCAGGCAGCCAGAACGTTCACCATGGTGTCGTGGGGGTCTGCCCCCTCAGCAAACTCGACCTTCATCTTCTGGGTCATAAAGCTGACGGTAGCCTGTGCCACGCCTGCAACGGTGTTGGCGGCATCCTCCATCTTCTGGGCGCAGTTTGCGCAGTCAACTTCGATCTTGTAGCTCTTCTTCATCATAGGTACCTCTCTTTATTTTATGTGGACCTCTCAGGCACGCCTTGTGCGCCCGGAGGCAGTGTACTGCGTTTTCCGTTTACTCCTCAATGTGGTCCATGCCCATCGAGAGGATGCTTCTCACATGGTCATCATCCAGTGCATAATAAACGGTTTTGCCATCCCGGCGGAAGCGCACGAGCTTGGTATCCTTGAGCACCCGGAGCTGGTGGCTCACTGCCGACTGGCTCAGCTGCACCGCATTGGCAATGTCCTGCACGCAGAGCTCATTGTCATGCAGCGCATATAAGATCTTGATGCGGGTGGAGTCGCCGAACACCCGGAACAGGTCGGCCAGCTCATACAACACCTCGTCATCCGGCATCACCACCGGTTCCGTGTTTTCCTGCCCCGCCGGGGTCATCTGCTCCAATCCGATCATGTCCGTTCTCCTTTTGCTGCATTTTGTATGAACGTCTGTTCATGTGTTCATGTTATCATGCAGAAGAGCTTCTGTCAAGAGTTTTTGCAAAGATTTCTGCGCTCCTCTCAAAATCATCGAAAAAAGCCGCAAAAAACGCCAAAACGGAGGGAGATTTGCAGAAAAAAACGCCCAAACAGGTGCATCTGTGCCAAAAGTGTGGTATTCTAACAATGTATTTCTAAATTTTCGCCTTCGGGCATCTGGAAAGGACGTATTTTTATGTTGGAAGCTGGAATCCGCGGCGAGCAGAGTGTCGCCGTTACTTCCGAGAACACTGCAAAGACCATGGGCAGCGGTACGCTGGACGTGTTTGCCACCCCCGCGCTGGTGGCACTGGCCGAAAAGACCTGCTGGATGAGCGTTGCCGCCGCGCTGGACGAGGGCTGCGGCACCGTGGGCACCCGGCTGGAGCTGGAGCACAGCGCCCCCACCCCTGTGGGCATGACCGTGACCTGCGAGAGTGAGCTGACCGCTGTGGAGGGCCGCAAGCTGGTGTTCAAGGTCTCCCTGCACGACGAGAAAGGCCCCGTGGGCGGCGGCGTGCACGAGCGGTTCATCATCAACAACGCAAAGTTTGCCGCAAAGGCAGAGAGCAAAAAGGGGTAACGGCCTCGCCCTCTCAGTCAGCGCCGTTGGCGCTGCCAGCTCCCCCAAAGGGGGAGCCTTTGGCATTGTGGGCAGGCTGACCGCGCAGATACAGCGGCACTCTGTCCTCTTCCATCACCTGCGCTTCCGCCTTTTGCTGGGCGGCGGTCAGCAGGCGGATGGCCTGTTCGTTGGCGCGGAACAGTTCAAAATACAGCGCTTTATAATCCGGCGTGGCGGCGGCCCCCTTTCCGTTTGCAATAGGGATAGTCTGCCCCGGGCCGGGACAAAAAATCAAGTGAGGAATCATTTATGAAAAAGACAAATCTCTCCTGGGTGGGGGCACTGCTGGTGTTTGCCCTGCTGCTGTGGTGCACCGCAGCCACCCCCGGCACCATTGCCGACCCGGCCAGCTACGCCCCCGCGGTGTACAGCTCCATGCTTTCCCTGCTGCCGCCGGTGGTGGCCATTGTGCTGGCCCTGAACACCAAGGAGGTCTACACCTCCCTGCTGGTGGGCATTGCCACCGGCGCGCTGCTCTTTGCCAACGGCAACCTGGAGCTGGCGCTCAACACCCTGTTCTTCAACGAGGACGGCGGCATGGTTGCCAAGCTCTCTGACAGCAGCAACGTGGGCATTCTGGTCTTTCTGGTGATGCTGGGCATTCTGGTGGCCCTGATGAACAAGGCCGGCGGCAGCGCCGCCTTTGGCCGCTGGGCCTCCACCCACATCCACACCCGGGCCGGGGCACAGTTTGCCACCCTGATTCTGGGCGTGCTCATTTTTGTGGACGACTACTTCAACTGCCTGACCGTGGGTTCCGTGATGCGCCCCGTGACCGACCGGCAGAAGGTCTCCCGCGCAAAGCTGGCCTACCTCATTGATTCCACCGCAGCCCCGGTGTGCATCATTGCGCCGGTGTCCAGCTGGGCCGCCGCCGTTACCTCCAGCGTGCCCGAAGGCTCCGGCATCAACGGCTTTACCATGTTCCTGCGCACCATTCCCTACAACTATTACGCCCTGCTGACCATTGTGATGAGCCTGTTCCTCATCTTCACGGGCACGGACTACGGCTCCATGAAGCAGCACGAGGACAACGCCCGGGCCGGCGACCTTTTCACCACGGCTGACCGCCCCTACGGCGACGATGTGGATGCCGAGGACGATGCCCACGGCCATGTCATTGATCTGGTGGCCCCGGTGCTGGTGCTGATCGCGGCCTGCATCTTTGGCCTGATCTACACCGGCGGCTTCTTTGAGGGCGTGGACTTCATCACCGCCTTCTCCGACTGCAACGCCTCCGCCGGTCTGGTGCTGGGCAGCAGCATTGCCCTGATGTTCACCTTTGTGTTCTACCGTGTCCGCAGCGTGATGACGTTCCAGGATTTTGCCGCCTGCATCCCCGAGGGCTTCAAGGCCATGGTCAGCCCCATGCTGATCCTGACCCTGGCCTGGACGCTTTCCGGCATGACCAACCTGCTGGGTGCAAAATATTACGTTGCCAACCTGCTGGGCGGCTCCGCTGCCGCCCTGCAGTACCTGCTGCCGGTCATCATCTTCCTGGTGGCGGTGTTCCTGGCCTTTGCCACCGGCACCTCCTGGGGCACCTTCTCCATCCTGATCCCCATTGTCTGCCACGCTTTCCCCCAGGGCGAGATGCTGGTGGTCTCCATTGCGGCCTGCCTGTCCGGCGCTGTGTGCGGTGACCACTGCTCTCCCATTTCCGACACCACCATCATGGCCTCTGCCGGTGCGCATTGCAGCCATGTGAACCATGTTTCCACCCAGCTGCCCTACGCCATTACCGCCGCTTCCTGTTCCGCCGCGTGCTATGTGATCACCGGCCTGACCCAGATGTTCCTGGGCAGCAGCGCCAGCCTGTGGACCTCGCTGATCCTGCTGGGCGTTGCCATTGTGCTGGAGCTGGTGGTGCTGAACATTCTGCGCGTAAAGCTGGGCAAAAAGACCAAAGCGTGATATACTAAAGGAAATTGAGTGTTCGAAGGGAGACCGTACCATGCTGGAAAAAGCATTCAACGATGTCTATACCAAGTTCAAGCTCCATTTCTACCAGAACGTGTTCCAGCGCTTTGCCACCCGTGAGGCGACCCTGACCACGGTGGAATCCTTTTGCATGGAGGGCATTATGGCCATGGGGGAGCCCACCATTGCGGAGTTTTCCCGGATGATGCAGATCTCCACCCCCAACGCGGCGTATAAGATCGGCTCGCTGGTGCGCAAGGGCTATGTGGAAAAGATCCAGTCCACCACCGACCGCCGGGAGTATCACCTGCGGCCCACCCAGAAGTATATCGACTACTACAACATCAGCTACTCCTACCTGAGCACGGTGGTCCAGCGGGTGAACAAGCGCTTCCCCAAAGAGGACGTGAAGAAGCTGGAACAGATGCTGACCATCATCAGCAACGAGCTGATGCCCGAGCTGAACCTGGAAAACAACCCGGAGGCTCCGGAGGAAAAGAAAACCGCGCGCTGAGCCGCACCCTTCCGGAAACCCCGGAAGCCCGTGTGCCGACCCGCGCAGCCAGACAGGACTGCCCCGCAGAGATGTGGAGCGGCCCTGTTTTTTTCTGCCGGAACGGGCTGTGCGGCCAACAAAAAAAAGCCCCGGAGGGCTTGCGGGACCCTCCGGGGCGAGACAGCGGCGTGCGGGCCCGCTGCCTCAGGGGATAGCGATCAACAGGAGATTCTGGGGGAGCAACTTTTTGGGGGAATTACAAAGGAATGTGATGCATGGCCCAAAGGGTCAGCGGGGCGTTTGCCCGGGGCCTTTGGGGGTTGGGGTTCAGTGCTGGGACTTGTAGAACATGGCCTTGCGCTTGCGCTCCATCCAATATCCCGCTGCAGACAGCACCATGCCTGCGCCCAGCATCAGGTCTGCCAGCCAGCCGCTGGTGCCGGTCTGGATCAGCTTGGCATCCTGCACCGCCGGGAGCACCGGGGTCTCAGGAGCGGGAGCCGGAGTGGGAGCCGGAGTGGGGGCGGGGTCAGGTCTTGCATCCTGTACCACGGGCAGCACCGGAGCCTCGGGGGCGGGAGCCGGGGCGGGGGCGGGCTTTGCGTCCTCCACCGGCGGCAGTTCGGGGGAATCGGGGCCGGGGTTCACGGGCGGCACCACGGTCTGGGTGTAGCCCTTAATCCACACATCCCGGCTCTCCTGAGAGGTAAAGGTGTAGTGCACTTCCGCATCCTGCTTGGTGGTCACTACCATCTTGTCTGCCTCAAACTTCACAGGGTCGCCGTCCTTGGTCTTCTCGGTGTGGTACTCGTACTTGATAGAGCCGCCTTCCACGGTGCCGGTGCCCTCACCCTTAAAGATGTTCTGGATCAGGTTGGTAAAGCTCTTGTAGGAGCCGGTGCCGGTGCCTTCAATGCCCTTCTGCTGTTCGTCCGTGTAATCTTCCGTTTTGGTGTAGTTGGCCTGATAGCTGCCGGAAAGGTCAGTGCCCTGCCCAGTTACTTCGCTCTCATGGATGATGGTTTCCGTTACGAATTTGGGGGTGTAGCGCAGTTCTCTGTTGGTCAGGTTCTCCACCAGCTTCCTGCGCTTAATGGTTGCGGAGAGGGCGATCGTGTTCTTGCCCATGGCCACCACATGCTTCTCGTCGGTCTGGGTCAGGTTTCCAAGGGTCAGATCGTAACCGCCAATGTAATCGTGCTTACTGCCCGGTGCGAAAAGTGCATTGCCGCAGGTGTTGTTGTCATCGGACATATAGCCGTAGGCCGTCAGATCCGACTGGTACAGGTAGATCTGGTAGTAGTGTGGGCTGTTAAGGTTCTGATTCTTGTAGACTTTAACGACCTGCGCCTTACTCAGATCCAGATCCGGGTGTGCATCCTGATATGCTTACAGATCCGCCCTTGCTCTTTTTTCACTAGTATAGTCATTGCCAAGTTTGCCGTAAGCCACCTGACCCTCGACCTTGTAGAAAACGCTCTTTGTGGGGGCGTTGTCGTTCCGCCAATCTTTGGTAAACCAGCTGGCACGGGCATACTCGTAGTGGCCGGTGTCGTCATTGTTGTCGGCCTCGTCGTCGTAGGTGATGCGCTTCAACAACTCCGCCTGTTCGCCTCCTCCGGCCACAAGCTCGTCAGCCTTCTCGCTCCATTTCAGCGTGGGATTCAGCAGAACGCAGTCGTCGATCTGCGCCTTTCCGTCTTTATCCTTCTCCGACAGGGTCAGCTTGGAATCCGTTGCCAGATCAAGGTGTTCGATGTCGTTGTCGTTATAGTGAACTTCGTGCCTTGCACCGTTGATCATTGCATAATGCTTCTCGACGGGTATGAATCCGAGAACATATTGATACTCAGTTTCAACCTCAACACCCTTCGGAACACGCTTCATCATCTCGTTATTGGCATCCCAGTAGTAAGGCGTATTTCCCTTGGTGGAGCCATCGTAGTATTTGCCGGTGTTCTTGGCGGCGGTTTCCAGCTCCTTCAGGTACGTGACCAGTTCGGCATCGGTCATGGCATTGTAGTTGACCACGTGTCCTACTACCTCGGAGACCTCATCCCATGTCATTTTTTTGTTAACGACCAGGGTCTCGATCTTGCCGTCCTTCGTGTACTCGATGACAAGGGTCTCACCTTTAGCCATAGCATCCTGACGGGCTTTTTCCAGATTCTCGAGGAATGCTTTCTGGGCTTCTTCCTCGGTGCTGCCGGTGGCTGCAACCACGTCCGGCTTCTGGACTTCCACAGTCAGTTTTTCTTCCAGATCAACATAGCTTGCCTTGTAGGTCTTGCCATCTTCTCCCGTGTAGGTAACGGTATGTTCGGCGGCATTCATTTCGTAATTGCCTTCACCGAATTTTTCGTCAAACTTAGCCTTGATGTCTAGCTGCTGGGTGGTAACGGTGATGATGGTCACAGTGCCATTGGCTTCGGTCTTTTTGTAGGTTTTGGTTTTACCATCTTCAGACGTGTTATCCAGCGTCATCCCGGCATAGGTCGTGCCGCGGTGTGTAAAGTCAAACGTTCCGTTGTTGTCGGTCTGGCTCCAGTCATTTTCCTTCACGAGGTTGACAGTTTCACCATTTTCAATGGGGGTGGTCTGCGGGATCTCGGTTCTGGGGGATTCAACCTTCCACTTCACCTGGGTCAGGGATGCGGTCAGGTTTTCCGTAGTCCAGCCATCCTTCTTTGCGGCCGCTTCCAGTTTCGCCCTTTCTTCGGGAGTCAGGGCGTTCAGGTCAACACTGGTGTACTCAAAGCTATGGGTATTGCCCTGTGCATCCTTATAGCTGGTGATCCGGCCAGCCGTATCCTTTTGAATGCTATCCGGAACAGCACCCTCCGGAGCCGTGGTGAAATCAGCACCAATCCCCAGTTCGCCTGCACCGGTGGTTTTATACTCTGCACCATCCTGATAGGTGATCGTGGAGCCTGTCACATACGCCGTGCCGGTAACGGTGTTGTCCTTCACATCGGTGATATTCTCGGGGTCCTTGCCGGGAACATTCTTATCTTTAGCTTCCGTAGTTACAACCGTTACCTCGGCACCGGTGTAGGTCAGGGTGTATTTTTTGCCGTCTTCCAATGTCACCTCAAAGGTGTCGCCCTTGTCCAGCTGCTCCTGCGTAAATTTCAGGTCGGAGATTTTTGCCTTCAGCTGGCTGGCGGTAGCCGTATCAACGCCCAAAGCGTCCACTGCCTTGGTCAGGGCATCCCGAGTGGCGTTCATCTTAGCTTTTTCCGTAGCGATCTGCTCACCAGCGGTTTCTTTTTCGCCCTTCTCCGTGGTCTTCAGGGTCACTTTATAAGTGAGGCTCCGGCGGAGAAGCTGGTTCTGCGTTACGTCCAGCTTGACGGTCTCGCCGTGCTCGGTTTTGTAGTAGATCTCGCCGTCCGCACCCAGAGTATACTCTGTGTGGTTGTCCCGATTCAGTCTTTCAACGATCTCTGCGTTGTTCAGTTTCTCAGCAGTCCCATCGACCCTGACCTCATACTTCCGGCCGTCACTACCTGTATACTCATAGCTGCCGTCTTCCTTCGGGTTCTGGCTGAGGATGGTATCCAGAAGCTCACGGGAGATGGTCTGCTTCTCCTCGGGCTTCTCTTGATTGGTAACAGTGATCTCGGGGTATTTCACCTCAAAATCAACCCGCTCATTGCCTTCCTGCTTTTCCTTTTCCCGGGTGATGGTCAGCTCGGTGGTGGTCTTGGTGGTGACCTTGTTATCCTGAATGGTGATGTAGGTGGTGCGGGTCTGGGGGTTGCCCTCTGCGTCCAGAATGGTCTCGGTCCGGGTGAGGGTATAGGTACCGTCGGGGTTCACCGTGGGCTTTTCGGCATCCACCAGCTTGGCGATGTCTTCGGCGGTCATCTCGGCGGTGGTTTCTTCCTCTTTCTTCAGCTTGAGGGTCTGCTTGTTGCCGTCCTCAGAGTTGGTCACTTCCTCTACCTTGTAGCCGTTGACCGCGTCAGCGCCCTTCTCAACATTCCAGCTGATGTCCGGCTTCTCGCCCAGCTCCTTGTCAAGGTTGATGTCCTCTTTCGGAACCTCTTCCTTTTTCTCGTGCAGATTGCCCTTGGCCTCGCCGCTGCCGGTGGTGGTGGTGATCTCCTTGCCGGGGGTCACGGTGGGCTGGGTGATGGTGGTGGAGCCGTCCGGGTTCTTCTCCACAGTGGGCGGGGTGGTGGTGTCCACAATGGGCTCTGCGCCGGGGTTGGTCTTCGTCTCCACGTTGGTCTCGGACTTCTCGGTCTTTTCAGCGGTGCCGATCTCCACTTTCTCGGGCTTTTTCTCTTTGGTGTCAGTCACGCCGCTGCCGGGGTTGGGGTTGGGGTTGGTCTCGCCGCCAGTTTCGCCGGAGCCGGTCTCGCCGCCGGTCTCACTGCCGGTCTCACCGCCGGTCTCACCGCTGCCCTCGGGGTTGGTCACGATCACGCCATCCAGCTTCTGGGAGCCGTCAGGGTTGGTCGTGGGGTTGTCTTTATTGTATTTGACTTCCGCATCCTTCAGGGTCTCCTGCGCGTCCTGCGCGTCCTGATTGACCTGAGGTTCTGCGGTGTTTTCCTCTTTCTTGGTTTCCTCCGCCACAGGCTCCTTTTCCATTTCTTTCGGAGCTGCTTCCGGAGCATCTGCGTTTGCTGCCAGAGGGCTTGCGGCCACACAGGCGGTCAGGGCCACGGACATTGCCGCCATCTTCAGTTTCTTGTTCGTCATGGTAGTTGCTCCTTTCCAGAATCATGCTGTTTGTTTCAATGGGTTCACAGGGCATCGATCATAGCAGAGAGATAGTCGGAGGAGACAGAGCTGTAAAAGAACCCGTCGATCAGACCGTCCTTTTTCGCCCGCCGCACCTGGTCCGCCAGTTGAGGCTCGCACACCTCATCTACCACCAGCGCCACCTGGCAGCCTGGCAGCCCCTGCCGCAGCCTCCGGCACAGGTCCAGCCGCTGTTCCAGCCGCCACGGCGGGTAGGCCGTGACCTCTGCAACAAGAACATCGGCATGGGTGTCCACACACAGATCCTCCGCAGCGGTTCCTTCGGTCTGGTAGACCCGGAACCCTGAGTCAAAGTGCTGCAGGGAACCCGATATCGCATCGCCGAAGAGCCTGTTGCGCATATCGACTACGACACATTTCATGTCCACGGCCTCCTTTCCGGGCTGTGTCTCGCTGCATGGATGCAGAACGTTTTACTGTATCAAGGATACCACACCCCCCACGGCTCCGCATGGGCCATAAGGGACAAAACTGTGAAAATTTTTCGGTGTTCTGCCCAAAGTTTTTCCAGCATTTTCGGTGTGTTCCACAATTTGGCACTTTTGGGAGCAAAAAGCGCATAAAAAAAGCCCCCCTTTGCAGGGGGGAGAGGTTTCTCACTCCTCCTCCAGATGGGGGAGGATGAAGTTTTTCTTGGTGACGGCAATGGCCAGGCGGGTGCGGTTGGAGTAGCCGGTTTTTTCCAGCAGGGAAGAGACAAAACGCTTCACGGTGCGGGAGGAGATGCCCAGCTCTGCGGCGATCTCCTCATATTCCAGCCCCTCGCACACCAGCCGCAGCACCTCGATCTCCCGTGGGGTGAGCTGGGTGCTGCTGACCTGCCCCAGGCGGGTCTCCGGGGTGCGGTCCGGGTAGAGGCTTTCCCCCGCCATGGTGCGGTCCATCACCTCCAGCAGGCTCTCCGGGGACACATCCTTGTACCAGAAGCTCTCGGCCCCGGCGGCCTTTGCCCGTTTCAGGTAGCTTTCCTCCACCATGGAGGTGATGATGATCACTTTGGTCTCCGGGTACCGGGCCTTGATCTCTGCCGCCACGTCAATGCCGTCCCGGCTGCCCTTGGTGCACACATCCATCAGCACCAGCTCCACGGTGTGCCGGGCGCACTGGGCCAGCGCCATTTCCGCTGTGCTCAGGGAAGCCACCCGGCGGTAGCGGCCGCTGTCCTCCACAAGGTGCTCCATGTTCTCCCGGGGCATCCGCTGGTCTTCCACGATCAAAACACTGGTCATATCGTTTCCTCCTTTGGCAGCTCGATACAATGGCAGTTGATGCTCTCGGCTGCGGGAAGGCTCGTGTCCCGCGGGTACATGGGGTAATAGATCATGCCGTCCGCGCCGACCAGCTCGAAGGGCTGATCTTTGAGAACGACCTGACCGTCCATATCGACGTGATTCTGTCGAGGCTCGTTTCGGTAGTTGCCGGTGTGCCTCCACGACTTGCTCTCCACTGCCGGGGACTGCATATAGGCTTCGTGCTGGGCTACGCTGTGGGCCCGCAGAACCTCCGTAACGGCCACCTTGCGGGCCCTGTAATGCGATGTCCAGTATTCGCCCTTGCCTTCCTTTTCCATGCCGGAGTTTATGAGATCGACACAGAGCTGCGATATGTTGCCGCCGTTCTCGATCTCTTTTTTCAGCATGGCCTCCAGGTGCTCGGTGCTCGTGGTCTTCATGAGCTCGGCCAGGTCTTCGCTCCAGGTTTCAATCCAGGCGGTCGTCCTCTTTGATACACGGTCGAGCTTCAGGCCCTTGTCGGTCTTTTTGAGGTAATAGGCTGCATACTCAGGGAGGAATTTCGAGAGCTGCGCGGAAAACGCCTTACTCAGCTTGCCGGTGGCAGGCGTCGCAGCAGCTATCTCCGGGAGCCGCTTCTGGAGATCATCGAGGTTATCAGACGCCTTAGCTTCCCGAACGAAATAATCGGTTTCCTCGGTGAGTATGTCGGCCACGTCGTCCTCGATACCTTTCGCGTACTGGAGCGTCTTCTTAGGTTTCGCATAGCCTTCCTTTCCCAGCAGATCGTTTCCGAATCGCGGCAAAGCTGCTTGAAAGCGAAGTTACCGATGAGAAAGCCGTT
>OHBM01002133.1_pt1 | contig 13567 bp, 10 predicted proteins | sample 1577251 | NCBI WGS metagenome assembly OHBM01 (sample SAMEA3541557, study PRJEB24748) | human gut metagenome | biome: human gut; feature: human-associated habitat; material: faeces | place: China | collected 2012
GCCCACGAGCGTCGTAGCCGCCGCGCCGATGCCGTAGCCCGGCATATAGCAGAGGCTCTCTGCCGTGACCGCAAACGAATGCGCCGCGATCGCCGCCGCAAAAAACATGAAAATAAGTATACGGCACGACATCAGCTTTTGCGCCTGCCGATTCTTGTTCTGCTTGCGGCAGCGGGTATGTTTGCGCCGAAACTCCTGTCCTCCTGTCCTCAGCAAACGGAGCGCATATACAGCCGCGCAATCTATCCCGTGATTTCGCGGGTTTTGGGTGCAGCAAGCAGCATATTCCCGTTTTCTGTGGCCGAGGTGCTGATAATTTCCGTCGGCACGCTTCTTGCGGTCACACTCGTTGTGCGGCTGTTCAAACTCGTGTTTTCAAAACTCCTGAAACGGAAACACAATCGAATGCGCTTTTACAGCTGCCTGATTTCGCTCGGAATGTTTGCGGGCGCGATGCTGAATCTTTTCTATGCATTATGGGGAATAAATCACTACAGAATGCCCGCTGCTTCGCTTTTGGGATTTTCGGATGAACTTGCGCGCGTCAACTCGGCGAAATCCGAATTCATTGCCGCTGCCGAAACGGGTGACAATTGGGCTTCATCCGATATTTATGCGGAAATGCTTGCATCAACCTGCGAAAAAATTGCGGCTGCGGCTGCGGAGAACAGAAGCCGACTTCGGGAGAACGAAAACGGTGTGTTTATCGCGGACGACAAAAACTCAGAGAATTCGGCTTTATCCGCAGTATTCAAAAGCGTTCAAACGGCATATTCCGCGCTCGGCAGTCAAAACGAATTGTTCGGCAATCCAGTCTTTTCCGCAAAATCGGTGCATTTTTCAAACATGCTCTCGCGCCTTGATATTTCCGGAATCTATATTCCGTACACTGCCGAAGCGAATGTGAACACCGAGCAGCCCGCGCTTCTGCTGTTTGCTTCCGCTGCGCATGAGACCGCACACTATTTCGGCTTTGCAAGGGAGGATGAGGCAAATTTTCTTGCTTATTATGTCTCCGGCTTTTCGAATGACCCCGCTCTGCGCTATTCCTGCGAAATGCTTGCCCTGATGCAGTGCATGAATCGGCTTGCCTCCGTTGACGAAAAACGTTTCTACAGCGTCCGTGAACGCTTCTTCACCCCCGCAATGATTCGCGATCTTGCCGATTATTCCCGTTGGACCGAGCAGTACAAAAACGATCCCCTCGGCAGCGCAAATAACAAAATTAATGACGCCTACCTAAAACATAACGGCCAAACCGCCGGCGTCAACAGCTATAACGATGTCGCAGAGCTGCTGATTGCGTTTGAAATGCGGAAATGAAGAGGTTGACATGAATGCGCGGGGCACAATCAGCATGACGCATATCACTGAATTAACATTTATAATCAAATAACCATAACAAACACTTCAATTTGCAAATGTACTCAATATTGCAATTTTTGACGCACGATATTGCTTTTTTTGCCGTTTTGCGATATAATTCGTATTAAGATGCCGAGCGGCTTTTGCGATGTTCTGTGGCCAAACAAAAGGCGGTTTGCATTTAAGAACATGGTTAGTGCATATTTCGAGAGACAGTTTGTGTTTAATATGCCGCTGAGCAAAAAGGTATGAAATGCTTTAACGGGAGAGAAATATGAATCAAAAAGAAATGCCCATTCCGTATATCGGAGAAAAACCGTATATTTTCGTTAGCTATGCACATAAAGATTCCGAAGTTGTTATGCGGGCTATTGCGTTGCTTCAGCAAAGCGGATTTCGTGTTTGGTATGATGAGGGCATTGACCCCGGCTCGGAGTGGCCGGATACGATCGAAAAATATCTTGAACGCAGCAGCTATTTCATCGGATTCATTTCGGCAAATGCACTTGATTCGAACTATTGTAAATGTGAGCTGCATACGGCATTTAATGAACGTAAGAAAATGCTTATTGTCTACTTGGAAAACATTAAGCTGGAAGGCGGTCTTAAGATGCAGCTTTCGTCACGCCAGGCGATACATTGGTATAAATACGAAAGCGAGAATGCTTTCTTTAAAAAGCTTCTGACTGCGCCCGGATTGAACGATTGCCGAGAATCGGAAAACAACGTCAAAACAATAAATGCTTCAACAGCCGCACAGGCAAACAGCAATATAGCAGTGGAGCTTCACCCCGCAGCTGCGGAACAGAACAATAGCGTTGAAATTGCAGCAAAGCATAACTCAAATGAAGCGCAGGCTGCCGAGCAACTGAAAAGTTGCTGCGGAAATACTTCGGATGAAGCGCAGAATGAACACCTTGAGATTTCAATTCTTTACGAAGATGCGGACTCAATACGGAACTACGTTCACGAACATTACGACGAAATGATTTCAGCATCAAGTATTGGGGTAAGCATATCGTTGTATCGCAAACTAATATCACGTTTCGAGAGATACGGAAATGTTGACGGTGATACTTACATAAGTATTGATATCGGTGCTTTGCAGGATTACTCCGATATTGGAAAAAAATAGATGAACTATGCATAGATTTTGCCAGATACGGTGCATTCGACATTGAACAGATAAAAAATCTGCCCAATCTGAGAACATTGAAAATCAAAGGAACTGCTCCCGTGAATTTTTCATGCTTCGAATATTGTGGAAAAAAATTAAGAAAACTGGTTTTGCGTTGTCCCATTAACGAGGACGTAATTCGCTCAATTTCAAACGTTACAAGCTTGCGGCATCTCGACCTTGGAAACGGTAGCCGGAGTGAAATTCGGGATATAAGTCCTTTAGGCAATTTAAAAAATCTTAGGACGCTCGTGATAGGCGGGACTCTGCGCGAGTTGAGTCCGATTGCGCGGCTTGAGAATCTTGAAGAGCTGACGATATTCAGCGATGTGCTTTCGGATATTTCGGTGTTGGGAGAATTAAAAGGATTAAGAAAACTTGAAATATACGGGGCGATTGATATTAACTTGAATACGTTGGAAGAGCTTACAAACAGCATGCAGCATTTAGCAGTGAAAGTGGAATACATTGCTGACATTGATTCACTGACGATGCTTGCAAACCTCAGGCATCTTGAACTTCGTGCCGAAAACATAAAAGACATACGTCCGCTGCGCAATTTGAAGCGAGTGCGATATCTGGAAGTTTCAAAAAACTTTTGGACTTCATTGCAGATTAAACGAATTGCAAAAGAACTTGATCTGAGAGTACGGAAGTACTCAGATTACTATATCTTAGATGAAGAAGATGAAGAAGATGAAGAGTTTTATGAATTTATACGCCGTCTCCGTCATTTTCACTGATTGATATACAAAGAAAGGAATTATCAAAATGAACAAACATATCTTTTTTGTGGCATTCGCAGCATTGTCCCTCCTTGTGGGGGTTGGCTGCCTCGTTCGCGCGCTGTATCTGTTTAAAACCGGAAAGCGGGCGAAAAGAGTTCTTTCTTCGATACAGATTTTCACTATAGGCGTGTTTTTTTCGGTGCTGTTGATTTTTATTCCAATATGCTATACAAGCAATGCATTGACGGACAGCCACAGATACATTCGGCCCTTTTTGCTTGCGGTTCACAATTCGTTCAGAGTCTTTATTTTGGATGGAGATTTTGACACCGTTACGAATGCTGTTGCAGGACAAAACACGGGATTGTATATAGTTTTCACGTCATATGCGGCTTTTTTGTACGTACTTGCCCCGTTGATGACATTCAGCAATGTTTTGATGTTGTTTAAAAACGTTATGGGAGAGGTGCGCTACAGATTCCGATTTTTCAAAAAACATTATATAATGTCTGAACTTAACGAGAAATCCATTGCACTGGCGAACAGTATTCGAAAAACGGATGAGAGAGCTGTTATTGTGTTTGCTGATGTTTTTGAGCATGATGATGAAGAAAACTACGAATTAATGAATGCGGCGAGGGACATTAATGCGATATGCCTTAAAAGGGATGTTACGCACCTGAATATAATCAAAAAAAAGGGGGATGTTGAAATATTTCTGATTGGTGAAAACGAATCGGAAAACGTCAGCCAGGCAGTGCAGCTTACCACAGAGCTAAATGAAAAGAACAAGAAGCATAATGTGAAGATATTCGTTTTTTCAACAAAGCCAAGTGCTGCATACACTATTGACTCAGTTGAGTATGAAAAACTGTTGGAGCATGCTGTTGAGCATAACTGCGACGATAATTGCTTCAAGCTGCGCCGAGTGGACGAAGTTCAGCACTTGATTTGGGATATTATTCCCAAAATGAAGTTATATGACATTGCTCATAGAAGCAAAGAGGACAGGCTATCCGTTCTGATCGTTGGCTTTGGTCAATACGGTATAGAGTTTTTTAAAACTCTGCTGTGGTATTTCCAGTTTGAGGGCTATACCCTTGAGATAACAATCATTGACAACAAAGGCACAAACGAAAACGATTACATCAGCAAAAAAATCAATCGTGATTTCCCGGATGTACTCAAATTCAACCGCTGTAAAACCGAGGGGGAAGCAAAATACGATATTGTAACATTCTCGGGCGTTGATGTTGACTCAGCGGATTTCGATAACTTGATTCTTCGCGGAGGGACAAGCATTGAACACGAGTCGAATAATGATGCGGATAAAGCTGTTCTTGAAAGAATTCGCCGAATAAATCTTGCTTTTGTTGCTCTTGGCGATGACGATGAAAATATTGAAATGTCGATACATCTTCGCATGCTGTTTGACAGACTGAATGAAATCAATAATAAACAGGCTAAACAGATGGAATGGAGGAAAGAACCCGTTGAGATTTTTTCAATTGTTTATGATGAGCGCAAGTCGGGAATCATTCGGGATGAAAAATGCTCTGCGGGTAATTCCTGCGGTTTGAAAAATCATAACGATACACCGTATCATATTCACTTCGTGGGCGGACTGTCTTCTCAGTTTGATTATTCATGCATATATGATGCAAAGCTTGAAGACAGTGCATATAAACAGCACAACAGCTGGGTTGATATTGAACAGAAAGTACATAATGAATGGTTGGAATCGGGTGATAACGACAAAATTACAGAAGTCAAACGGTATGACTGGGGATTTGAGTACGAATTGACTCCGGAAGCGCAGCGCAGTTCGAGAGCGAAATTCGAAAAATATGAGTACTACCGTATTTCGTCAATGGCCAAGGAGCTTTACAAAAGAGAGCTTGACAATCAAGAGATCCTTCGGGTAATTACAAAATGCTCGAAAAAAGAAGGCAGAAGTACTTGTGAATGTGAAAACTGCATGAAAAGAAAGCGCAGCGAACATATGCGCTGGAATGCATACACAATGACACTCGGTTATGTTCGTGGCTCATACCGTGCAGATAGAGCAAAGGTACATAACAAGCTTTGTGCATGGGACGATTTGTCAAAAATTGATAAACATAAGAATTAACACGAATTAAAAACATACTTTGCAGCGCAAGTACTGAACCAAGGGTTGGAAAGGAAATAAATGACATACGGAGTATTTATAAACTATAAACACACTCATAAGCATCTCGCGGGACGCATATATGATTTTTTCGTTACGAAAGGAGTCGGGCCGTTCATGGATGATTATGCAATGAATCAGGATCGGGACTATCGTGAAAGACTTCTTCATGAGGTCCGGAATGCGCCCTATTTCCTATGTTTGCTGACGGAGGATGCCGTAGAAGAACTCTGCACACTGAACGACAGCAGCGATAATGAAGAGAACATTTATTTTCAGGAAATTAAAACCGCATGTGAAAGTAAAAGAAGAATCCTCGTCCTCACATACGGGAACATCGACTATGATGTGTTAAGAAAACTTCCGGAAAGCATCAGCGGGATTAGATGCATCAACCATTATAAGATTCCGGAGGAAAATCGCCTCTTTTATAACGTAATGGACAATTTATGCACAAATGATGTTGACTATGAGGTCTTAAAAGATGTGGTCAGCTGGAGAGAAATAATTAAGCGAAAGGCTAATACATGGCTAACTTCGCGAGGAAAACTGGAAAACGATATTGCATCACTAAATGAGCGATTTGGAAGGGAACTTGTCGAGTGCGTAAAAAGGCATGATGACTTTACTGGAAACAGCTGTATTAAGGAAATTAACATGGTATGTTACGCCGCAACAATCATAATCAACACAGATGTTGCACGCATTGATCGGAGAGCATATGATTATGGAACAATGTTTAATATTTTTGCGCAACTGCTAAAAGAAGAAAGATTCATTTTCAGATTGGTTGTTAATGCACCTCTGTCAGTTGCATCCAAAGATGCTGTTAATTATTCGAAACTTGGAAATCACGCACTGATGGATAACGAAGAAGCTGTTTTCTTAAATACGTATGCAAATATCAACAGAATGATAGAGTCAGGACCATACAAAACAGCAAGCAAGGAACGACGCTTCACATTTACAGTCACCGAATGCGTGCTGCCGTATGCTATGTTTCAAATAGTATATGATGAAGAGAATAGGGAAAAGAACCATATTAAAGTAGATCTATATTCGTGCAATATGGATTCGTCAGCTGACAGAAGAACTATGGTGATTTTCATGAGAGAAGATCAGGAAAATTACGATTTTTTTGAAAACCAGATAAAATTTTTCAACAGCCGTGAAATGCGCAAGAGATCGTTCGAACTTATAAGTCAAAACCATGATAGATGGATGCAGGCGTGGACAGAGTATAGTAATTCGGAAAGTGTGAGGATATTTTAATATGGAGATTTTAAAAGGAAAAAGCATTGAAGATGCGCTTAGCAAGGAGTACAGACAATATTTGGCAGGACGCTTAAAAAAAGAGCAGCCATTTTTAAAACATATTGATGATGATATAGAAATTGGTATTTCGAATTATGTAACGTTCACAGCAGACAAACCGCATATGCATACGCAGTGTACTGAACACAACTATGTTTTGCGTGGAAAAATGAAAGTTAAACTGTTGGACGGAAGTTGTGAAGAGTATGAGTTTTCTGAGGGTGATCTTTTTGTTTTACGACCGGGAACTCCATATGCAGCGAAGAATGAAGCAGGAACGCGGGTACTGTTTATCAAGTCGCCTGGAATTAACGATAAAACTGAAGTTGCCGTTGATGTTGAAACACAGCGGTGGCTGCTTTCGTGGGAGTGATGCATATTCCATTGAAAAATGTGCGACCGTTGCCGTCAACTTCCCGGTTGCGAATCGTCGCAAAATATGATACAATCAACCCATAAATCGTTTGGGCGCATCAGGGTTCGGACGTTAAAACTGCGAGGCGGCATGGAATTCACGGGCACAGTAACCGGCATAAAGTTTCGAAACGAGGAGAATGGGTGGACCGTTCTCAGGATAAAGGGCGATGACGGAGAAGAGTTGACTGCTGTCGGCGTTATGCCGTCCGTGAACGATGGCGAACATGTGACCGTGACGGGCAACATGACGGCGCATCCGATGTACGGCGAGCAGATCCGTGTGACTTCATATAAAAATGATATACCGACTTCGGCCGAAGCTGTTCGCGCTTATCTTGCGAGCGGCTTTATTAAAGGTATCGGCGAGGCGACTGCAAGGCTGCTTGTGGATAAGTTCGGCGCGGAAACTCTCGAAATTATTAAGACCGAACCGATGAAGCTCACAAAAATCAGCGGTATCGGGCCGAAAAAAGCGAAAATGATCCATGAATCCTACATTGAAAAGGCGGCGATGCAGGACATAATCATGGGTATGCAGGAGCTTGGGCTTTCAATTGCAATGACAATGAAAATATACAAGCTCTACGGTGAAAACTGCGTCAGCATGGTGAAGGAAAATCCGTACAGTCTGATTGATGATTTTGAAAACGTCGGATTTAAGACGGCGGATAAAATTGCATTTGAGGCCGGATATGAGCGTGAATCGGAATTTCGTGTTCGTGCGGGCATAAAATACGCGCTTTCGCTTGCAAGGCAGGAAGGCAATACATGTCTGCCGCGGGATATGCTGGTGATGTTTGCGGCAAACAACGTCCTCGGCGTTGTGCCGGAACGGGTGGAAGCGGTGCTTGAAAAAATGCTTGAATCGAGTTCTCTCGTCGAAAAGCGTATGGGTGAACGCGATTACATTTTTTTGAAATATATGCATTATGTCGAATCGGATTGTGCGGCTTTGTTTTCAAATATCGTCACTAATGTTGATATTCTGTCCCTGTTTGATATCGACGGTGAAATAAAACGACTCGAAAAACAATTCGGTGTCACTCTTGCAGCTGCACAGAACGAGGCGGTGAAACGCGCCGTGACGGACGGAGTTCTGATCGTTACCGGCGGCCCCGGAACCGGAAAAACCACCATTTTGAAATTCGTTATTGAGATTATGGAGCATCTCGGGCTGCAAATCGAGCTTGCGGCACCGACAGGCAGGGCCTCAAAACGCATCAGTGACACGACAGGGCGTGAGGCAAGAACGCTTCACCGTCTGCTTGAATACAATTTTAACAATAATTCTTTCAACCGAAACGCGGATTATCCTGTTGAAGCGGATGTTATTATAATCGATGAAATGTCAATGGTTGATGTCATGTTGTTTCACTCCCTGCTGAAAGCGGTGGCCAAAGGCACACGCCTTGTAATGGTGGGCGATGTGGACCAGCTGCCGTCGGTCGGCCCGGGCAATGTGCTTCGTGATCTTGTGAATTCCGATGTAATTCCGGTCATAAGGCTGAATGAGATTTTCAGACAGGCAGGACGCAGTCGAATCGTTACAAATGCGCATCTTATCAACCGCGGGGAAATGCCTGTTTTGGATAATATTGATGAGGAAAACGACTTTTTGTTTTACGAATGCCCCACGGCAGATATCGCGCTTTCATCCGTGCTGAATCTTTGCGGCGATTATGCTTATCTCGGCAAAATAAACGAACTGCAGGTGCTTTCGCCGATGAAGGGAAACATGCTTGGAGTCGTGAACCTCAACACTTTGCTCCAGACGGAGCTGAATCCGGCGGCGGATGACAAGGCCGAATTTAAATTCGGTGAAATCACCTTCCGAGAGGGTGACAGGGTGATGCAGATAAAGAACAATTATGATATTCAGTGGAGAAAAACAAAGCTTGGTGCGGACGACAGCGAGGGAGAAGGGGTTTTCAACGGCGATATAGGCACGATTCTTCGTGTGGATAATGCCTCAAAATTCCTTACGGTGCTGTTTGATGATGAACGGGTTGCGGATTACAATTTCAATCAGCTTGAAGAAATTGACCTTGCGTACTGCATATCTGTTCACAAAAGCCAGGGCAGCGAGTTCCCCTGCGTAGTTCTTCCGCTTGTGAACGGCCCAAACATGCTTTTTAATCGCAACATCCTGTACACCGCCGTGACAAGGGCGCGCAGCAAGGTTTACATTCTCGGTTCGGTCGGGTGCATTAAATATATGGTGTCAAACACAAACGTCCGCAGGCGATACAGTGCACTGGAAACTTTTTTGCGCGAGAGAAACGAAACACTGCCCGACGTGTAAGGAACAATGTACGGTTTTATACAAATTATCATTGAATGAGTGATATTGCCGGAGCGGCAAACCGATATGAACAAAAGATTTAAACAATGGATAAATTCAGCACTCGACTTCGTTTTTCCGCAGCACCTGAAATGCCATTCCTGCTCAAAGGAAGCGGCTGTGAATGAATACGGAATCTGCTCGGAGTGTGAAGCGGGTCTTGCCGTGAACCCGTTGGCCGAAAGAATCGAGTTTGTTGATGAATACGCCGCAGGATTGTTTTATAACGATGTCTCGAAACGCGCCGTTTATGCGCTGAAGTATAACGGTGCTGTTTATGTTCGGGAGTTTTTGACGCACTTTATGTGTATCTCCGCCGATTGGCCGATTGACTGCATCGTTCCCGTTCCGCTGCATCCGCGACGCGAAAAGGAACGCGGCTTCAATCAAAGTTTCATCCTTGCAAAATCCGTGGCGGAAAGGTATAATATCGATATCCGTGCGGAATTGCTTAAACGCGTGCGGGACACAAGCCCGCAGGTCGGCATGAACGCAAAACTGCGTGCAAAAAACCTGACCGGCGCATTTGAAGCGTCGCCCGAATGTGCGGGGCTGTCGGTTCTGCTTGTGGACGATGTCCGAACAACGGGCGCAACTCTAAAAGAGTGTGCATCGGAGCTTAAAAAACACGGAGCCGCAAGAGTCTATGCGCTGACCGCGTGCTGCACTCCGCCGGAATCAAACTGATACATTAACTTTTAAAGTTATATAAGGAACGGAAATATGAGTGAACTTGTTTACCGCAGCATGACGCTGCCGGATATCGAACAGGTCTATGAAATCGAATGCAGCTGCTTTTCGCAGCCGTGGAGCGTTGAATCCCTCATTGGTGAGGTTATCCGCAATGATGCTGCAAGTTATGTTGTTGCAGAGGACAACGGAAAAATTGTCGGTTATGCCGGCATGTGGCAGATGTTTGATGAGGCACACATGACTAACATTGCCGTTGCTGCCGAATATCGCTGCCGCGGCATTGCAACCAATTTGATACTTTGTCTCATGCGAACAGCAAAAGCGAACGGCGGAAAGCGAATGACGCTTGAAGTCCGCGAATTTAACCACAAAGCGCAGCGCGTGTATTCCGCGCTTGGGTTCAGGTACGCGGGAACAAGGCGAAAATACTACAGTGACACAGGTGAAAATGCACTGATACTTTGGAACGATTCCATCGATAACACGCTCCGCGCTCATGCAGACGGAAGCTGTTCGGAAAGTTTATGATTTCATCCGAAAAACGCCGAATTCAATAGGGCTTCGCTGTTTGTACGGAGCATAACCTATTGTTTTTATAGTAACAATTTAAATTAACATATTGCATGGAGGAAACAAAATGAAACAGGTTGTTAATGCACAGAACGCGCCCGCCGCAATCGGACCTTACAGCCACTGCGTAAAGGTCGGCAAAATGGTTTTCACTTCCGGTCAGATCGGCATTGATCCCGCCGTCGGCGGACTTGTTGAAGGTGTTGAGGCTCAAACGATTCAGGCTCTCACGAACCTTAAAGCCGTTCTCGAAGCTGCCGGTTCAAGCATGGAAAATATCGTAAAAACAACGGTATTTGTTAAGGATATGAACGATTTTGCAAAGGTCAACAAGCTTTACGGAATGATGATCCCCGCACCCTTCCCGGCAAGAAGCTGCGTTGAAGTTGCCGCGCTGCCCGCCGGTGCACTTGTTGAAATCGAGGCAATGGCATTGCTCAACGGCTGAGCAGACTGATTGATTCGAATATCGTGCGTCAACGGTCTTTCCGTCTTTCATCATCCCAAATACGAAAGCGGCTTTGCTGAGTTTTTTGGTGCGCACGATTGAGAATCATTCGGAAAACGAATGGACACGCCGCAAAATGCACCAACTTCAAATAAACTTATAAACTATCGTCCGATTGCGGAGATTGCGGTCGGGCTGATGCTCGGTATCGCCGTTTGCGGGATCATGCCCGCAGGCGGCGCTGTCGTTTTATGTATTATCACAGCGTGCGGCGCGGCAGGGGGTGTGCTCGCGCTGCTTCGGCATACGCGCTCCGCACTGTTTGCGGCTTCGGTACTCGTCGGAATACTTTTTGCCGCTTTGCGTCTTCCGACTGAGCTTCCGAACGGCAGCTATACCGTTTCGGGAACCGTACTTTCAGCGGAATACTCGGACGGGGAAACGGAACTCATTCTTACAAAAAGCGAGCTGCATTCATCTGCATCTGCGGGGATTTTCCGCAGGGAAGGCAGAGTAAAAATCATAACGGAAGGCTATTTAAACATAGATGTCGGAGACGGCGTTTATATTCCGAAAGTCTATCTTCGCGGAGCGGCAAAGGCAGATTCGTCGGAACGGAGCAGATTCCTGAAACAGCTTTCGGAGGGTATAACGGCATCGGGAAGGTTATACGGCGGCGGTTTGAACGATGACGGTTCAACAGCAGTCGACGAAATCAGCGTTGTATCGAAACATAACCTGCCCGTTCGGGAGGCTTTGACATCGGTGCGCAGCTCAATCGTTCGGCATATCGGCCGCATTTTCGGCACGGATGCCGGCATTGTTTCCGCACTCATCGTGGGAGACAAAACGGCATTGCAATCCGACAGAACCGAGGCATACAGAGCAACGGGCACGGCTCATCTTTTGGCGATTTCCGGATTTCACACGGGCATCATTGCCGCAATTCTCGGCCTTTTTGTTTCAAAGCGCAAGCGGTGGCTGCGCACTGCATTCGTCGGAATCGGGCTCATCATGTATTGCTGCATTGCGGTATATGCAGCCGGCATCGTCCGCGCCTCAATAATGGTCACATGCGCGCTGCTTTGCCGTGCATTGAACCGCCGTGCGGATTCGCTGAACGGACTTGCCGCCGCTGCGGTGCTGATACTTGCGTTTGAGCCGTTTCAACTCTATTCGGTCGGCTTCCAACTTTCATTCGCAGCGTGTTTCGGGCTGATACTGTTTTCAAAGCAATTTGAAACAGCACTCGCTTCGGCGCATATCCCGCTTGCAGGTTCTGTTTCGGCCTGTCTCGGTGCAAGCATTGCCACTGCTCCGTTTCAAGCAGCATATTTCGGCTGCCTGCCGCTGTATTTCGTTGCGGGCAACCTTATTGCCGTGCCGCTGTTTTCGCTTGTGATGGTGCTTTGCATTGCAATTCTGATAATCGGCATACCGTTCCCCGGTTTTGCGGCAGTGCTTGCCGTTGCGCCGCGTGCGGTGCTCTTTGTTGTTGAACGCTGCCTCGGTTTTCTTTCCGCATTGCCGTATGCTTCGTTGGATCTTCCGACGATTCCTCTCGCAAGCTGCGCTCTCTTCCTTGCAATGCTGTTTGTGCTTTCCCCGTATGTGCTGCGTCCGTTTCAAAAAAGGGCGGGACTTGCCGTATTCTGCCTGCTGCTGTTTACAGGCTCTTTGGTTTTTAGTATAATAACATTATGAACCACAATGATTTTTTTAAACTGATTGCTGCGGACGGTCTTCGCGGCGCATACCTTTTGCAGGGGGAAGAGGAGTTTGTTAAGGCAAGCGCGCTGAAAGCTGCCGAAAAGCTGATTCCCGAGGATTTCCGCGCTTTTAACATGAGCGTTCTGTATGAACCTGATGCGGATGCGCTTACGGAGGCCTGCGAAACGCTGCCGCTGTTCGGCGACAGGCGGCTTGTTGTCTGCAACGGATTGGCATCGGGACTCGATTACCCGAAACTTGCGGACTATATTCAAAAAATGCCCGAGAGTTCGATTCTGCTCATCAATATAAAAGGTGCGGCGGATTCGAAAAACAGTTTGGTAAAGCGTCTCCGTTCCGACGGACGTGCGGTGGAGTTTGATGAGCTGCCGCTGTCGGATATTATCAAATGGTGCATGAAAACGGCAAACAAACAGGGTGCTGTGCTCGATTCGGACACGGCAAGAACCTTTGCCGGGCTTGTCGGCACTGATATGACCGCAATAAGCAACGAACTGCAAAAGCTCATCGATACCGTCGGCCCGGGCGGGACGATTACGCGGGATACAATTTCCCGCTGCACGGTCGGCAGCATTGAATTTCAGGTTTTTGCGATGATAGATTGCTTTACGGC
>OHBM01002134.1_pt1 | contig 13551 bp, 9 predicted proteins | sample 1577251 | NCBI WGS metagenome assembly OHBM01 (sample SAMEA3541557, study PRJEB24748) | human gut metagenome | biome: human gut; feature: human-associated habitat; material: faeces | place: China | collected 2012
GCGAGGTTGTCCTTAGCGATGGCACCCTTAACGAATGCAATCTGCTCCTCAGCACTTGCAAACTCACGGCTCTCGCCTGTTGCAGGGTCTGTAAGAACCTCGTTCAATTCTGCGATGAGCTTCTTGATAGCTGGGATGAACTCAATCAGGCCCTCAGGGATGAGAACTGTACCGAAGTTGTTGCCCTCAGCAGCACGGTTAGCTACTGCAGTTGCAATATAAGTAACCACATCATCGAGTGACATTTCCTTAGCCTCTACCTCCTCAGAAATCAAGCAAATGTTTGGCTGAGTCTGGAGAGCGCACTCAAGAGCGATGTGAGATGCTGAACGACCCATCAGCTTGATGAAGTGCCAGTACTTACGTGCTGAGTTACAGTCGCGCTCGATGTTACCGATGAGCTCAGAATATGTCTTGCAGGCTGTATCGAAACCGAAAGAAGTCTCAATCTGCTCGTTCTTCAAGTCGCCGTCGATAGTCTTAGGGCAACCGATTACCTGTACGCCATACTTCTTGGCAGCATAGTATTCTGCGAGAACGCAAGCGTTGGTATTTGAGTCGTCACCACCGATGATGACAAGTGCCTTGATGCCGAGTTCACGAAGAATCTCAATACCCTTCTCAAACTGGTCTTCCTTCTCAAGCTTGGTACGACCGGAACCGATGATGTCGAAACCACCAGTATTGCGGTATTCGTCCATGATTTCAGAAGTAATCTCCATGTACTTATGGTCAACGAGACCACCAGGACCGAGGATGAAACCATAGAGCTTGTTAGCTGGGTTGAGAGACTTCACACCGTCGAAGAGACCAGAAATCACGTTGTGACCGCCAGGAGCCTGACCACCAGAGAGGATAACACCTACGTTGAAAGCAGGAAGTTCCTTAGCCTCCCCTGCCTCGAATGTAATAACAGGCACTTCCTGGGTGAAGTGACTGTAGAGAAAAGAAACATCGGAAATTTGCTTTGCCTGCGGAAATATTTTAGAGCATCCGGCATTTTTTTCCGCATGATTATGCTCACGTCCATATAATCCTTTGCTACTTCATTCGCCAATTCCTCGTAGGACATTTGTGAAGTTATCATATTTTCTTTTTTAATGTTTTAAATTACTCGATAATGAGAAACTGGCGAAACTGATACCAAAGCATCGTTCCGGCAATCATACTTGCTATCAGGTCGGAAATCGGCATACTGATCCAAACTCCTAGTTGTCCGTAGAAGTGTGGAAGGATCAGCAGACAAGGTATCAGAATTAGAACCTGACGGGATTCGTGAAGTGCTTTGATCGTTCTTTCCATTGATGCAACAGTTGTTGTCATTAATGCACTTAGCCCAATCGCTTTTGGCTTGTATTTCTTATAAGCTTCTACTACCTTTTCAACTTTAACGTCTTTTCCAAGGTCGATGATCTTATATCCATAACTTTCCAGTACAACTTTCACGATGTTCTTTCCAATATCATGAATATCACCTTCTACGGTTGCTATGATGATCGGTCCTTTTTCTTCTCCATCATTTGCTGAAAATGTTTCTTTAACAACTTCAAATGCTTTCTTCGTTGTCTCTGCTGACTGAATTAACTGTGGCAGGAAGATCTTTCCTGTCTCATAGTCTTTTCCTACGATATTTAACGCTGGTATGATCACTTCATTAATTACTGTCAGTGCTTCTTTATCTTTCAGTTCTTCTTTTGTGACTTTCTCTACTTCATCTTTTAATCCGTGAATGATCACATCTTTTAATGTGAAGTTTGTTGTTGCCGCCGCTGCGGCTGGTTTTGTTTCTTTATCTTTGGACTGGTTTTTAATATAAGTCTGACTATCCACGTCTTTGTAGAACAGCACATGAAATGCATCTATAGTTCCCATCAATTCTGCATCTAACGGATTGATGATCGGTAAATCCAATCCTGCTTCCATTGCTAATGCTAAAAATGTTCTATTTAATAACGGACGGTTTGGCAATCCAAAGGATACATTCGATACCCCTAATACGGTATGGACACCTAATTCTTTTTTTACCATCTTGATCGCTCGGAGTGTTTCTTTTACTTCTTTTTGCTGTGCAGATGCTGTTAATGTCAGACAGTCGATGATGATATTCTCTTTACCGATTCCGTATTCAGCTGCTTTATTGACAATCTTCTTGGCGATTTCAAATCGTTCTTCTGCTTTCAGCGGAATTCCGTCTTCCAGAGTCAGTCCGATCACAACTCCTCCATATTTCTTAGCAATCGGGAAGATTTTTTCCATGACTTCGTCTTTACCATTTACAGAGTTGATCAATGGTTTTCCATTATAATAACGGCAGGCATTCTCAAGCGCATCTGCTTCGGAACTGTCAATCTGTAATGGAAGTGTGACAACTTCCTGCAACAGACGTACAACCCGTTTCATTGTCTCTGGCTCGTCAATTCCAGGAAGTCCAACATTAACATCTAGTACTTCCGCTCCAGCTTCTACCTGTTTAACTGCTTCCACCACAAGTTCATCATAGCGCTCTTCTAACAACGCTTTTTTCATCTTTTTCTTACCCGTTGGGTTTAGACGTTCTCCGCAGACGATCACATGATCTCCAAACGTAACTGTCTGTGTCTGACTGGATACTCTTGTTTTCTTCTCAACTGTTCTCTCTGCCACTACTTTAGGCGCAGCTTCTGCAAGTTTTCCTATAAATTCTGGTGTTGTTCCACAGCATCCACCAACGATTGCTGCACCTCTTGCCATATAATCTTTCATAGATTCCACATATTCTTCTGGTGTCACATGATAGTGTGTTTCTCCATGTTCTAAACATGGAAGTCCGGCATTAGGCTGTAACATCACTGGAATACTTGCTTTTTCTAAGATTTCGTCAATGATCGGTTTTAATTCATCGGGTCCTAAAGAACAATTGACTCCCAATGCATCAACTCCTAAGCCCTCTGCAACATTAATAAATGTTTCCGGATCATTTCCAGATAACGTTCTTCCATTTTGCTCGAAGGTCATTGTAACAAACACTGGAAGGTCTGTGTGTTCTTTGACCGCCAGAACTCCAGCTTTCACCTCATATAGATCACTCATTGTCTCAAACAGTACAAGATCTACTTGATCTTTTACTGTTTCTACCTGCTCGAGGATGATGTCATATGCTTCATCGAATGTCAATGTTCCCATTGGCTCTAACAGCTGACCGATCGGTCCAATATCAAGAACAATATAAGAGTCATCTTCTCTTCCAGCTTCTGTTCTTGCAGCTCTTGCATTCTCTACTGCTGCTAACAGCATATCTTTCGCCTCGTATTTTGCTTCTTCCATCTTTAATCGGTTACACCCAAATGTATTTGTTGTAATAAAGTCTGCTCCCGCTTTCAGATAGTTTTTATGAATCGATCTTAATAAATCCGGGCGGTCAATATTTAATTCTTCTGGGATATCCCCTGCACTTAATCCTGCGTTCTGGAGCTGTGTTCCCATCGCTCCATCAAATATTAAAAGTTCTTTTCCTAATCGGTTCTGTAACATCTTTGTCCTCTCTTTCTAAACGGGCAATCTTCTTTCATCACACAATTTCCACATGATTTCTTTCGTTTATCACTTCCGATCCCAATCAATCCTAACATAGACTTCTGTGGGATCAAAAGATTATTTGGCGTGATCGTGACTCCGATCTTCCTTGGTATATCTAGTAATATAGCAATTCTTTTGTTGAATTCAAGTGGAAAATCTCCATATCCGGGACATGCACGATATGTTCGGTTATCAAACCCAAGTGTTTCTTCATATCTGTCACAATATTCTTCCAGATAAGCACTTGCCGCAGCATCCATAACCGTAGATTTTGTCATGTTAACCTTTGCATAAAACTTGATTTTACGCTCCATAACAATCCCAAGAGTACATCCGATCAATATACATTCTTCACAATCTTCCAGCATATCTTCCATCTGCTGCCCTAAAATCTCATCCCCCGATTCCTCTAATCTCAATGGATCTTTCGCCAGTTTAAATCTCTTCACTATCACTTTGGGCTGTGCTATCTGTTTGATCTCTTCTATACATTCACCCAAAAGACTTGAAATTCCTGGAGTCAAACCTTCAAACATTGGTGCCTGATATCCAAGATATTTCAAGGCATTTTCTCTTACAACCTGAAAATTCATCTTAGTTTAATTCTTTCAATACAACTGGAATACTGTCAAATACACGCTGCGCTGTTTCTGCACGATTCATTGTGTAAATATGAATCCCATCAACTCCATTTGTGATCAGATCAATGATCTGTTGTGCTGCGTAGTTGATTCCGATTTCTTTCATAGCTTCTGGATTATCATAATGTGCCTCGATCATTGTAGATAACTGATATGGGATCGTACATCCACACATCTTTGTTGTCCGGATCAGAGATTTCGCATTCGTAATTGGCATGATCCCTGCAAGAATTGGTACTGTGATACCGATCTTCCTTGCTTCTCTGACTAATCTGTAATAATAATCATTGTCAAAGAAAATCTGTGTTACTAAATATTCTGCTCCTGCATCTACTTTCTTCTTTAATGCTTCTAAATCTTTCTTAAACCCATCAGCTTCCTGATGTGTCTCTGGATAACATGCTCCTGATAAGCAAAATTGTCCTTTAAAATGTTCTCCGATAAATTCATTTAATTCACTTGCATAGTGAAATTCCAGATTCTCAGGATCAAAGTTTGTTGCATCTGCAGGATAATCTCCCCTTAATGCTAAGATATTATCGATTCCTGCTTCTTTCAGACGTTCACATTCGTATTTGATATCCTCTTTTGTAGATGAAATACAGCTTAAATGTGCTACAGATTCAATTCCATATTCATGCTTAATGACTGATGCGATTTCTACTGTCTTACCTTTTGTAGATCCACCTGCACCATATGTAACACTAATAAAATCCGGGGATAATTTTGCTAATCCCTCAATCGTACTATAAATGGAAGAAATATCTCCTTCTTTATTCTTTGGAGGAAATACCTCAAACGAAATTGTTGACTTATTTTTTAAAATTTCTGATATTTTCATAGAATTTTGCTCCTTTTCATTATTTCTGACTAATTAACTATGATAAATTTTAACATGATATTTTATCACTGTAAAGTAATGAAATCATATCATTCTTCGTCTATAGATCGTAACTGATCTTACCATCGATTTCAGCGTAATAAGTTTCTTCTCCTTTTTTAAGAACTGCTTTCCCCATAGATGCTTCCATAAACTTTTTCTCAACACTTCCAACTTCTTCCACTGGTACGATCATTTCAAATGTTACATTATCCGTATACACTGTATCAAGCACTGGGATATGCTCTGTTGCTGTTAAATACTGAATCTTTCCAGATGTCGTGTAATCACAAGTGAGGCTGAGCATTACCCCAAGACATTTCTCGATCACCATACTTTCCTTGATCCCTTCTTGCGTACTTTTTGTGTACGCACGGATCAATCCTCCCGTTCCAAGAAGTGTTCCACCAAAATATCTTGTTACAACTGCTACCACATTATGTAGTTCCTGCCCTGTCAGCACCTCAAGCATTGGCTTCCCAGCAGTTCCACTTGGTTCCCCATCATCACTACAACGCAAGGCTGGTTGCTTTTCTCCGATACTGTATGCCCAGCAGTTATGCCTTGCATCCCAGTATTGTTTTTTTATCTTCTCTATGAATGCCTGTGCTTCTTCTTCTGTCTGCGCTGGAGCAATATGTGCAATAAATCTTGATTTCTTTTCTGAAATCTCTGCTTCTCCCTCTTTATATAAGATTTTATATTTTTGAACGTCCATCTTCTTCCTCCCTGGTCATGATCTCATCTAAGGACTCTGCCAGTGAGATCGGTGTTACTTTATATTTTATCAGATTATGGATCACACGATCTACTAATTCCATAGATTCTGATATACTTGGAACTGCATCCCACTCGATCACATTCGTTTCTTCCTGATATTTTTCCAGTTCGACTCCATACATCGTGTGTTCCTGATCTTCCATCAAATAGTAGGATACTACATTTTCCCTTTGTTTGTCATCATAAAATGACTGCTTCCCCTTTAATTGTTTTTTCATATTCTTCTCCTTTATACTTTATACTTTTGCCCCTTACATCATCATATTGTTGATTGTATCGTTTATAGTTACACGGTCGGTTTACTTGAACTTTTTTATTTGGTATAATACGTAACAGGAGGTTTTTTATGAAATATACCAAACAAAACATTCAGAAAAAGAGACAGATCTTATCTTCAGAAAAAATTCGTAGAAATTCTAAGATTTCTCTCTTTCTTTTTAAATATGCTTTTATCATCTCCATTGCCTTGATCGTTACTGGGCTCGGCCTCGGGGTTGGTTTCGTACGTGGGATTTTAAAAACAACCCCACAGATTACAAAAGATTCCGTCCATTCCAAAGGATATATCACAACTATTTATGATAACAAAGGATCAACGATCAAAACACTTTCAAACCATGATTCCAACAGGATCTACACTCCTCTTTCTTCCATTCCAAAGAATCTTCAGCATGCTTTTATTGCGATTGAAGATGAACGTTATTACAGCCATAATGGAATTGATCTGTATGGAATTATTCGAGCAACCTTCCTTGGTATCAGAAACCAATCTCTAAGCCAAGGGGGAAGTACTATCACACAACAGTTGATCAAGAACAATGTACTTGGAATTCAGCCGGAAAAAACCACAATGGAACGTCTGGAACGAAAGATCAAAGAACAATCTCTTGCTCTTGAACTAGAAAAGATTGCTTCTAAGCAATATATCTTAGAAGAATATCTAAATGCGATCAATCTTGGAGAAGGAACACTTGGTGTTCAGACAGCATCACAAAAATATTTTAATAAAGATGTTTCTGAACTCACATTGTCCGAATGTGCTGTACTTGCAAGTATTACTAAGAATCCGACACGTTTAAATCCTGTAACTCATCCGGAAAACAACGCTTCCAGAAGATCACTTGTTTTACAAAATATGTTAGAACAACATTATATCACAAAAAAAGAATATCGAGAAGCACTTAGTGATGATGTATACACAAGAATTCAAAAAAATGCTGCTGCTACACCTGCAAAAAAAACAACAAATTCTTATTTTGAGGACGCATTAATCCTTCAAGTTGTAAAAGATTTAAAAAAGCAACTGGGGTATGACGAAACAAAAGCTTATAATGCTATTTACAGTGGCGGATTGAAAATATACTCTACTCAGGATCAACAGATCCAGAAACTTGCAGATAGCGTCACAAACGATGTTTCAAGCTATCCAAAAGCCACAAAAATCGCACTTTCTTATTCTTTATCTGCAAAAACTGTTTCAGGAAAAGACGTTGTTTATTCTGATCACAATCTGCTTGATTATATGAGAAAAAATAACCTTGGAAATCAGTTGATTTTTACAGATGAAGCAAATGCAAAGACAGTTGTTACAAAGTTTAAACAATATATTTTATCAAAAGGTGAAACCATTACAAATGAATCTTTCCAAACAACGATCCAACCTCAGATATCCATGACGATCATGAATCAATCTAACGGAACTGTAGAAGCCTTAGTTGGTGGACGTGGAAATAAGACTTCCGATCTTTCCTTGAATCGTGCTACTGGTACCACAAGACAACCAGGTTCTACTTTTAAGATTCTTTCTGCATTTTTACCTGCACTTGACAAGAATCATATGACACTTGCAACCGTATATGAGGATGCTCCTTATAACTATATTGACACTAACAGACCAGTACGCAACTATTACAAAGGTTATAAAGGTTATTCAACGATCCGCGAAGCGATCACAAACTCCATGAACGTTGTTTCGGCCAAAACCATTGCTGACGTTACACCTAAGACTTCGTTTGAATATTTGATGAATCTTGGTTTTTCCACTTTGGTGTCTAATGAGACAACTTCAAATGGAAATGTATATACCGATATTACCCAGTCCTTATCTCTTGGTGGCCTGACTTATGGTGTTACAAATATGGAATTGACTTCTGCATATGCTTCCATTGCAAATGGCGGAACCTACCAGAAACCTGTTTTATACACAAAAGTCGTAGATCATAATGGTAATATTCTTCTTTCTAATACTCAGAAAGGTAAGCGTGTCATGAAAGAAAGTACTGCTTTCCTTTTAACCGACGCTATGAAAGACGTTATTACAAAAGGAACTGGAAAATCAGCAAAACTTTCTTCATCTATGGCTGTCGCAGGAAAATCAGGAACTACTTCAAACAGTTACGATTACTGGTTCAGCGGTTATACTCCTTATCATACAGCTTCTGTCTGGATGGGCTATGACAAGAATACAAATTTTGCTTCTGATAACACTCATAAAAAAATATGGGCAAAGGTTATGAATGAAATCATAAAAACAAAACAAGAACAAACTACAGATTTTAAAAAACCAGCTGACATTGTAAAAGCAAAAGTCTGCAAAGAGTCTGGAAAACTTGCTATTAAAGGGGTTTGTGATCACGATCCAAGAGGCAGCCGTGTGATCACAGAATATTTTGAAAAAGGAACCGTTCCTACCCAGACCTGTGATATCCACGTTGCAGTTGAAGTATGTAAAACAAGCGATAAACTCGCCACAAAGAATTGTCCTGCAAACAAAAAACAAAGAAAAATTTACATTGTCCGCAAAAAGGGCAGTCATGGAAAAACAGCAGACACTCCTTATATGCTTCCAAAAAAATATCAATCTGTTTTCTGCAAGAAACATTAACCGTTAATCTTCTATATTTTTATATTAAAAAGGGATTCTCTCAAATCAGAATCCCTTTTTTCTCTTTATTTCATACTCCTTCCTTTATTTTTTGATCTTCGGCTGAAAGATCAAAGATGCCAGATAAGAAAAGATCAATGCTGCTGATGTTCCGACTGCTGCTGCCGTGAATCCTCCTTCGAATAACCCTAGAAACCCATGATTGTCAACTGCCTCTTTCATTCCTTTCCATAAACTGAATCCAAAACCAGACAACGGAAGCTGCGGTGCCAACTTGAACACGGCAAAATGATTGTACTCCGCATTGCGCTGCTGAGCCTCCTCTGAAGGGGTTTCGCTGCGCTGCCAGAAGTAGTTGACTCCGGCTGTGAGGCGCAGGATGCCCTTGTGCCAGAAGGCGGTGGAGCCGATGCCGAGCGTATTGTCGTGGATGGCGCTGAGCTGGTGCTGGTGGATGTTCTTCACCGAGGTGCTGAGCACGAAGGCAGGGCGGCTGTAGGTATGCTTGAGCTCTACCACATTCGCCATGCTGTTGCCGATATCGGCGGTATAAACCGGCTGCCAGGCGCCCTCCATATCGCCCGCGGTGACGAAATCGCCAAACTCGGGATTGAAGATGCGGCGGCAGTAGGTGGCCTGCAGGGTATGACCCGGCGTGAAGCGGTAATAGGCGCTCGCCGAGTAGATATGGTTGTGCGTGGTATGCTTCCAGTGCTCTTCCGGCGCAATCTGCTTAGGACGGAAGTTGATGATGCGGAAGCGGTCGCCTGCCATGAATCCCCACTTGCCGATGTTGTAATCCAGCTGGGCGTAGAAATCCTGGTAGTTGGAATGGTTGGTGTAACCGGCGATGCAGTTCTTCTCGATGGAGAGTCCGCCCTCGAAACCTGCCGTAATCCAGAGATCAGGGGTGATGACCGGAGTGGCGTATTCTACCACCATGAAGGGGTAGGTAGAGTGGTTCTGGTAGGGCGCAGTCTGGGTTTCTTCCTGTGTACGGCCGTTGTCGCTGATATGCTCGGCACCCAGGGTAAAGAGGATGCTGGAGCCGTTGTCGGCGAGCGTGCGGGTATAGTCGGCCTGCAGATGATAGGCGCGCACGTAATCGGCTGGGGTGTGGGTGAAATGGTTGCGGGTATAGGTTTGCATCGCATCTATTTCGAGCACATCCTTCGTGGTAGGCGTCCAGAGCAGGTTGAGTTTGGCGCCCTCGTGGGAGTAGTGGTTCACGGTGGTTCCTGAGAAGCCCTGGTAGGCGTCCTTATCGCTGCTGGAGGTGCGCTGGAAGTTGCCTTCTACATGACTGAGCACACGGAGTTTATCCTGCTGGCTGATGACGCTGACGATGCCTTTTGCACCGCCGTAGGTATCACCGAAGAGTCCCCATCTGCCGGTGGTTCCGTTCTCCTTCTTGCGCAGTGTGATGTCGATGACTTTCTTCAGACTGCTGCATCCCTTCATCACTTCGGCGTTCTGGCACACCTTGATGGTTTCAATCTCCCGAGCCTTGAAATGGTGGAGGAAGGTGGCGTAATCGAGTCCGTATTCCTGGTTGTCGATACGGATGACGAACTTGCCGTAGAGGTTGGCGAATGGATCTCCGCCGATGATGTTGTTGCCGTCGAGCGAGATGACTTCCGGGCACATCATGAGCACATCGAGGAGTGATTCTTCGCCTGTGAGTTCCATTTCTGGAATATGCATGATGTATCTGTCGCCGATATGTTCTATCGGGGCGGCCTGTGTCTGGTAAGTAGTGCTGGCCATCGCGAGTGCGATGATGAGCAGGCTTTTCTTCGTACTGTTGTTTATCTTCATTTTCTTCTAATTTATATTATTGGTAAAAAGGATTGCTTCGTGCCAAATTTACTTGCAAAGATAAGGCAAAAATCGGGGAATAACGAAAATTGGATGATTTTTTTTCCGTTCAATGCGTAAAAAGGGGTGTCATTGCGTAAAAAAGTGGAGAACGGGGCAAAAAAAGAGGCATAAAAACTTGCATGGTATTAAAAAAAACATTATCTTTGCAAAGAACAAAGAAATTTCTAAGAACTATACATATTTTATATAATAACCCTTAAAAAATAAGAACTTATGAAGCGACTATTACACATTCAATTCCTATTGGTATTGTTGCTGGCGCTGGGATACTCTCCTCTGCAAGCCAAGCGAATCACACAGTGGCAGGCTCAACAACAGGCTTACAGCTTCTGGGGAAAACAGATGCCGCAGAAGGCAAGGGCGAAGAGCAGGGCGGCTACTACTGCATCGCCATCGGATGCTTACTATGTATTTAACAACGATGCCGGCGGATTCGTCATTATCGCTGGTGATGATGCCGTAACGCCAGTATTGGGCTATACCTCAACGGGATCATTTGATGCAGAAAATCTGCCTGACGGACTGAAGGATCTGCTGAAGAGCTATGAGCGGCAGATTGCGGCGCTGGGCGACAATTATGTAGCGAATCAGACTGCCACAAGAGCAGCATTTACAGGCGAAAAACTGCTCAAAACCGCAGAATGGAACCAGATGGCTCCATTCAACAAGTATACGCCAAACAACTATGTAACAGGCTGTGTGGCAACGGCTGGAGCCATCGTGATGAAGCACCACGGTTATCCTGCCAAGGGTACCGGAAGCCATTCTTATACCTGGAACGGCAAGACCCTCTCAGCCAATTTCGAGCATACCTACGACTGGGCAAGCATGCCTGCCAAATATGACGGCACCAACGATGCCGCTTTCGACGGCGTGGCAAGACTGATGGCAGACCTCGGTGTGGCAGTGGAGATGCAGTATAATAAGGACGGAAGCGGTGCGTATATCGGCAACCTGGTAACCGCCCTGCAGAAGTACTACGGCTACAGCAAACTTTCGCATCTGATGGCAATAGAAGATGTGGGTGCTGAGGCGTGGAACGGCAGACTGCGCGAGGAGATTGATGCCAACCGCCCTGTGCTCTATGCTGCTTCTGACCCAGCTGGTGGCGGTCATGCCTTCGTGATTGACGGTTACAAGGACGAAAGTTTCAGCGTAAACTGGGGCTGGGGTGGCTATTGTGATGGCTTCTACCAGATTGGAGCCCTGAATCCGGAAAGCGCAGGAAAGCCAACGGGCGATAAGTATAATGTAAGTCAATCGGCAGTATTCGGCATGGAGCCATCTGATGGAACGGAGAAAATCTCTGGCATGGGATTCTTGACAAATGTAGGTGAGTTGCAGATGTTGAATATGAATATCACCGATGTGAAGAAGGGGCAGAATGGTGTTATCTTCAGTGTGCCAATCGGCAATACGGGAGACCAGCCGTTTAATGGAGAAGTAGCCGTAGCGCTGATGAATGCGAAGGGCGAGATGCGGGAAATCGTAACATCCAGACCTCTGACAGTTGGTAATTTAGCCGCTGGCAGGTATTATCCGTATCCGTCTTTCAATTTTGTGAGTACAGTAGATGCAGAACCGGGTGATTATCTGGCTGTTGTGGCAAAGGAAAAAGGCTCTTCGGAATATATAGAACTGTATGATAAGAGCTTCGAGAGATTGCGTCTGCCGGCAACGGGATATGAGCCTCGTACATTTGAGGTAAAAACGAAAATGGGCGAGGGGGCTACATTCAAGCAAGCAGAAACGAGGTATAATCATTTCTATAATGGCAAGCCGGTTATCGGTTCATGGTACTATTATTATCTGACGGTAGATGAAGGCATCTCACAGTATTTCGTAGAATTGAACGGAAAGCTGATGGATGATGTTAAACTGGGTACTACAGTCTATCCGAATTCTTTCAGAGGAATAGAACCGGTTTATGATCTCGTGGTGACCACTTATCGCAACTATCAGGAGAAGGAGTTGGTTATCAACCTGGAGAAGGCGGGACAGCTGAAGCAAACACTTGCCAAGGAAAACCCTGACTATCTTGTTTACAGAAATATCAAGGTGAACGGCGAGATAGACAAGCGCGATTTTGATGAGCTGGCGAGCCATTATTTCAAGGCATCGCGCACCGCGCCGTGCCCGTCGTTGAGGCGGTGACGGCCTGCGTGCTTTTAGACTTACTGTTGGAGGAACATCATGGAACTTTCTGAGATCCGCACCCGCATCGACGCCGTGGACGATCAGCTCTTGAAGCTCTTTCTTGAGCGTATGGAGCTGGCTGAGGAGGTCGCGGCCTACAAGAACGAGCACCATCTGCCCATTCTGAACAAGCAGCGCGAGCGCGAAATTCTTGCCAAGGTAACAGCCAGGGCCGGCGACAAGGAGCGCTACGCCTATCACCTCTACTCCACGCTCTTTGAGCTGGCGCGCTCGCGGCAGGCGGAGCTGGTGGACCTGCCGACCAGGGTGGCCGAGCGGGTGGAAAAGTCCCTCGCCGCGGGCGGCCCGGTCTTCCCACAGACGGGTCTTGTCGCCTGTCAGGGCGTGGAGGGCGCGAACTCGCAGGTCGCCTGCGACCGCCTGCTGCCGCGCGGCAGCATCCTGTATGTCAAGACCTTTGACGCGGTGGTGTCCGCGGTGGAGTCCGGCCTGTGCAAATTCGGCGTGCTGCCCATTGAAAACAGCTCCAACGGCTCGGTGCGCGCGGTCTACTCGCTGCTTCAGCAGCATCAGCTCTCCGTGGTGCGCTCCACGAGACTCTGCATCCGTCATGAGCTTTTGGCTATGCCGGGTGTAAAGTTAGAGGACATTACAGAGATCTACTCCCATCAGCAGGCCATCGGTCAATGCAGCAGGTTCCTCAGCAGCCTTTCCGGCGTGCAGGTGATCCCCTGCGGCAATACGGCGGAGGCGGCGAAGCTGGTCGCCGTGAG
>OHBM01002136.1_pt1 | contig 13551 bp, 12 predicted proteins | sample 1577251 | NCBI WGS metagenome assembly OHBM01 (sample SAMEA3541557, study PRJEB24748) | human gut metagenome | biome: human gut; feature: human-associated habitat; material: faeces | place: China | collected 2012
CCTCATGACCATGGTCAACGAGTTCTACGCCAACGGCCTGACGAAGGGCGACCTCAAGATGCTCATGCTCATGCTCAGCCCCTTCGCCCCGCATATGGTCGAGGAGATGTGGGAGCTGACCGGCGAGGCCGCGAAGACCGGCACCATGGCCATGCAGCAGCCCTGGCCGGAATACGACGAGAGCAAGACCGTCGCCTCCCACGTCGAGATGGCCGTCCAGGTCCTCGGCAAGCTCAAGGGCACGATCAACGTCCCCGTCGACTCCGAGCAGGACTTCATCGTCGAGACCGCCAAGCAGAACGAGAAGGTCGCCCGCGCCATCGACGGCAAGACCATCGTCAAGGTCATCCTTGTCAAAAATAAGCTCGTGAACCTGATCGTAAAGTAAACAAAATTTTTGAAATTTGCCGGACAGGCGAAAAAATGCTTGACTTTACAACGCCTGTTCACTATAATAATGAAGCCAATTATGTTGGCCCTGAAAGCAGCCTGGATTTAGCCGGCTGCATCGGAGGGAGGGAAAACAATGTCTGAAGTTCGCGTCAAGGAAGGCGAGTCCCTGGAGAATGCTCTCAAGCGGTTCAAGCGCAGCTGTGCAAAGGCCGGCGTCATCGCAGAGGTCAAGAAGAGAGAGCATTATGTCAGCCCCAGCCTGAAGCGTAAGCAGAAGTCTGAAGCTGCTCGTAAGAACAGAAAGAAGTTCTATTGATTCTTTCCCTCAGTATACGCATGTTAAGTCTCCTCGCCGAAAGGTGGGGAGACTTTTTTACATACTCCGGAGAAAACAACCGGCGAATGTAGACAAACCCGGCTCGTTCGTGATATAATCATACTGGTTTACAGGCAAAGAGCGCGCTCTTCTGCCGAGTTCTGAATTTGGCAGGTTGAAAATGGCTTTTTGCTTGGTTCCCGATCTGATTTACCCGGCGCTGACCGACGTGACGGCCGAGGCGCTGCGTTCGCGCGGCATCACGTTTTTGATGATGGATTTTGACAATACCATTGTGCCGTATACAACGGACGTGCCGACGGAAAAGATGCGCGCGTGGATAGAAGCAATGAAAGCCTCCGGCATCGGCCTTTGCGTCGTGTCCAACAGCAAAAAGCCCCGCGTGGTGACGTTCTGCAAGACGTACGGGTTAGACTGCGTCACGCACGCGAAAAAGCCCTTTCAGAAGGGAATTTCTGAGTGCCTCGCGAGGTTTCGGCTTAGACCAGAGACCGCCGCGCTCGTGGGCGACCAGATCTACACGGACGTTCTGGGCGCGAACTGCGCGCAACTCACGTCCATTTTGATTTCCGCAATCGATAATCATACGATATGGCTGAAGCTGCGGCACGTTTGTGAGCTTCCCTTTATCGCATGGGGAAAAAGGAGAATACGCCATGAAAAACATTGAAAAGTATCAGAGTTTGCTGGCCTCCGGCGAGGTCGACGCGCTGCTTTTAACGAGCGAGTATAACCGGCTCTACGCGGCGCAGTATGGTGTGGCCGAGGGCGTTGCCGTGGTCACAAAAGAGGGCGCGTACTATTTTACCGACAGCCGCTACATTGAGGCCGCCGAAAAGAACCTCCCCGGCTTCACGGTCCGAATGACGCATCCGGGCTCGAGCGAGGTAGAGCGCATCAACGAGGTCATCGGCGAGCACACGATCAAAAAGCTCGGCTTCGAAGAATCCGATATGACCTACGCGACCTTCCTCGAGTTCCAGCATGCGCTGCACGCGGTGCTCGTTCCGATGCAGAAGCAGATCGATGCCTTCCGCGCAGCCAAGGAGCCGTGGGAAATTGAGCTCATGCGCAAGGCGCAGGAGATCACGGACCTTACGTTCACGCAGCTTCAGAAGGTCATCTGCGCGGGCATGACCGAAAAGGACCTGCGCGCGGAGCTTATTTACAGACTCTATAAAAACGGAGCCGACGGACTGTCCTTTGACCCCATCGTCGTCTCCGGCCCCAATACGAGCATGCCTCACGGCGTGCCGGGTGATCATCGATGCAGGTTTTTATAATGCCGACGAGATGAAGTTTTTCAAGAAAATGCATCTTTTGGGTATTCGTGACTTTGTAAATCTGCAGTCGGATATTTATGCCGAGAACTATCACGGCATGAAAGTGTTATCGTGTTTGGCTGCCAACCAACCGGACGTATTGGTAGGGACCGCACCCGAAGCTTCATATTGGTTGCTTCGCAGTGAAGACGATGATACGGAGCAGCCGGTGGAGGAAGATTACTGGGCAGCGGCTTTGGAATTTGCCGATAGCGTGGGAGTCGATGTGGTGAATACTTCGTTGGGTTATTATGAGTTTGACGATAAAACGTGTAATTATCGTTATCGTGACTTGGACGGGCATTATTCTCTGATGTCACATTCGGCTTCGATGGCTGCCGATAAAGGACTGGTAGTGGTGTGCAGTGCCGGCAATTCCGGTCGCGGTACTTGGAAGAAGCTGACTCCTCCGGGAGATGCGGAGAATGTTATTACTGTGGGTGCCATGGATAAAAATCTGGTGAATGCAGATTTCTCTTCTGTCGGTAATACGGCAGACGGTCGCGTAAAACCTGATGTAATGGCAGTGGGGGTAAGTTCTGCGGTGGCCGGAAATGACGGGACAGTGTCGCGTGCCAATGGGACTTCGTTTGCATCGCCCACATTTTGCGGACTGGTGGCTTGTTTCTGGCAGGCATGTCCGTGGCTCACGGCAAAGGAGGTGATAGAAGCGGTACGTCGTTCGGCAGACCGGGCAGATGCTCCCGATAATATTTATGGCTATGGCGTTTCAAATATTTGGAAAGCTTATCAAACGGAATTAAAGAAAAGAAAATAATGGATGCACATCCTCTGTCTTTATATGAACTGAATGCGCTGGTAAAGCGCAGTATTACCTCTTGTATGCCCGATACTTATTGGCTGCAGGCGGAACTGAGCGATGTGCGCAGCAACTACTCCGGTCATTGTTACCTTGAATTTGTGCAAAAAGAGCCGAGAGGAAATAATCTGATAGCCAAGGCACGGGGAACGATTTGGAATAATGTGTATCGCCTGCTGAAACCTTACTTTGAGGAAGAGACCGGACAGGCATTTGTGGCGGGTATCAAGGTATTGGTGGAAGTATCGGTGGAGTTTCACGAACTTTATGGTTATTCGCTGACCGTACTCAATATCGACCCCACCTATACATTGGGAGACATGGCGCGTCGCCGGCGTGAAATATTGAAACAGTTGGACGAAGAAGGCGTCCTTACCCTGAATAAAGAGTTGGAACTCCCCTTGCTCACTCAGCGGATTGCTGTCATTTCATCGGCCACGGCAGCAGGTTACGGAGATTTCTGTAATCAGCTGGAACATAATCCGTATGGCTTTGTATTCTATCCGCGTCTTTTTCCTGCCGTCATGCAGGGTGACAGGGTGGAGGAGACAATCATTGCGGCTCTCGATACCATCAATGCGCGGCGCGATGATTGGGATGTGGTGGTCATTATCCGGGGAGGCGGTGCCACTTCCGATCTTTCGGGCTTTGATACATACGACCTGGCGGCAAATTGCGCGCAGTTTCCGTTGCCTGTCATTACCGGCATCGGTCATGAACGCGACGATACTGTTCTTGACAGTGTATCGCATACACGTGTAAAAACTCCGACAGCTGCTGCCGAGTTTCTCATCAACCATCTGCGCAGCACGGCCGAAACGCTGGAAGATTATGCTTCGTCCATTCTTTATGCGGTCACTACCCGGATGGAGAGGGAAAAGACAAGACTCACCCGCTTGGTGGAACGTATACCGATGCAGACCCGGATGCGCTTACGCGAAGAACGTTATCGGCAGGAACGTGTAATCAGGCAGATGGAAGTCAATTTGCAATCCCGGTTGATGAGGGAAAGTCATCGGTTGGAATTGGTTGAGAAGCAATTGGGCAGTCTGTTGCAGAAGAAACTGACGGAAGAGAATCATCGTCTCCGGTTCCTGGAGCAACAGATAAAGGCAGCCTCGCCCGAACATCTGCTGAAACGCGGTTACAGCATTACCCTTAAAGAGGGCAAAGCAGTCACGGATGCTTCCTGCCTGAAGGAGGGCGACAAACTCGTCACCCGTTTTGCAAAAGGAGAAGTAGAAAGTATAGTAATCACCGATAAATAACATTCAAAGTATATGGCAGCAAAGAAACAGACATACGAACAGGCCATGAAGCGCCTTGAAGAGATAGTAACCCGCATCGATAGCAATGAACTGGATATCGACAGTTTGGGCGAAAGCCTTAAGGAGGCGCAGGAACTCATTAAGTTCTGTCGTGAGAAACTTTATAAGGCTGACGGAGAAATCAAGAAAATATTGGAAGAGGAAGATAAATGATAAACAATTCTTTTCATTTGGTTGGAATTTGCAAATATAAACCTTAATTTTGCTCGCAATCGTAAATAATAACATTAAAAGCATACACAATGAAAGAGATTGATTGGGCGAATCTGTCCTTCGGTTATATGAAGACAGATTATAATGTACGTTGTTACTATCGCGACGGTGCATGGGGAGAATTGGAACTTTGTTCGGAAGAAACATTGAACATTCACATGGCAGCCACTTGTCTGCATTATGGACAGGAAGCTTTTGAAGGATTGAAAGCGTATCGCGGTAAGGACGGTAAAATCCGTATTTTCCGTCCGGAAGCCAATGCACAGCGTTTGCAGAGTACATGTAACGGTATACTGATGCCTGAATTGCCGACAGAGACTTTTCTTGCAGCAGTGAAGAAGGTGGTGAAAGCCAATGAGCGTTTCATTCCGCCATACGAAAGCGGCGCTTCTCTTTATATCCGCCCGTTGCTTATCGGTACAGGTGCACAGGTAGGTGTACATCCTGCCAACGAATATATGTTTGTGGTATTCGTAACTCCCGTCGGGCCTTATTTTAAGGGAGGTTTCTCTACTAATCCGTACGTTATCATCCGTGAGTTTGACCGTGCGGCTCCTTATGGAACCGGTCGTTACAAGGTAGGTGGAAACTACGCCGCCAGTCTGCGTGCCAATAAGAAAGCACATGACTTGGGCTACTCTTGCGAGTTCTATTTGGATGCCAAAGAAAAGAAATACATCGATGAGTGCGGTGCCGCCAACTTCTTTGGTATCAAAAACAATACGTATATCACTCCGAAATCATCTTCCATCCTGCCTTCCATTACTAACAAGAGCTTGATGCAACTGGCAGAGGATATGGGTATAAAAGTGGAATGCCGTCCTGTTCCCGAAGAAGAACTGGAGACTTTCGAAGAAGCGGGTGCTTGCGGAACAGCAGCCGTTATCAGCCCCATTCAGCGAATTGATGATTTGGAAAACAACAAATCGTATGTTATCTCGAAAGATGGTAAACCGGGACCGATTTGTACTAAGCTGTACACAAAGTTGCGTGCCATTCAGTATGGTGATGAACCTGATACTCATAACTGGGTTACTATTCTCGATTAATAGATAAAGAATAATAAGGTTTGCAAGCGAATTGCAAGCCTTATTTTTTTCTCTTTCTTAGATATTCCCTACCTTTGCCCGACAAAACAATAATCATAAGAATTTGCATGGGAAAAGGAAAACTGGAGAAATTTGCAGATATGCGTGACTACCCGCACGTGTTTGAATATCCCTATTCGGTGGTCGATAATGTTCCGTTTGAGATGAAAGGGAACTGGAATCGTGACTTTTTTAAGAATGATAACCCGATTGTGCTTGAACTGGGATGCGGACGCGGGGAATATACCGTGGGATTGGGACGTATGTATTCTGATAAGAACTTTATCGGAGTAGACATAAAAGGAGCCCGTATGTGGACAGGCGCCACAGATGCGCTGAAAGCAGGCATGAAGAATGTGGCATTTCTGCGTACCAATATTGAAATTATCGAACGCTTCTTTGCTCCCGGCGAGGTAAGTGAAATCTGGCTCACCTTCTCTGACCCTCAGATGAAGAAGGCTACCAAACGGCTCACTTCTACTTATTTTATGAACCGTTATCGCAAGTTCTTGAAACCGGACGGATTAATTCATTTGAAGACAGACAGCAATTTTATGTTCACTTACACTCGCTATATGGTGGAGGAGAATCGTCTTCCCGTCGAGTTCCTGACCGAAGATTTGTATCACTCGGGACTTGTGGACGATATCTTGGGCATTCGCACTTATTATGAACAACAATGGCTGGACCGTGGTTTGAATATCAAATATATGAAGTTCCGTTTGCCGCAGGAAGGAGAGTTGCGCGAACCCGATGTGGAAATAGAGCTGGACGAGTATCGCAGTTACAACCGCAGCAAGCGAAGCGGTTTGCAAACAAGTAAATAATAAATATGTAAATTATGACCTTATATCCGAAATTGATTTTAGACGCTCTGGCAACGGTGCGTTATCCCGGAACGGGAAAGAATTTGGTTGAAGCGGAGATGGTTGCCGACAATCTCCGTATTGACGGAATGTCTGTCAGTTTCTCTCTGATATTTGAGAAGCCCACCGACCCGTTTATGAAATCTATGTTGAAGGCTGCCGAAACAGCTATTCATACTTATGTATCTCCTGATGTTCAGGTAACTATCTCTACGGAGAGCCGTCAGGCGGCACGCCCCGAACCGGGAAAGATGCTTCCTTTGGTGAAGAATGTTATTGCTGTTTCCTCAGGCAAAGGAGGGGTAGGTAAATCTACCGTAGCTGCCAATCTTGCAGTAGCATTGGCTAAGTTGGGTTATAAAGTAGGTTTGCTGGATGCCGATATATTCGGTCCTTCCATGCCTAAAATGTTTCAGGTGGAAGATGCACGCCCATACGCCGAGCAGATTGACGGACGCGATTTGATTATTCCGATTGAGAAGTATGGCATCAAACTTCTTTCCATAGGTTTTTTTGTAGATCCCGACCAAGCGACTTTGTGGCGCGGCGGCATGGCAAGCAATGCCTTGAAGCAATTGATAGGTGATGCTAATTGGGGTGAATTGGATTATTTCATTCTTGATACTCCTCCGGGCACCAGCGATATTCATCTTACTTTGGTACAGACACTTGCCATTACGGGAGCTGTGATTGTCAGCACACCGCAGCAAGTAGCACTGGCTGATGCGCGTAAGGGTATTAATATGTATACCAATGATAAGGTGAATGTGCCTATTCTCGGATTGATAGAGAATATGTCATGGTTTACTCCTGCCGAACTGCCCGAAAACAAATATTATCTGTTTGGCAGAGAAGGTGCGAAGCAGTTGGCAGAAGATATGAATGTTCCTTTGCTGGGGCAGATTCCTATCGTACAGAGTATTTGTGAGAATGGTGATAAGGGTACTCCTGCTGCTTTGGACGAAACGACTATCACGGGACGTGCTTTCTTGGAATTGGCGGAAAATGTAGTGAAACAGACTGAGAAGCGTAATGCCGAGCAAGCACCGACACATATTGTAGAGTTGAAAAAGTAACGATGCATTGAACTTTTACAGGAGAATATGCTGGAGGTAAGCTTATTGCTATGGGCACATTCTCCTGTTTATTTTCATTTTTTATATTCTTTAATTTTAAATGGAAGTCTGTTTTGTACTTTCTTTTGAAATGAATAACCATTTAATCTAGTACTATGTATAAAATATTTCATGGCTTCGCTTTGGTGGAAGCCTATCAAAATTTGAAGAAAGCTAAACGTTTAGCTGAAAATAAAAGTGTATCACGGTTTGTGAAGCTGGCAATAGCCATTGTTGTATCTCTTGTATTATGGTGTTTGCCTATCGAAATCTTCGGGGTGGAGGGGCTGACTGTTATTGAACAAAGATTAATTTCCATATTTATTTTTGCAACGTTTATGTGGGTGTTCGAGGCAGTTCCGGCATGGACTACTTCTGTGCTGATTGTAGTTTTATTGTTACTCACTGTTTCGGACAGCAGCCTATGGTTCTTCGTGCAAGGTATTCCTGCTGAGGAATTGGGAAAAGCAGTGAAGTATAAATCCATTATGCACTGTTTTGCCGACCCTATTATTATGCTTTTCATTGGTGGATTTATTTTGGCGATTGCCGCTACTAAGAGTGGATTGGATGTGTTGTTGGCACGTGTTATGCTACGGCCTTTCGGTACTCAGTCGCGCTACGTGTTATTAGGTTTTATTTTGGTGACTGCAGTGTTTTCTATGTTTCTCAGTAACACTGCCACGGCTGCCATGATGTTGACCTTTTTGACTCCTGTGCTGAAAGCACTTCCGGCTGATGGAAAAGGAAAAATTGGTTTGGCTATGGCTATTCCGGTTGCTGCTAATATGGGCGGTATGGCTACTCCTATTGGTACTCCGCCCAATGCTATTGCATTGAAGTATTTGAATGACCCTGAAGGTTTGAATCTGAACATAGGTTTCGGTGAGTGGATGGGATTCATGCTGCCTTATACTATTGTGGTATTATTCATAGCCTGGTTTATTTTGTTGCGATTATTCCCTTTCAAGCAGAAGACTATTGAGTTGCATATAGAAGGTGAAGCAAAAAAAGATTGGCGTTCTATCTTGGTTTATATTACTTTTGCCGTAACGGTACTTTTGTGGATGTCGGACAAGTTTACGGGAGTCAATTCAAATGTAGTAGCCATGATACCTGTGGCAGTGTTCTGTGTAACAGGAATCATAACAAAGAGAGATTTGGAAGAAATCAGTTGGAGTGTGCTTTGGATGGTGGCAGGAGGTTTTGCATTAGGTGTTGCTTTGCAAGAAACAGGTTTGGCTCAACACATGATTGAGGCTATTCCGTTTAACACTTGGCCTCCTATATTGATGATTGTCGGTTCCGGTCTTATTTGCTATGCAATGGCCAATTTTATTTCTCATACGGCTACTGCTGCTTTGTTAGTCCCCATTTTGGCAATTGCAGGTGTCAGTATGCGTGAAAATTTGTTGCCTTTAGGTGGCGTGGAAACGTTGCTTATCGGTATTGCCATAGGTTCTTCCTTAGCCATGGTACTTCCTATATCTACTCCTCCCAATGCTTTGGCACATGCCACCGGCATGATTCAGCAAAAGGATATGGAGAAAGTGGGTATTATAATGGGAATCATAGGACTGATATTAGGATATTCCATGTTGACCGTGTTGGGATCAAATAACCTGTTGTAAGAGACGTTATTCTACATATTGAGATGTCAGATATAAAAGAGGATGTACTTCACATTTTGAAGTGCAGCCTCTTATGAATGATAGATTTCTTTATTGTAACTTGAAAATAATCGGAACAGTATATCCTACGCGTACAACTTTACCTCTTTGTTTTCCGGGTTTCCATTTGGGCATGGAATTGACCACTCGTAATGCTTCATCGTTGAGCAATGGGTTACCACCTTTTATAATTTGGGGATTACTGATTGAACCGTCTTTTTCTACAACAAACTTAACAGATACCTTTCCTTCCACTTTCTGAGCTTTTGCCTTTTCCGGATATTCGGTATTAGCCATGAGGAATTTTAAACAAGCTCCCATACCACCGGGAAATTCAGGCATTTCTTCTACAATCTGAAATAGTTGGTTTTCATCGAAATCGGAGCCGGATTGAGCTTGCGTTGCATTGCTTTTGGTATTACCCTTAGCTGTACTCATTGCTTTCTGATAACCTTTGCCGTCTAATGAAAATATAACAGGGACAGTGTAGGATACTCTTACTTCCTTACCTCTTTGTTTACCCGGTTTCCACTTGGGCATGGAGTTAACCACTCTCAATGCTTCTTCATTGAATACCGGGTTGTCAGTTCTTACGACTTTGGCATCCGTAATGCTTCCGTCTTTTTCGATAACGAACTTAACCGATACTTTGCCTGATATTTTATCTCTCTTGGCTTGTTCGGGATACTTGGTGTTATCCATAAGGAACTTTAGACATCCTTGCATTCCGCCATCAACGAATTCAGGCATTACCTCAACAATGGTAAATATCTGATCGTTGTCTTGGTAAACTGCTGGTGTGTCTACAGCTCCGGGTTTGGGTGTTTGGATGGCTGCTACCGTTTCGACCACCTCATTGGTGATACGTTCGGTAGTCCGTGCCACCGTTTCAATGTTGCTGACCAAGAGTAGAGCAGCGGTCAGCGGTGCAAACAGGGCATACTTGATACGACCTGCTGTGCGGGTTCTTCTTTTGTTCATCATAATAATGCGTTTTTTTAAATGTAATAAGTTGAAGTTATTATATAAACCGGTTTGTTTGTGTTGGTTGGCAAGTCCCAGCAAATGATATTGGTACTGTTGCCTGTTGGTTCCCGACTCCATGACCGTGTGGTCGGCAAGGTATTCCAAATTCAGCCTGATTTCACCTTTCAACAGCCACATGAAAGGATTCATCCAACAGATGATATTCACTACCTCACTGGCAATGACATCAATGGAATGGAGCTGACGTGTATGAGTCAGTTCATGTGTCAGGATTTCCTGTCTCTCATTTTCTTTCAGCTCCGGAAGATAGATAAAAACCCAATGCCAGAATGAGAAAGGATTGTTCGGATAAGGAAGGTTTTTTATCCGAATTCCATTTACTGTTTCTTCCTTACTTATCAAAGAGAGCCGGAAGATGCTGAGCAATTGGATGATGAACCGGGCGGAGAGCAGCGCTACTCCGATAAAATATACCCATGTAAACAAGGTCATTAGCGTGGGAGTAGGAGCAGTAACCGCGGTGGTTACTATTTCATTATTTGTGTTTGTGTTGCCGGTGATTAAAAGTGTATAATAGTCTGTCAGTTCATATATGGCAGGCTGTTCTTTTATCCATGTCTGTATGTTGAGCAATGGGTAAAGGAAAGAAAGCGTAAGAAAGCTGAGCAGAGCAATCCGACGCCACTTAAAGAATGTGTCGCTGCCGCAAAACAGTTTGTAGAAAGCATAGAATAAGGCAATGCCTACATTCACTTTCAGCATGTAGATAAGTTCGGGAGTCATAGTATTGACTTGTTGATGAGGTTATTTTTCTTTTCCTTTTTCTATCAGGTTGATAATGTCTTTCAAGTCATCTGCCGAAATCTTTTGTTCTTTGGCAAAGAAAGACACCATCTCCTTGTAAGAGTTGGCAAAGTAGTTCTGTACTACTCCTCCCATGAATGTACGCTTGTATTCGCTTTGTTTTATCAATGGAGTATATTGGTAGGTGTTTCCAAAGCGTTGAGCAGCCACATAACCTTTACGCTTCAGGTTGTTGACAATGGAAGCGACTGTGGTGTATGGCGGTTTGGGATCAGGAAATTTTGAAACAATTTCTTTAACAAAGCAATCTCCTATGCTCCAAATGTAGAGCATCACTTCTTCTTCTTGTATTGTTAGTTTTTCCATAAGTATATGAATTAATTACGATGTTTTCGCAAACTTACGAAATTATCGTAATTAATCAATGCAAGGAGGGTTAATTAATGCAAAGAGGGTGCATTAAATTAGTGATTGTCTATTTCCGTACCGGTGAGACAGTCCGGCGGGATGCCTGGACAGCTCTACTTATGGTTTGTTGTGCTGAGGATTAGCTCATTTGTTGCATATCGCACAGTTTTTTGTAGTATCCGTCCATGGCTAATAAGTCTTCGTGCTTGCCGCGTTCCACAATGCGTCCTTCGTGTAAAACGCAGATTTCATCTGCATTGCGGATGGTGGACAACCGATGTGCAATGGCAATGGTTGTTCTGTTTTTCATTAATTTCTCCAAAGCGTCCTGCACCATTCGTTCGCTTTCGGTGTCAAGGGCCGAAGTAGCTTCATCCAAAATGAGGATAGGCGGATTTTTCAGGATTGCCCGGGCAATGCTGATACGTTGCCGCTGACCGCCCGAAAGTTTACCGCCCCGATCGCCAATCATGGTGTCGTAACCGTTTTCGCTTGCCATGATGAAATCGTGTGCATTGGCTATCTTGGCAGCTTCAATCACTTGTTCCATGGTGGCATTCTCCACACCGAAGGAGATATTGTTGTAGAAAGTGTCATTAAACAGAATAGCTTCCTGATTTACATTTCCCATAATGCTGCGCAAGTCGTGCAGTGTAGTATCCTTTACATTGATACCGTCTATCAGGACTGCACCCTGTTGTACATCGTAATAACGGGGAATAAGGTCTACCATGGTTGATTTTCCTGAGCCCGACTGTCCGACGAGTGCTACCGTTTTCCCTTTTTCTATGGTGAGGTTGATGTCTTGCAGCACCCATTGGTTTTCGTATTTGAAGCAGACATCGCGGAATTCTATTTTCTCCTTCAGCGGACCGACGGGAACAGGGTTCGGACTTATCTTCATCTTATTTTCCGCCATCAGGATTTTGTCTACACGTTCCATGCTGGCAAGCCCTTTGGGAATATTGTAGCCTGCCTTTGAGAAATCCTTCAGCGGGTTGATAACACTGTAGAGGATGGTCAGGTAAAAGATAAAAGAAGGCGCGGTGATGGTGCTGTTATTGTGTAATATCAGCGTACCTCCGAACCACAATACGATGACAATGAGTATCGTTCCCAGAAACTCACTCATCGGGTGTGCCATTTGCTGGCGGATGTTGACGTGGTTGATGGTGTTGCGGTATAGGTTGTTGGATTCGGTGAAGCGGGTGTTCATTTTCTTTTCTGCGTTGAAAGCCTTGATGATGCGCAGACCACCGAGTGTTTCTTCAAGTTGTGACATTAAGTCACTCCATTGTCCTTGGGCGATGAGCGAGCCGCGTTTCAGCTTCTTTCCTACTGTTCCCATTACCCAGCCCATGATGGGCACGATGGCAATGGTAAATAAGGTGAGTTGCCAGCTGATAATAATAAGTGTAGTGAAATAAGAGATAATAAGAATAGGATTCTTGAGCAACATGTCCAATGAGGACATGATGGAGTTTTCTATCTCGTTCACATCGCCGCTCATGCGGGCAATGATGTCGCCTTTCCTTTCTTCCGAAAAGAAGCCGAGAGGAAGGCTGAGCAGCTTCTTATAGAGCTGAACCCGGATATCGCGGACAATGCCGGTACGAATGGGAATCATGGTAGCGGAAGAGAGGAAATAACATCCTGTCTTCAGGAAGGTCATGCACGCCATGAACAGTCCCAACAGCAACAGGGTGGTGCTGGGACCGTATTGATTGATGAGCTCGGTGATGTAATATTGGAAGTTGTTGATGACGATGTCCTTGATGGAAGCATCCGAACTCCACGGCATAAAAGTATAAGTGGCTTTCTCCATCTGAAACAGGATGCTCAGTATGGGCACGATGAGTGAGAAGGAGAAGATGTTTAAAACGGCTGATAATATATTGAATAGAGTACTTAAAGCTAGGTACTTCTTATAGGGAGGTACGAACCGACGGAGTATCTGTATAAATTCTTTCATGTTTAATCTGTTGATTGATGGGCGCAAAGGTAGTAAAAAGCCATGAATAAAACGGAGGAAAGTGATAAAAGATGGGAGGGAGGGGGAAAAATCTGTCTGAAGGCGTACCAAAAATCCGGAGTAACTGTTATCCTATTTACTGTAAGAGGGTATTCAAAACTAAAACGGCCTATCGAATCGTCAACTGTAGGGGCAGGGTTTGCCTGCCCGAACCAACGGTCACAACTT
>OHBM01002137.1_pt1 | contig 13550 bp, 10 predicted proteins | sample 1577251 | NCBI WGS metagenome assembly OHBM01 (sample SAMEA3541557, study PRJEB24748) | human gut metagenome | biome: human gut; feature: human-associated habitat; material: faeces | place: China | collected 2012
ATATTCATGGCAAAGTTCGAGAAGAAGGTCTCCGGCGGCGAAGTGCTCGAAGAGTGATAAAATTAATTAAACAACACAAAAACCTCCACGAAAGTGGAGGTTTTTGTGTTATTCCGGACTTTTATTTTCCCTCGGGATCTAGAGCGGCGAGCATGGCGAGGGCGGCGGACTGACCCGCGCGGGCGCGGAGCGCGGCGTACATTATCGCGTCGCACAGCTCCGGCTCGGCGAAGCACTGATCCTCGGCGGCCGCGCTGCTGGCCTGCCGGTATATCCCGCGGAAGCGCTCATAGAAGGCCTTGTCGTCCGTGCCGCTCTGCGCGGCGGCGAACAGCCTCTGTATCGCCGCGATGGGCAGCACCGGCTTCAGGATGCACAGCAGCAGCAGATACGCCACATGGCGGCGCGAATAGCGCTTTCCCTGCGGCGCGGGGATAATTTTCACCTTTACGTAGTTATTTATCATCGAGGCGGTCAGCTTGCTGTCCTCTGAGTTCGGCATCCCCTCGAGATACCGCCCCGTGAGCGACAGCACCTGATCCATATACAGCTCAAAATCCGGCAGCTCGTCCCACGCGGGGAGAGTGTGCTCCAGAAGGCGGCGGCTCACCGCGCTCTTCGCGTTGTTTTCATCCATACGATTCATCTCCTATGTATGTTAAGATATCATATAGTTTTCAAAAACACAATAATTATTTTCAAAAGCACTTGACATATAATCAAAATTATGTAATATAGTATTTGATACTAGATTACATAGTAACGAGGTCAAAATAATATGGAAAAGCTGATCATATTCGGAGACTCTATTATGCGCGGAGTGCTGCTGGACGAGGGGAAGTACATCTGCCCGAGCGAGGAGCGCCATGCGCGCGAGGAGACGACCGGCCTTGAGATAGAAAGCTGCTGCAAGTTCGGCGCGACGATCGACAAGGCGCAGGCCATCGTACAGCGCCGCATCGCCAAGGGCGGGCTGCCCGCGCGCTGTCTCATAGAATTCGGCGGGAACGACAGCAATTTTGACTGGGCGGCCGTCGCCGCCGCGCCGCACGGCGAGCACCGGTGCAAGACCGATCCGGAGGACTTCGTGCGGAAGTACTCGGAGATCATCGCGCAGCTGCGCGAGGCAGGCTGCGAGCCGATTCTGTCCACGCTGCCGCCGCTCTGCGCGGAGCGCTATCTGAAGTGGTTCTGCCGCGACGGGGTGGACATGGACGCGGTGCTGTTCTGGCTCGGCGACGCGCAGGCGATCTACCGCTGGCAGGAGTATTACAGCCACCTCGTAGAGCGCGTGGCGCAGCTCAACGGCTGCAACGTCATGCAGCTGCGCGACGCTTTCCTCGTGACGCCGCAGAAGCACGGCGACAGAATGTGCGACGACGGCATACACCCGAACCGCAAGGGGCAGGATCTCATCTACGAGACGATAAGGAAGAAGTTCAATCCCTGATTTTTTGCTTGCATTTGTGCCTGATTCGGGTATAATTTAAGTACAATTTCACCCGATAGGAGACGCGTATGGACAAGCTCAACATCTGCCTCATAAACGATTCTTTCCCACCGGCCATAGACGGCGTGGCGAATGCCGTCACAAATTACGCGAAGATAATCCAGAACGGGCTCGGCAATTCCACGGTCGTGACGCCGTTTTATCCCGACGCGGACGACTCCGTGTTCGATTTTCCGGTGCTGCGCTATCCGAGCATCGACATGACGAAGCTCGTGGGCTACCGCGCGGGGCTGCCGTTTTCGGCGGAGCTGATGGATTCGCTCGAAAAGCGGAGCTTTGACATCATCCACAGCCACTGCCCGATAACCTCCACGCTGCTCGCCCGCGCCCTGCGCGACAGGATACACGTGCCGCTCGTTTTCACCTACCATACGAAGTTTGACATAGACATCGCCAACGCCGTGAAGAGCCGCGTTCTGCAGGAGGAGGCGGCGAAGATACTCGCCAGAAATATTTCCGCTTGCGACGAGGTGTGGACGGTCAGCCGCGGGGCAGGGGAGAACCTGCACAAGCTCGGCTACGAGGGCGACTACATCATCATGCCGAACGGCGTGGACTTCCCGCGCGGCCGTGTGGACGACGCGCTCATACGGCAGGTCACGGGGGACTACGATCTTCCGGAGGGGCTGCCGCTGTTCCTGTTCGTCGGGCGCATGATGTGGTACAAGGGGATACGCATTATCCTAGACGCGCTGAAGAAGCTGAGCGAAAGCGGGCGCGATTTCCGCATGGTGTTCGTCGGCGGCGGAAACGACAAGGACGAGATCGTCGCCTACTGCGAGAGCCTTGGGCTGAGTGACCGCGTGTTCTTCGTTGCGCCGATACACGACCGCAGCGCGATCCGCGCGTGGTACTGCAGGGCCGACCTGTTCCTGTTTCCGTCCACCTTTGATACGAACGGTCTGGTCGTGCGCGAAGCGGCGGCCTGCGGCCTGGCAAGCGTGCTGGTTGCGGGGAGCTGTGCCGCCGAGGATGTTACGGACGGAGTCAACGGCTTCCTGATAGAAGAGAACGCGGACTCAATGGCGGCGATGCTGGAGAAGCTCGGCGGCGACGCCGGGAGGATGCACACCGTGGGCGAGAACGCCCTGCGCGACCTCTACATGTCGTGGGAGGAAGCGGTGCGCCGCGCGTACGAGCGCTACGCGGTCGTGATAGACAACTACCGCAGCGGGCGCTGCCGCCCGAAGGAGCAGCTGTCCGACGAGTTCATACATGCGGTCGCGAAGAATATGGACGCATCGAACCGCAATAGACAGCGGCTGACGGAGCTGAAGGACGAGGTGAAGTCCGGCATTTCGGAGGACAGACAGCAGCTGCGCAGCATGTGGGACGAGCTGACGCAGTATATGGATCGGTTCCTGTAAATTGGGATTGGCACGGACATCAAACAGGCTTTGCATCTGGCGCATGACATCCGGGGTCTTTTCTACAGTGATAGACGAGGTGCCTTGGGGGGACTGTCCGGCCTCCAGAAACTGACGTGTGATGGGGTGAGGCCATTCAATAAGGAATTGTAGCATAAAACGGCTCCATTCGCCGCGGTTCAGTCCGTCCGAACTGGTATTGTAAATTAAGGTAATCCTTTCTGCCCGTTGCAGCAGACGATAGAAATAGTATGCATATACGGCAATTTTATGCTCTATAGTAGTCATTCCGAAAGCTTTGCGCAGGTTGTAAGGAATAAAGGAAGAGTCTCCTCCCGATTTGGGAAGCTGCCCTTCATTGACCGATAGTAATACCAAGTGGCGGAAATCCAGGTTACGTGTTTCCAATACCCCCATGACCTGCATACCAATGGCCGGTTCGCCGTGGAATGGAATATTAGTCGTTGATAAGACCTTGACCAGCAATCGCCGGAATGTTTCGCTTTGTACGGTTAATTCATCTTCTTCTATCAGTGTGCGGAACCGGTTGATGGTGGTATAGGCTTTGAAAAGCGATTCCCGATAAAGTTGGTTGAATGCATCTGTGTCCTCGGTACCGGAAGTGTTTGCCTGGTAAATGCTTGCCACTTGCTGCAAAGTTTCGGACAGGCGTATGCACAGATTCAGGTTTCCGGAAAGCGGAGTGAAAAGCCGGGTCAGGAATTCATCTTTGCCCAATTCGCCGGGTAACGGATAGAAACGGTTGTTTCGGGTCAGTTCTTTCTCCAACAATTCGGCTTGACCGGTGAGTTGGCGGGTATAGGGGTGTTTTAACAGTGTAACAACTGATTGAAACGTGTAGCGGCCGCTTTTGAAATTAAATCCGTGGGTATGCAACTCCAGTAAGGCGATGAGGAAACTATATACAGGAGTTTGCGATAACGGAAATCCCATGGTGATATTGACATGTTTTACTTCTGCCGGCAATGAATGGAGGACCGGTTGAAGCAATGCTTCGTTACACAATACGACTGCGGTTTCCTTTTCCGGTGTAGTCAGATTGTTTCGTATCCATTGAGGCAGGTAACGGGCTTGTGCATTTTCAGTGGAAGATGCGATGTAGTGTACCTCTTTAGGTTTCGAGAGATTTTTGAATAACTCACCGGACAAAGGAGAAGGAAAGTCGCGTAAGTTCCGGCGGATAAACTCTCCGGCTTCATGGGTGACGGCTTGTCTGTTTTCCTTCATATAAAATTCGTCGTAATCCCAATAAAAAACAGCTTTTCCGGCATCTTTCAATTGGGTGAACAACGTATGTTCCACTTTGTTCAGCACATTAAATCCTACAAAAACATATTTCTCGTATGGAAGTTTGTCCACATCCAGATGCTCTATGACGTGACGGTACATCATTCCTTCGTAGGCAATGTTTTGAGAAGCTAAGGATTCACGGAACCCTTTGTAGATGTTCCCCAATACGTTCCATAAAGAGATAAACCGTTCTTTCAGCGCTGTTCTCCGTTCGATGGAGAAGTTCTGGAAGAACTGCCGGATAGCTTCTTCCTGCTCATCATCAATGAAGGTGTAGTCGTCCATTATGTTGCGCAGATCCTGTAAATTGGAAAACAGTTTGTCGGTATCCACTCTATTTTTGTCGGCATCGTCAAAATCACTGATCAGCATTTCTCCCCAAAAATAGAAATCATCCAGTGTTTCCGTACTTTGAGTTTCCCGTCGGAATATCTTATAAAGTTCGCATACCAGTTTTACCGGATCACCCACTTCCCATGGAGAAAGACTACGGAACAATTCGCTGATGCTGACGTATGCGGGCGACCAAATAGGTGAGTCCGACTCTTGGGCGAGATACTCATTAAAGAAAAGTCCGGCACGTTTGTTAGGAAAAACCACGGCTGTATGTGCCAGGTTTCCTTCCGTATGTTTATATAAATCGGCTGCTACCAGTTTCAAAAAGCTTTCCATTATTCTATTTCCTCCAGTTCGTTGTTAAATACATACCATAAATAGCCACGGATATGCTCATATCCCATGTCTGATAATAAATCCATATATTCTTTCACCTGCTTGTTGTAAGCCTTCCGCTTTTTACCGAATTTAAAGTCCACCACAATCACCTCCCCGTCTTTCATCATCACGCGGTCCGGACGGCGGGTTTGCAGGACTCCTTTTACCCGATAAATAATGGCACACTCATTGTATAGTTCCCAGCGGCCCGAATACCATTCTTTGACCAGCGGATGCCTCAAAGCCCATTCGGTGAGTTTTCGTATTTGTTCCTCTTGTTGTGCCGACTCTATGATTCCTTCGAAACGCAGGCGTTCTATGGCGGGAGGCACATCGTCCGTGGTACGGATTACGGAGAATAGATTATGCAACAACTGTCCTTGCCGGATGTATTTGTCTTCCGTTTCCTCTTCTCCCCGGATAAATTCGGCAGAACGGTTGGACTGTTTGAATTCAATGTTGGTTTCCAGCGTTTCCAGATGGATAGGCAAACGTCGGGCTACAGTCAGCAGCTTGTTGCCGGACACTTGTTTTTCCTCTTCGTGAGATGAGAGATAGAGCGTTCCCAGTTCGTATATTTCTTCTCCGGTGGCATAGCTCTTTCCGGTCATGTCGGATAAGGCATTTCCTAACAATTCGGATACCGTTCCTTTCTGTTCCGCCTTTCCATATATAATCAAGTTCTTTTTGGCACGGGTAAATGCCACATAAAGCAGGTTCAGATTATCCACCCATAATTGCAAGCGTTCATTCAGGAACTCTTCCCGATAAATGGATTGCTGCATGGCTGTGGAATAGTTGATGGGAACAATGTCAAGATCGCTAAACGGAGCTTGCCGGGGAGCACACCATACCAGATGGTTGTAAGTCTCATTCTCCATTTTCCAGTCGCAGAAGGGTAGCAGTACGGTATGGTATTCCAAGCCTTTGGACTTGTGGATGGAGAGAATGCGAATTCCTTCCACCTCGCCGGAAGGGATGGTCTTGCTGCCTAGTTTTTCTTCCCAGTAGGTGATAAAAGCGGATAATTCGGAAGAATTGCTTTGCAAATATTCCGTCACGGCATCAAAGAAGGCGCACAGATAGGCATCCTGTTGTTTGATGCAGGACATCTGAAACAGATTGAAAAGTTTTTCCATCAGTTCATACAGTGGCATGAGGCGAAGCTGTTCCGCTTCTTTTATGAAATCGAATGGCAGATAATCATCTATTTCGTTCAGCAATAGAGTGTTGAGATCTATTCCTTTATGTAATACTTCATTCTGATAAGCAGCAGCCAGTTGCGCTTTGGCAATCCGGTTTCCGGGTTGTGACAAGTAGCGCAGGCTATCCATTATCATACATACCGCCAGTGAGGCATCCAGTCGGAATGCCTCATCGGATACGATTTTGTAAGAGGTGTTCTTGTCGAAGTAATCGGCTATTAAAGGAATGCTTCTGTTCTTGCGCACCAGGATGGCAATATCTTTCAGTTGCACGCCCTGCGCCACAAGTAGCTCCACTTCTTCTCCTAGGTGGTACAGGGTGTTTTCCATATAGGTCATGTCTTCCGTATCCGATAGAAATTCCACTTTGACATACCCTTTTCCGGGATCTTTGTATGTTTCCTGACACACGTCGTTGTAGGCTTCCTTCAGTTCCTTGCATTCCTTTTTTTGTTCTTCCTTATAAATGTTGTTCAACACCTCGCAGGCGGCTGTAAACACTTCGTTGTTGAAGTGAATGATGTTTGCAGCGCTCCGGCGGTTGGTGGTCAGTGTCTTTACTTTGACGGGAAAGGCTTCGATGTTTGTTTTCAGTCCGTTCAGTATGCCCCAGTCACCGTTTCTCCAGCGGTAGATGGATTGTTTCACGTCTCCTACAATCAAGCTGTCTGCTCCCTGAGACAAACCTTCGAGCAGCAACAGACGGAAATTGTCCCATTGCATACGCGAAGTATCCTGAAATTCATCAATCATTACGTTGCGTATGGTTGTTCCTATCTTTTCGAATACAAACGAGGAATCTCCTTCTTTTACCAGGTTATGAAGCAACGCGTTGGTATCCGACAGCAGGAAGCGATTGTTCTCATGGTTCAATTCGCGTACCTCTTCGTCTATATTGGCCAGCAGACGGATATTGTTTACGTGGCGCAGGGAGAGTTGGCAGGAATTGGCCAGCATATTGTTCCGGCTTCTATATTTTTCCGATTCATTCAGCAGGGGAATCAGTTCTTTTTCTGCCAGGCCTATGATAGCGTTGCGTATGGGGGAGGTTTTTTTCACCCATTCGTCGGGGCAGTCCAGACATTTTTCCACTGTTACATTGCGGACGCTGTCATCCAGTTTGCCCGATTGTAGTTTATTAAAATAGCCGGCTATACCTCGGGAACCGTTTTTCAAATCTTCTACTTTCACCCCGTTTGTATCCAATATTCCGAAGAATTGGTCGGCAAATCCTTTCATTTGTTCCTGCACCTCTTCCAAAATGGCTTGCAGCGTCTTGCGGTAATTCTTGATACAGTCTTTGTCCCGTAATTTTTCCCGTAGCCCATTTCCTTTTTCTATATATCCTTCATCGAAGATGTTTCGTCCGAAATTCTTTATCTCACCGGAAACATTCCACCTCTTGTCATCGGCAATTCTTTCTTCTATGTATTCCAACAGCCAATAGAGTACGGGAGATTGTCGGTCCAGCTTTTCTATCATGGAGTCCACGGCATCACTCAGTACCTCCATATTGTTCAGTTCGATATTCAGATTGGCACCCAATTCCAGCTCCCGTGCCAAATTGCGCATCACCGACTGGAAGAATGAGTCAATGGTTTCCACCCGGAAGCGGCTGTAATCGTGTATCATGTAGTGCAGTGCCGTACCGGCGGCTGTCCTTATGTCTTCTGGGGGCATTTCCAGTTCTTCTGTGATTTTCTGTAAATAGGGATCAGAATCCTTATCCTTTATCCATATTCCGTATAGCTGGCTCAGAATCCGCTCTTTCATTTCGGTAGTGGCCTTGTTGGTAAAAGTCACAGCCAGTATATTACGGTATGCCCGTGGGTTCTGTATCAGCAGCTTTATATATTCCACGGCCAGTGTGAATGTTTTTCCCGAACCGGCAGAGGCTTTATAAACTAATAATTCAGGAGAATGTTTCATTTTAAATAATTTGCTAATTTGCTAATGGCTGCGCTGTGTACCGGATGGTAATTGGCTGACACATTAGCACATTTTTATTTTTAATTAAAAACCAGTACAAAAACAGTGGCCTGTCCCTTTTCCTTGTAAGGCAGCAGGGTCAGTGTGCCACCGCTCAGCCTCATGATTTGTTTGCTTAGACTCAGTCCGATGCCGCTTCCTTCCTCTTTGGTCGTGAAGAAAGGTACAAAAATTTGTCCGGCTGCATCGGGAGGAATAGCGGGGCCGTTGTTGGCTATCTCTATACGGATACTTTCTTGCGGATCACAATAAGCTTTCAAGGTGATCTTTCCGTCGGGAGCATTACCTATGGCTTGAATCGCATTTTTCAGCAGATTCGTAACCACTTGGGCTATCAGGTTCTCGTCGGCAAAGACTATCAGGTCTTCCCGGGCTTCGAGGATGGAAAGAGTGATGTTGGGGCATGGATGCTGGTGCTGTGCCAGTCGGATCATCCGTTCCAGGAAAGGACGGACATAGAACAGCGATGGTTCAGGTGATGGCAGTCGTGTCAGTTTGCGATAAGACATGACAAAATTTATCAATCCTTTACCTGTAGAGTGAATCGTTTCCAGCCCTTGTTTCATTTCTTCATTTTCTGCTCCGGGAAGAGCCAGTAGTGTTTCGCTGAGGGAAGTCACCGGAGTGAGTGAATTCATTATTTCATGAGTCAGTACGCGGGTGAGGCGTATCCATGAATCTATTTCCCGTTCATCCAGCTCCCGATTGATATCACTCAAGGCAATAATGCGGAGTTCCTCGTCTTTGATACGGATGCCGGACACCCGTAAGGCAAGATGTACTGTTCCCCGTTCTGTGTTGAACTGAATTTGCAGCTTGTCACCCGGAACTGCTTTTTCCAAAGCAATCATCAGTTCATCCGAGATGCGGGAGAGTTGTTTGACATGAGTCAAAACATCCAGCCCCAACAGATTCATGGCCTCTTTATTCTTTTGATAAACGGAGCCTTTGCTGTTCAGCACCACAATGCCGGTTTCTACAAAGTCCATGATGAGCTCATAATATTTCTCTCGTTGTGCCGTTTCCTGTTTTACATTGTACAAAATACGTGCGATGCGGTTCAGCATGACATTGACCATGGAAGAATCGCCAGGGGAGGCATGTTCATAAAAACGAACAGCGGGGTCGTCGTTTTCGATGGCGTCGAGCAGAAAGGCTATCTTCCGGGTATTAAAAGTGTACAGGCGGTAAAACCAGCCTATGGAAACAAGGAATGAAGGTACGGCTATGCATAGCCACAGCCAATTGCGCTGCTGGATTAGTAAGGTGCAGGCAATACCTAGGAACAGTACAGTGAAAAAACGGAAGAAGAATTGTTTCACAGCTTGATTATTTATTGTTTCGTTGATGCTTCTTTAGAGTCTGTTTAAAATTTGATTGTAGTGAGGAAGGACATGAGAAAATGGTCATAATCCGAATTTTTTCATCTTGTTATAAAGCGTCTGACGGGTAATTCCCAACTGTGCCGCTACAGCCGAGAGGTTTCCGTTGCATTTCTCTATCGCTTTCTGAATCATTTGCAATTCCATCTCCTCCAGAGTTGAGACACTTGTTTCTGTCGCAGGGGCCGCTATTTTTCGGGGAAAATGAAAATGTTCCTCACTCAATATACCATCTTCATTGATAATGACCGCTTTCTCTACGGCATGTTCCAGTTCGCGTATGTTTCCATACCACGGATATGTCCGTAACTTTTCTTGCGCACCGGTAGAAAGAAGGATATTTCCTTTGTCATATTGTTTGCAGAATCGGTCTATAAAGCGTTCGGCCAAAGGGATAATATCTTCTTTGCGTTCCCGCAGAGGGGGAATCTCGATGTGGATGGTATTGATGCGGTAAAGCAAATCTTCGCGGAATTTGCCTTTGGCCACCATCTCTTCCAAATCACAATTGGTGGCGCAAATCAAACGTATGTTGACAGGTATCGGTTCGTTGCTTCCTACTCGCACCACGCTCCGGCTCTGAATGGCGGTGAGTAGTTTGGATTGCAGGTGATAGGGCAGGTTGCCTATTTCGTCCAGAAACAAAGTCCCTTCATGGGCGGCTTCGAATTTACCTGCACGGTCGGTATGGGCATCGGTAAACGAGCCTTTTTTATGGCCGAACAGTTCGCTTTCGAACAGGGATTCGGTAATGGCACCCATATCCACCGTTATCATATCCCGTCGGTATCGGGCAGACAAAGCGTGTATTTCCCGTGCCAGCATTTCTTTTCCTGTGCCGTTCTCTCCTGTAATCAGAATATTGGCATCCGTTTGCGCCACTTTCTCTATCAGCGTCCGCAGTTGCTTCATGGCATTGCTTTCTCCCCAATACATAGAAGATACGGTTTTAGGGACTTCCGCTCTCTTCTTGTTCTTGGAGGAATTGCGGCAGGCAGACAGTAAGGTTTCTATCAGCCGGGCATTGTCCCAAGGCTTGACGATGAAGTCTGTTGCTCCTTCCTTGATGCCGCGCACTGCCAGGTCTATGTCAGCATAGGCTGTGAAAAGTACTACGGGCAGGGAGGGGTGTATTTTCTTTATCTCGTGTAACCAGTACAGACCTTCATTCCCGGTATTCAGTCCGCTGCTGAAATTCATATCCAGCAGCACAACTTGCGCATTTTCTTCACGTAACGCAGCGGGCAGTGTGATGGGTGAGGGCAATGTGACGATATGTTCGAAATGATTTTTCAGCAATAGCTTTACTGCCGACAGCACTCCTTTGTTATCATCTACTACTATGATGGTTCCTTGTTTGCTCATAAATATCTTCTGTTCTTTTTCAGAAGAACAAAGATAACAATTTTCTCTCCTCAATCTTTTCTTTCAGAGAAAACTTTTCAAGTTCATGAATTGTTCTATTATAAAATAGCATTTCAAATGAAGACATTTATATTAAGCATAATTGTAACCATGATCACATCGGTAGCTGGTGCACAGCAAAAAAGTTTTTATGACTTTACGGTCAAGGCTATTGACGGGAAGGACTTGCCACTTTCCACGTTCAAAGGTAAGAAAGTATTGGTAGTCAATGTGGCATCTAAATGCGGTTTCACTCCCCAGTACGCCAAGTTGGAGGAATTGTATGAGAAATATGGAAAAGATGATTTTGTCGTTATCGGATTTCCTGCCAATAATTTCCTGCATCAGGAACCCGGAACGAATGAAGAAATCAAGGAGTTTTGTACGTTGAATTATGGAGTGACTTTTCCTATGATGGCTAAAATATCTGTAAAGGGGAAAGATATAGCTCCCCTTTATCAATGGCTTACGCATAAAAGTGAAAACGGGGTTTCGGATGCTAAGATAGGGTGGAACTTTCATAAGTTTCTGATTGATGAAAATGGTAGATGGGTTGCCTCAATCGGCTCTACTACCAGTCCGCTTTCACAAGAAATTGTAGAATGGATTGAAGAATAAAATGACCAGAAGATAAATAATGCCATATTGTTATTGCACCAGCTTTCCGTTTTTCAGTTCCGACATCAGCTGACATTTAAAGAAACATCACTAAAAATAGCGGAATATATTTTCGTCCTATTTATTAAATTGCTATCTTTGCCACGTTTTCCACGCCGGTACTTCCGCAAGGAAGTTAGGGAGGTGGGAAATATACATATATAGAAAAGACGTTTACTTGACGTTTTGTTCTTGGCTCTACAGAACTTCGCAAATTCTAAAATCCAGCCAAAACAAAGCAACAGTAGGTGTCTGCGGGGTATGTTTATATCCTTGGTGCGCCTTTGCCGGTCAAAGGTGCATTCAAGTGTCATTATACATATCGGCGTGGGCTTCTGCGTTGCTCGTTCAGACTGGATTGGGCAATGCGAAGGCCTTGTAGGGCGGGACGAGTAACAGGTACAGATTCCCGCGCTTTTTTTATATATAGGTATTACAATTCTGATTTAACACATAAGAACCGTCCGGTTCGGGAATCTGCGGAAGGTCATTGGTTGACCCGACAGGCTGCATCTACATTGTGCGGATTCCCATCCTCCATTTGTTGAAATAGCTTTTCTCCGGTCAGCTTAATCACAAGAGGCCGATTCCTCTTGTATTTTACGAAACTTCTCGTAATTGATTGAATTACAGATATCTATCTGTATTTCAAAGCTCCATAATTATGTTCTCAAGTGAAAAAATGCAATGGTTTGCCATGCGTGCCACTTATCGCCGGGGGATGCAGATCAAGGCTTTGTTGGATAAAGAAGGAATCAACAATTTCATCCCCATGCGTTACGAAGTTCGTATAAGGAACGGGCGCAAGAGGCGTGAGCTGGTTCCCGTTATCAGTGATCTGATATTTGTTCATTCCGTCCAGTCCGAACTTCAGAAGGTGAAGTTCAAACTTCCGTATTTTCAATATATGATTGATATCCGCAACGGGCAGAAAATCATTGTGCCCGATGATCAGATGAGGCAGTTTATCGCTGTGGCTGGAACGTATGACGAGCATCTTATCTTCTTCAGTCCCGATGAGGTGAACCTGCGTAAAGGTACGAAAGTCCGTATTACGGGTGGTGACTTCGAGGGCTACGAGGGGGTGTTTGTAAAGGTAAAAGGTGCTAGAGACCGTCGTGTGGTTATCAGTCTGCAAGGGGTGATAGCCATGGCCATGGCGACGCTTTCGCCGGACTTGATAGAAGTGATAGAAGAGCCGAAGAAGAGATGACTTCATTTGCTACGTTAAACATTCTTATTCCTTGATTAATGGGGAAGTAAATGATCTGATAATATAAATCTTATGTATAATAATGTGTAGAACCACATCCATGCCGTCAGGCATCCGGCTCCAGCAGCTGATTCAGAATCGGTATAAGGAAATTTTAGCCAGGGAAAAGAATAATGATAAATTCATTCATCTGTATGACATTGACGCGTATTGGGTGGCTTTCGAGCGTTCCGCCTGTAGGTTGAGCGGTTTGTTTTCTAAAAGTGAGCTGACTTTGTTTCGTGTCCCGGATTGTGTGGAATATGTGGTGATGGTTTCTGTTCCTGCCGATGAGGCGGAGGGCTGTTTGGGTGAGTACATCATTTTGCACGATGGAATTTACCGGAAAGTGTGGTCGGAGCATGTTTTGCCGATGGGGGATTATCGTCATTGGCATGAGATGGCTGTGAGGTCTGTTTTGTTGTAAAGAAAAGTATGTGGACTTCGTGAGCCAAGTAAGTGGTGTTACTTTGTCTGCGGACATATATTACTTTGCTCACGAAGATATCTTACTTTTTTCAGTGGAATATGGTTATTGATCATGCTCTATAGGGAATACCCTGAAAAATCCTTCAAAAGCTTCAGCCTGCTCGCAAACGCCCTACCCGTGGGCATTCCGGCTGAAGGATTGGGTTCAGGAATCCTTCAGCTGGGGGTGGAATGTTTCAGCCGAACTGATCTTCCTCCGATTCTTAGGGAATCGTTTTTCCTGAAGGATATTTTCCGGCTGAAACATTTCACAATGCATATCCTTCAGCC
>OHBM01002147.1_pt1 | contig 13515 bp, 10 predicted proteins | sample 1577251 | NCBI WGS metagenome assembly OHBM01 (sample SAMEA3541557, study PRJEB24748) | human gut metagenome | biome: human gut; feature: human-associated habitat; material: faeces | place: China | collected 2012
AGCAGCCCGCAAACCGGCAGGCGGACATTATTTCCGCCTATCCCTCCGGCACGGTCGACAGCGGCGCGATGCGCCGTCAAGTGCTGCTCTGCACGATAGAACATGACGGCGCAGAGCGCGCGATATATGTTGGCTTTACCAACGCACTCACGCCGGAACTGGCCGGCGCGCTTGCACAAGCGCTGGAGGACCTCTCCGGCGCGGAGAGCATCGGCGTTCTGGCAGACTATATGAATAGCAGCGGCGCGGAAGCCTACCGTACCAGGTGGCTCATTACGCTCGCCGCATTGATCGCGGCGATGCTTGCCGCGGCGGTCGCGCTGATAGTCTTTGCGCGAAAAAAGCGTGCCGAGCAAAAGGCCAACGCCCTCATCGACCCGCGCTACGGCATCGGCAACGACGGGTATTATCTGAACTGCATGGAAACGCTCATCCCCGCCCCGCTCAGAAGCATCGTCTATGTCTTCTGCATCGGCTGCGATATGCCCTCGCTCGAACGGCGCTTTGGCGAGGCGGAGCGCGAGGAGATCTTCTCCCGCGCGGCGGAGTATCTGCGCCTTGACTGCGGACGCGAGGAATACCTCGCCTGCGTGGGGCGCGGGATGTTCGCGCTCGTGTGTCAGTGCGGCAGCCGCGAGGCGGCACAGCAGCGCGCCGAGGGGCTTATCCGCGGGCTGGACGGCTACCTTGCGGGCTTCCGCGCCGAATATGCCGGCGCGTTCCGCGCGGGCATCTGCTCGCTGTCGGAAAACCCCGACTGCGGCGCCGAGGCTGCGCTCTACAACGCGCGCCAGGGCTGTGCCCACGCGTTCCGCGCGGAAACGCCCTGCGCGTTCAGCACGCGCGGCATGATCGACGAGAGCGAGCAGCTCGAGCGTCTGCGCGGCAGCATGAGCAAGGCGGTGGAAAAGGGCGAATTTGAGCCGTACCTCCAGTTCGTTGTCGATCGCGCCGGCACGGTCGTCGGCGCGGAGGCCGTCTCGCGCTGGCAAAATCCGGAGGAGGGACTGCTCATGCCCTCAAAATACATCGACCTGATGATCCGCGCCGGCACGATCACCGAGCTGGATCTCTATATGCTCCGCTGCGCGTGCGTGCAGCTCCAGACGTGGAAGCGGGAGGGGCGCGGGACGCTGTGGCTCTCGTGCAACTTCACGCGCCAGTCCATCGCAGACGAAAAGATCCTCGCGCGCGTGCACGAGATCGTCGAGCAGTACGACTTTACGCGCGACCGCCTTGTGGTGGAGCTGACGGAGGACTCCTACGCGCACGACCGCGAGGCGGCGCTGCGGACGATCGAGGGGCTGCACGCGATGGGGCTTCGCATCGTGCTGGACGATATCGGCGCGGGCTATTCCTCGCTCTCCGACCTGAGCACCTACCCAATCGACGGCGTGAAGATCGACCGCAGCATCGTGATCGAGTCCGCCTTGCCGCGTGCCCACGCGCTGCTGGAGGGCATGATCCGTCTTTCGCACGACATGGGCATCCGCGTGCTGTGCGAGGGCGTGGAGGACAAGGCAACGTGCGACGCCGTGCTTGCGGCGGGCTGCGACTTCATTCAGGGCTTTTATTTCTCGCGCGTCCTGCCCGGGCGCGAAGCGGAATCCTTCCTGCGCAGCCTGGCGGCGCGCGACAGGGAGGAAGGATAAAGGAGAAATGAACATGGTCAACAAGAAACGAGTAGGCATGATGGTGGCGGTCACGCTCCTGATCGGCGTGCTGCTCTTCTGTTCGGTCTTTTTCCTCGTCCGGCGGGCGAATCGTGAGATCACACAGCGCTCCTTTGACGAATTGGCTACCGCGACGCGCCAGATCGCAAAGGATCTTGCCGACACGGCGAACGCGGACCAGACCATCCTCTCCGCCATGGCGGAGCTGATCGCGGGGCATGACGAGCGTGACAATGACGCGGTGCTGCGCATCATGAAATCCTTCAGCCTCAGTGAGACCTTTGTCTCCACCGTCGCGCTGCTGCGACCCGACGGCACGCTGCTGCTGACCGACGGCACCCGCTGCGACGTTTCCGGCACATTCGATTTTGAAACAGAGGCGGCGCGGGGCGCGTACATCTCAGACCGCGTGACAAGCTACTTTGCGCCGGAAAAGCTGGTGGTGCGCAACGTCGTGCCGGTGAAGCGCGACGGCGAGACCATCGCCATCCTCTATGGCGTCGTCCCCCTGCAGGAGATTTCCCAAAACTATCAGATCGACCTCTACAACGGCAATGCCTTCCTCCTTCTTGTGGACGGCAACAACGGCGACATCCTGCTGGATACCTGGCATGACTCGCTCGGCAACCTCTCGGAGCTGCGTGGCCGCAAAATGCTCAAGGGCTACACCTACGAGCAGGCGATGGAAAAAATCCCCAACGGCATCGGCGGCGATATGTGCACCGTCTCCCAATCCACGGGGATGACACTCTACCTGCACTACGAGCCTGTCGGCATCAACAACTGGAGCGTCGTGCTCGGTGTGAGCGAGGCGGAGGCGCTGGCGGGCACGCGCGGCGTGGTGGAGACGCTTTCGATGATGGCGATCATCGTTACCGCGCTGCTGCTGAGCTATCTTGGCTTTATGGTCTGGTATCTCGCCTCGGCGCGGCGCAGCGTCTTCCGCATGAGCGTCACCGATCAGGTCACGGGACTTTTTAACCGCAGCGCCTTTGAAAAGTACTTGTACGAGAGCGATCCGCATACGTTCAGCCCCGCCGTATGCGTCTATATCGACGTGAACGGACTGCACGAGCTGAACAACAAGCACGGTCACGAGGCGGGCGATCAGCTGCTGCGCGCGGTCGCAGAGCGTCTGCGGGAGCAGTTTCCGAGGGACGATCTCTACCGCGTCGGCGGCGACGAGTTCGTCGTGTTTCCCGCGCCGGCGGCAGAGGCGGAATACGAGGCGCGGATGCGGGCGGTTTCTGAAAGCCTTGCCGCGCAGGGCTACAGCATCTCCTACGGCATCGCCGTCTGCGAGGCGGCAAACGGGCTAAGAGAGCTGGTCCGCGAGGCGGACGAGAAGATGCTCGGGAGCAAGCGCGCCTACTACGCCGAGCACGATCGCAGAAGGCTGAGATAACGCCAAGACGATAAAATGACCGCCGGACGATACCGGCGGTCATTTTGTCGTCCAACCAACAAAACCGCTTTAGAATATCGTTCATGATAAGTCCCCCTCTCCGCATGATCTCAACCCTTATTTTCTTAGAGATGAGCAAAACAAACCCTAAAACAAAAGGGCGAATGGTCATCTTATTTTTTATACACATTGAGGCTTAAAGTAACTGTGATATTGGTGATTGGAAAAGAGTGTTCATTTGCAATTCTAAGGGGTGCCCCCGGTATTTGCCGCGAAAACCTGTGTAAAGCGTGATAGGGGTGAAATTTTCAACGACTGGCAAAGGCATTTTAAGGGGAAATAGTCAATAACCAAGGCACTGCTTCTGCAAGAATTTTGAGCAAAAAAAGGCTTGCAATTCAAGAAAATCTCGTGTACGATGCCATCCCAATTTTGAAAGCGGAGGTATGGTTTATGTGCAAAGAGAAGGAAATCACTGTGCTCAAGGTCAGCCCTCATAAGAAACCGGAAGTAGTCACCCTGAAAAATGAGTGGTCGGCTCTGCAAGAAGCCGTGAGCAGTGGAGTGAAGGACTACCATCACCTGATCCAGTTGGTCGGCGCGGAAGAAGGCGTAGACCTGCTCCTGAACGATGAGGGTACCTTCTTGTCGCGGCCGCGGTCGGCGGGATCGTTGTGCTGATCGGCAAAATTTGACAGCGGAAGAAAAAAGGTTCCCAAGCCATTGGCTTGGGAACCTTTTTCGCATCGCCGCGCGATACAGAGGATCAAAGGAGAGGTTCATAAAGAAGTTTGGAAGAGATCGTTTCAGATACGGCTGCGGATCTCCGCACCCATGGCCTTGCAGCCGACGAGTTGGCAGTTTTCCTGCATGATGTCGCCGCAGCGGAAGCCCGAGCGCAGCGTTTTATCCACCGCGCGCTCGATGGCGTCGGCCTCGGCGGCCATGTCGAAGCTGTAGCGCAGCATCATCGCGGCGGCCAGGATCGTGCCGATGGGGTTCGCCTTGTCCTGTCCCGCAATGTCCGGCGCGGAGCCGTGGATGGGCTCGTAGAGTCCGTTCGTGCCGTCGCCCATGCTGGAGGACGGGATCATGCCGATCGAGCCCGTGATCTGGCTCGCCTCGTCGGAGAGGATGTCGCCAAAGAGATTTTCGGTCACGATGACGTCGAACTGGCTCGGGTCGCGCACGAGCTGCATCGCCGCGTTGTCGACATACATGTGGCGAAGCTCGACATCGGGGTAGTCCTTCGCGACCTCTGTGACCGTCTTGCGCCAGAGACGCGAGGTGTCGAGCACGTTGGCCTTGTCGATGGAGGTGACGCGCTTGCGGCGCTTGCGCGCGGTCTCGAACGCGACGCGCGCGACACGCTTGATCTCGTGCTCGGAGTAGGCCATGATGTCGGTGGCTTTCTGCTCGCCGTTCGCCTCTTCCGTGCGGTGCTCGCCGAAGTACACGCCGCCGATGAGCTCGCGCACGACGACGAAGTCGATGCCGCCTTCCGCGATGTCAGCGCGCAGCGGGCTGGCGGCGGAGAGCTCGGAGAACATCTTCGCAGGGCGCACGTTCGTGTAGAGGCCCATGCCCTCGCGCAGCTTGAGAAGGCCACGCTCGGGACGGTTGGCGGTGGGCTGGTCGTCCCACTTCGGGCCGCCGACCGCGCCGAGCAGCACGCTGTCCGCGCCGCGGCAGGTCGCTAAACTCGAATCCGGCAGCGGCACGCCGAATTTATCGATGGCGTTGCCGCCCATCGGCGCGTCGACGTAGGTGAAGGTGTGGCCAAACTTCGCGGCCACGGCGTCTAAAACGCCCATGGCCTCGGTGACGATCTCGGGGCCGATGCCGTCGCCCTTGATGATGGCAATGGTCTTGTTCATTTCGCCGCCTCCTTTGCCTTGAGCGAGACCATCAGGCCGCCGCGCGCGATCATGTCCTTGATAAACGGCGGGAAGGGCTCGGCCTGATACGTCGTGCCCTTTGTCACGTCTGTGATGACGCCGGTGTCGAAGTCGACCGTCACCTCGTCGCCGTTTTCGATCTCCGCGCTCGCGGCGGGGCACTCCAAAATGGCGAGGCCGATGTTGATAGCGTTGCGGTAGAAGATGCGGGCGAAATTCGCCGCGATGACGCAGGAGATGCCGCTCGCCTTGATGGCGACGGGCGCGTGCTCGCGCGACGAGCCGCAGCCGAAGTTTACGCCCGCGACCATGATGTCGCCGTCTTTGACGCGGTGGATGAAGTCCTTGTCGATGTCCTCCATGCAGTGGGAGGCGAGCTCCTTGTGGCTCTGGGTGTTCAGATAGCGCGCGGGGATGATGACGTCCGTATCGACGTGATCCCCATACTTATGGACAATGCCGTGTGCATTCATTTGTTCATGACCTCCTCCGGATGAGAAATGTGGCCGGTAATACCAGACGCCGCGGCGACAGCCGGAGAGGCGAGGTAGACCTCGCTGTCGACGTGGCCCATGCGGCCGACAAAGTTGCGGTTGGTGGTGGAAACGCAGCGCTCGCCGGCGGCGAGGATGCCCATATAGCCGCCGAGGCACGGCCCGCATGTGGGCGTGGAGACGATGCAGCCCGCGTCGAGGAAAATATCGGTGTAGCCCTCGTGCATGCAGGCGCGGTAAACTTCCTGCGTGGCGGGGATGATGATGCCGCGGACGTTCGGGGCCAGGTGATGCCCCTTTAAGATCGCGGCGGCGGCGGCCATGTCAGGGAGCTGGCCGTTCGTGCACGAGCCGATGACGATCTGGTCGATGGCGATGTCGCTGCCCTCGCGCGCGCTGTGCGCGTTTTCGGGCAGGTGCGGCCAGGCGACCGTGCAGTCGACCTTGCCAAGGTCGATGTCGATGACGCGCTCGTATTCTGCATCGGGGTCGGCCTCGAACGCTGTCCAGGGGCGGTCCACGCGGCCCTCAACATAGGCGCGCGTCACGTCGTCGACGGGGAAGATGCCGTTTTTGCCGCCCGCCTCGATGGCCATGTTGCAGATCGTCAGGCGGTCGTAAATCGTGAGGTTCTTGACGCCCTCGCCGGAAAATTCGATGGACTGGTAGCGTGCGCCGTCCACGCCGATCATGCCGATGAGCGTCAGGATGACGTCCTTGCCGGAGACAAACGGGCGGAGCTTGCCGGTGAGATTCACCTTGATGGCGGACGGGACCTTGAACCACGTCTCGCCCGCGGCCATGGCCGCGCCCATGTCGGTCGAGCCGACGCCGGTGGAGAACGCGCCGAGCGCGCCGTAAGTGCAGGTGTGAGAGTCCGCACCGATGACGGCCTCGCCCGGGGCGACAAGCCCCTGCTCGGGCAGCAGCGCGTGCTCGATGCCCATCGTGCCGACATCGTAGAAGTGGTCGATGTCGAAGCGGCGGGCAAAGGTGCGGCACTGCTTGCACTGCGTGGCGGACTTGATGTCCTTGTTCGGTGCGAAGTGGTCCATCACCATCGCGATGCGGCTCTTGTCAAAGACCTTTTCAAAGCCCGCGGACTCAAACTCGTTGATGGCCACGGGGGTCGTGATGTCGTTGCCGAGGACGAGGTCGAGCTTTGCCTGGATGAGCTGGCCCGCGCGCACGCTCTCAAGTCCTGCGTGCTTGGCGAGAATTTTTTGCGTCATTGTCATGCCCATGTCGCGTTTCTCCTTTCAGTTGCCGGATTCCATGATCTTGTTGATGCCGTTGACGTAGGCGCGGATCGACGATTCGATGATATCGGTCGAGAGACCCGAGCCGGTGTACGACCGCCCGTCGGGGCCGGAGACCTTGACCACGGCCTCGCCGATGGCGTCCTCGCCGTCCGTGACGGCGTTCAGGCTGAAGCTCTCGAGCTTCACGTCCATTTGGAGCATGCGGTTGATGGCCTTGAACGAGGCGTCCAGCGGGCCTGTGCCGATGGCGACGTCTTCGATCTGCTCGTCGCCGCGCTGGAGCTTGATGCACGAGATGTTCGGCACGCCGTGGCCCGTGTTGACCACATGACTCACGAGCTGGCAGCTGCCCTGCACCGCGGCCTGACGGTGGAGCACGAGTGCCTCAATGTCGCTGCTCGTGATGTTCTTTTTCTTGTCGGCGAGATCCTTGAAGCGGGTGAACACGCTTTCAAGCTCCTCGTCGCTCAATTCGTAGCCCATGGATTCGAGCTTTTCGCGCAGCGCGTGCTTGCCGGAGTGCTTGCCGAGCACCATCGTGTTCTGCGGGATGCCGACGTCGGTGGAGTTCATGATCTCGTACGTTCTTGCATTGGCAATGACGCCGTGCTGATGGATGCCCGACTCGTGCGCGAAGGCGTTCGCGCCGACGATGGCCTTGCTCGGCGGGATGGGCACGCCCGTGATGTTGCTCAGCAGCTTGCTCGAGCGGTAGATCTGCTTGGTGTTCACGCCGGTCTCGGCGTCGTAGAAGTCCTTTCTCGTGCGCAGCGCCATGACGATCTCTTCAAGGCTCGCGTTGCCCGCGCGCTCGCCGATGCCGTTGACCGTGCATTCGACCTGCGTCGCGCCCGCGCGGACGCATTCGAGCGAATTCGCGACCGCCATGCCGAGGTCGTTGTGGCAGTGGACGGAGATGTCGACATGCTCGACGCCCTCGATGTTTTCACGCAGGTAGGTGATGAGGTCATACATCTCCTGCGGCGTGGAGTAGCCGACGGTGTCGGGCACATTCAGCGTCGTCGCGCCCGCGGCGACGGCAGTGGAGTAGCAATGGGCCAGAAATGCCCAGTCGGAGCGGGAGGCGTCCTCGGCGGAAAACTCGATGTCATCGCAATAGCTCTTGGCGTAGGCGACCATCTCGCGGATGCGGTCGATGACCTGCTCGCGCGTCATCTTGAGCTTGTACTCCATGTGGATGTCGCTCGTCGCAAGGAAGACATGGATGCGGGGGTGGTTCGCTTCCTTCACGGCGTCCCATGCCGCGTCGATGTCGCCTTTGGCGCAGCGCGCGAGTGAGGCGACCGTGCAGTTCGTCACGGCGGCGGCGATGGCCTGCACGCTCTTGTGGTCCATCGGAGACGCGATGGCGAAGCCCGCCTCGATCACGTCGACGCCCAGCTTTTCAAGTTGGCGGGCCATTTCGATCTTTTCCGTCAGATTCATGCTGCAGCCGGGGGACTGCTCGCCGTCTCTCAGGGTCGTGTCAAAAATTTTAATGCGCTTCATGGGGTGTTCCTCCTGCTCTTTTTTCTCTCGCATAGCAACAAAAAAAGCCTCCGTCTCTTCCCTTGAAGAGACGAAAGCTCAAAACTTCCGCGGTACCACTCTTGTTGGCATAAAATATGCCCGCTTTCTGCATCGGCTTAAAATCAAGCGAATGCGCCTCGTTGGTAACGGTGAGGAGATCCGGCTGCGCCTAAACGAAAATCGTCTCAGCGGAGCTACTCAGGGGCCAGTGACATCATCCCGCTCTGCATTGCCTCGCAGCGACCGGCAACTCTCTGAAGCGTCTGTAGGACGAATTTTTCCCCGTCATGGTATTTGTGAACTATGAGATTTAATGATGCTACTATAATCGCCCGCCCCCGCTTTGTCAAGCAGGGAAAAAGAAATTTGCGCTTTTGACAAAAAAACGCGCGGCGGAAAAACATATTTTGCGTACTTTGAACGGAGAAAAAGGCGGGAGAGCAAAAGAAAAGAGAACGCGCAAGCGGTCCCTTTTTTGCCAAAATTCTTACCTGCCGCCGAAGATCAGGCTGCCGAGCCCCGTGGAGGTCAAAAACAGAATGAGCATGACAACGGGCACGACATACTTCATCATCACGCTGTAGAGCTTGGCGCGGCCAAAGTGCTCGCCGTTTTTCTCGACCTCGGCGATGATCCATTTCGGACCCACGACCCAGCCGACCAAAATGCTCGTGAGCAGGCTGATAAACGGCATCAGGAAGCTGTTGCTGATGTAGTCCATCACGTCGAGCAGCTGCGCGGTCGAGCCGTTGGGCAGCGGGAGCTCGAAGTAGAGCGCGTTGTAGCCAAGGCAGATGAGCACGGCGGTCACGAGCGAATAGACGCCCACGGCGGCGCACATCTCCTTGCGCGACTTGTGGAAAATCTCCATGCAGTTGGCGACGAGCGTCTCCATGACGGACACGCAGCTCGTCAGCGCGGCGAAGCCGAGCGCGAGGAAGAACACCGCGCCGATGACGCGGCCCACGCCGCCCATCGCGGCGAAGACCTTCGGCAGGCTGATGAACGTCAGGCTCGGGCCGCTGGCCATGCCGTCGGTGCCGAGAAAGACATAGACGGCGGGGATGATCATGAGGCCCGCGAGGAACGCGACGCCCGTGTCGAAAATTTCGATCTGGTTGTTGGCCTTGTTGAGGTCGACGTCGTCCTTGACGTAGCTGCCGTAGGTGATCATGATGCCCATGCTGACACTGAGCGAGAAGAAGAGCTGACTCATCGCGTCGAGCGCGATGTTCAAAAAGCGCTGGACGGTCAGGCCCGTGAAGTCGGGCTTAATGTAGACGAGCAATCCTTCGATACCCGTGCGCGTCATGCCGCTCTCGTCGGTGTAAGAGAGCGTGAGCGAGAAGATGGCGATGCCGATGATGAGAAGGAGCAGACCCGGCATGATGTAGCGGGAGTATTTTTCAATGCCCTTTTCCACGCCGCAGTACACGACCCACGCCGTCAGCGCCAAAAAGATCAGCATGAAGACGATGGGCGAGACGGGGGAGGTGATGAACGAGGTGAAGAACCCATCCTGCGCGGCGGCATCGCCGCTTGAGACGAGGTAGAGGGTAAAATACTTCGTGATCCAGCCGCCGATGACGGAGTAATACGTCATGATGAGCGTGGGGACGAGGAAGGTGAGGTAACCCAAAAACTTCCACTTCTTGTTGAGCGTTGCAAAGGCATTGAGGGCGTTCTGCTTCGTGCGGCGGCCAATGGCTACGTCAGTCGTCAGCAGGGTGAAGCCGAATGTCAGCACCAGCACCAGATAGACGAGCAGGAACAGTCCGCCGCCGTCCTTGGCACAGAGATAGGGGAAGCGCCAGATATTGCCGACGCCCACCGCGCTGCCCGCCGCAGCCAGCACAAAGCCGAGCGAACCGCTGAAACTACTGCTTTTTTTCATGTTCGATTCTCTCTTTTCTTTCATGTAAATGGAATGACTAATGCCCCATTATAGCAGAAGAAACCGAATTGGCAAGGGGAGAGACGCTGAAAATGCAGGAATTCTTGCGAAAATGTGAAAAAATATCTCACCAGCGGCTTGCTGATGAGATATTTTATTCATAGCAGGATTAGATTTTGTCATGGCCGGCGGCTTCGTCGGTGAAGACGGCCTCGAATTCCTCAGCGCTCATCGTCTCGTGCGCAAGCAGGAATTCCGCCACGGCGATGAGGTGCTTCTGATCGCGCGAGAGGATGTCCTCGCAGCGCTCGTAGGCCGCGTCGACGATGGACTTGACCTCCTCGTCGATCTGTGCGGCGCGGACCTTGGTCTTGGAGCGGACGACGACCACGTCGAAGTCACGCAGGGCCTTGCCCAGCTCGGCGGGCTCGTAGAACTGCTCGACGACCTCGTGACCCTGAGCCTTCAGCTCGGCCATCGCGGTCTTATCCATACCGTCAGTAACAAGAATACGCATGATAACTTTCTCCTTGTAAATTTTTTAAAATGGTTTTACTTGTGCTCGGCCTCGAACTTCTTGAGGAAGTCGACCAGCGCCTGCGCGCCCTCGATGGGCATGGCGTTGTAAACGCTCGCGCGCAGACCGCCGACGGACTTGTGGCCCTTGAGGTTATCGTAGCCCGCAGCCTTGGTGGCGGCGACGACTTCGGCATCCAGCTCGGCGGAGTCGGTGACGAAGGGGATGTTCATGAGAGAGCGGAACTCCGGCTCGACCGTGCCGTGGAACATCTTGGAGGAATCCAGGAAGTCATAGATGACCTTGGCCTTGGCGATGTTGCGCTTGTGCATCTCCTCCAGACCGCCGATGCTCTTGAGGTACTTGAACACCTTGCCGCAGCAGTAGATCGCCCAGCAGTTGGGGGTGTTGTACATGGAGCCGTTGTCGGCGTGGGTCTTGTAGCTCATGTAGACGGGCATCTTGGGGTCGATGTCCTCACGGATCAGATCCTCGCGGATGATGACCACCACCATGCCGGCGGGGCCCACGTTCTTCTGCACGCCGGCGTAGATCATGCCGTAGTCGGAGACGTTGCAGGGCTTGCTGAGGAACATGGAGGACTGGTCGGACACCAGAACGTGACCCTTGGTGTTGGGCAGCTTGTTCCAGGTGACGCCGTGGATCGTCTCGTTCTCGCAGATGTAGACGTAGTCGGTATCCTCGGGAATGTCCAGATCGGAGCAGTCGGGAATGTAGCTGTAATTCTTATCCTTGGAGGAGGCGGCCACGATGACCTCGCCGTACTTCTTGGCCTCGGCAATGGCCTTCTTGGACCAGGCACCCGTCTCGATGTACACGGCTTTGCCGTTCTTCATCAGGTTCCATGCCACGGCAGCGAACTGCAGGGTGGCGCCGCCCTGAATGAACAGCACCTTGTAGTTGTCGGGGATGTTCATCAGCTCGCGCAGGTCGGCCTCGGCCTCGTCGATGATCTGCTGGAACACCTTGGAGCGGTGGCTCATCTCCATGACGCACATACCGCTGCCGCGGTAGTTCATCATTTCGTCGCGGATCTCCTCCAGCACAGGCTCCGGCATCATGGCGGGGCCGGCGGAGAAATTGAAAGTACGACCGTATTTCATGTGGTTGTCCTCCTGTTCATGTTCGTCATGTTGGCGCGCGGTATACGCGCTGACAACTGGTATCTATAGTATACGGCAAAGGTTCGGCGGAATCAACAGCAAAAATCAAAAAAAGTGAGATAAACTGAAAAATTTTCAGCCCGCGCCAAAGAAAGTCGGACGGGGTTTGACAGAGCGCGGCGCAGATGATACAATAATCGACTGCAAAGAGAACGTAAAGGAAAGGGTGGTGCCGCCATGGAGAAGATAAAGGAGCGCGTCACACACTACGGCCTGTATGTGACCGCAATGCTGAAATGGCTGGCGGTGGGCGCGCTGGTAGGCGGCGTGGGCGGCTTTGTAGGCGCGGCGTTCCACCTGGGCGTGGGCTATGCCACGCAGCTGCGCACGGGGCACCCGTGGGTGCTGTACCTGCTGCCGCTGGGCGGCGTGGTCATCGTGGGGCTGTATAAGCTGTGCCGTCTGGAGGGCGCAGGCACCAATGCCGTGATCGAGTCTGTCCATTTCGGGAAGAAGGTGCCCACCCTGCTGGTGCCGCTGATCTTCGTGGCCACGGTCATCACCCACCTGTGCGGCGGCAGCGCCGGACGGGAGGGCGCAGCGCTGCAGATCGGCGGCGGCATCGGCTACCGCGCCGGTACGCTGCTGCATCTGGGGGAGAAGGATCTGCCGCTGGCCACGCTGTGCGGCATGAGCGGCGTGTTCGCCGCCCTGTTCGGCACACCGCTGACGGCCACCATCTTCGCGCTGGAGGTCATCAGCGTGGGCGTGCTGTATTACGCGGGGCTGCTGCCCTGCTTCACTGCGTCCCTGACGGGATATTACATCGCGCTGGTCATGGGCGTGGAGCCTACCCGCTTCACGGTGGCCATGCCTGCGCTGGAGTGGGGCACGCTGGGACTGACGGCGCTGCTGGCGGTGGGCTGCGCGGTGGTGAGCATCCTGTTCTGCCGGGGGCTGCATATCACGGAGCACGCGGCCGCCTGCTGGATGAAAAACGGCTTCGTCCGTGCCGCCGTGGGCGGCGCGGTGATCGTGCTGGCCACGGTGCTGCTGGGCACCACGGACTATAACGGCGCGGGCATGGATGTGATCGAGCGGGCCATGGCAGGGCAGGCGGACAGCTGGGCGTGGCTCTGGAAGCTGGCCTTCACCGCCGTGACCATCGGCTGCGGCTTCAAGGGCGGCGAGGTGGTGCCGTCGTTCTTCGTGGGCGCCACCTTCGGCTGCGTGTTCGGCGGGCTGCTGGGTCTGCCGCCGGCCTTTGCCGCGGCGGTGGGACTGGTGGCGGTGTTCTGCGGCGCTGTGAACTGCCCCATCGCGTCGGTGATCCTCAGCGTGGAGCTGTTCGGCGCGGGCGGGATGGCCTATTTTGCGGCGGCCTGCGCCATCAGCTATCTGCTGTCCGGCTACTGCGGGCTGTACAGCAGCCAGACCATTCTGTATTCCAAGCTGAAGGCGGAGTTTATCAACGTCCATACCCATGAATAACTCTCGCGGGATCTTTTCCGCGATAGACGCTTCTGCTGAGTAAAATCAGCCCCCGGAAAACCGGGGGCTAAGCTTGTCGGGCAACCCACCCCTGTCATTCCGAGGAGCGAAGCGACGTGGGAATCCGTAATCTTTTGGCCGCAAATTCGCATGAAAACGCAAGAATCGTGCATTTTGGAAACGGATTGCCACGCCAGTCTGTACCCCAAGGGCACTTGCTTCGCGGC
>OHBM01002167.1_pt1 | contig 13420 bp, 9 predicted proteins | sample 1577251 | NCBI WGS metagenome assembly OHBM01 (sample SAMEA3541557, study PRJEB24748) | human gut metagenome | biome: human gut; feature: human-associated habitat; material: faeces | place: China | collected 2012
CTATGTTAAAACCGCGACTGATGGGGAGCTTTCTTCTCATCCAGCGGTAATAGCATATAAAACGGGATCTGGCAATGAAATTGCTTATGCCGCAGATATTCGTGCAGCGCTTGTGAATAAGGCTATCGAAATTTATTGTAAAGCAGGCTCGACAATCTCTACAGTTAATGCTCATGCCAATGTACTAAATGATGTCACTATTTATGGTAACAATGCGAATTTCCAAGGTGGGGATTTGAGCATCTATGCTGATGGTAAGAATTATGCTGCCCCAGAAAGCTTGAATGTTACCATCAACATTTATAATGCCAAGAATTTGGTGGTCTGGGGTGAACCTCAAGCTGTTGGCCGTACTTGGAATGTTAATTTCTATGACTGTGTAAACGATGGCTGCAACTTCTTTATGTATCGTGGAGGATCGGATAAAACTGATAAGGCGAATCTCACCATGATTAACTGCAAAGCTACCGGCTACGCTGATTCTACAGTCCATACCACTGCCGATGGCTCTATCGTTATCAAGAACTGTGAGTTCAGCAATAACTGCGCTCCTGTCAATATCGCCCACAAGCAGACTGGTACTATGACCGCCAGTGTCGAAAACTGCACCTTTAATAACTGCGGCAAGGTCAATCCCAGCGATGATTACTTTGCTCCCGTCCGCTTCGTAAACAACAGCAAGGAAGGTACCCTTGACATCACCCTGACCAACAATACCTTTACCAATACCATCGGCACCAATGGCGATATCCTGCTGGGTGACTACCGTGAGGGCAAGGAGTCCCATGATGTTACTGCCACCATCACCCCCGCTTCTACTGGTGATACGACCGTAAAGAACAGCTTTGGCGACCCTAAGCCCGTTACCGAGAAAGTAACGGCCAAGACTGACGGTTCCATCACCCCCGTCAAGGAGGAAGGCCCCTCTCAAATCGTCATCATCAGCCCTACCCAGGACACCCCCAAGACCGATGACCAGAAGAACCCCTCCACCGGCGCCAATGATATGGTCGCCGCCGCGGCCGCTCTCATGGCTGTCGCTGCCCTTGGCATGGCTGTCCTCTCCCGCAAAAAATAACGCGTGTCCCCCTCTTTCGGGAGCCCCTTCGGGGGCTCCTTTTTCCTGTTATTTTGCTGTAAATATAGCCCAGCATTTAGTCGAATCTCACCCATATTTTCCCGCAATTGTAAATTTTCCGTGAAAAAAAGTGAATTATTAACCTTTCACCTGCAAAGAAGGGCCGTTTTTGTCGTCACATCGCATCTCTCCTCTCTATCTTAACGTAATTTGTTTAAGCTGTTACATTTGCATGATACTAAACATTTTAATTTAAGTCAAGAGATTTTATGAGAATATTAAATTTTTTTGTTTAAGTTCTTCTTGCTATCCGAAATTGCTCATGCTATACTGAACCTAAACAGAATTGTTTTATTTTCTATCACAATTAATTACGGCAACACAAATGACCACTATAAGGAGGCAAACAAAAATGGCAATCGGACAACGTATCAAATATTTTCGCAACCGCAAAGGCATGACACAAAAGCAACTCGGAGAACAACTGGGATTCAAAGGAAAAACCTCAGATGTCCGCATGGCTCAGTATGAATCTGAAGCCAGAGTTCCTAAGATTGATCTTGTAAAACAAATGTCTCAGATCTTTGATATCAATACTCATGCCTTAACAGTTCCAGATATTGATACTCACATAGGTCTGATGCATACACTATTTGCACTGGAAGATATGTATGGTCTGAAGGTAAAAAATGTAGATGCACAACCTCATCTCTGCCTTGACTCTTCCATATCTGCTCCCGGCTCATCTGTCGATGAAATGCTTCGTTCATGGATGGAACAAGCTGACAAACTGGAAAACGGTGAAATCAGCAAGGAAGAATATGATGAATGGAGATATAAGTACCCGGAACTGGATACTTACCAGAAACGTGCCAAGGTACCATCTCAGGAACTGAGTGATTACCTCGTAAAAGAATTGACTAAAAAAGAAAAATAAGAAAAAAGAAAACCTTACCGATATTCAGTTTTTTACTTCTGAAAATCAGTAAGGTTTCTTTAATACTTTAATATACGTTATGAAATAAAACGAAGTGTAGAATCACGTGCCAAGTCTCACGTGCGTTCGACTTGAACTCTTGAATAATCGCAAAATACTATTTAGCATCGGTTACAATCGGAAAGTTCATTTCAACAATAAACTCTTTTTTTTCTATTTTTGCTTCAATCTCTCCATCCATCCGACTAACCAACTCCTTTGCAATAGATAGTCCCAATCCAGTAGATGTTTTACTTCTGGCAACATCTGCTTTATAAAATCGCTCAAATACCTGATCTATATTAATCTGTTCTGGATGTGTAACCTGATTGCTGATTCTAAGCACCGCCTGATTTTGATCACGTTCCAACACAATGCTAATCTTCTTTTCTCCATGATCCAGCCCATTTTTTATCACATTCTGGATAACACGGCGGAGTCCCTGCCTGTTTCCATGTATATACAACTGTTCTTCCGTAATCTGAATATCCGGCTGAATTTCCATTCTTACCCATTCATCATAGTATGAAAAAACTGTTTCTTTCAAAATCCGGTTCATACAGCACAATGTCAATTCCAAACTGTAAGATTCGTTTTTTAACTTTGTAAACATAAAAAGTTCTTCCAACATTTCATTCAGACTATGAATTCTTTCGTGGATAATGCTTAAATAACGTTTCTGATCCTCTATATTTTCACATTCTTCCATTAGCTGAAAATATCCGTCCAAAGATGTCAGTGGTGTGCGGATATCATGAGAAAGATTTGTATAAGTGTCCGTAATCAGAGCTTCTTTCTCCTGATAATGCTGCTTCTCTTTTCTTCGCAGGTCCAGAAGCTCATTCAACTTGTCAGAAAGCTTTCCTATTCCACCCACATCAAATTCATGGTTAATCAACATGTTACTGTCATGTTTCATCATAAACGCCAATTGGCGGCAGATGTCTTTCACCTGCCGCTGGTATTTCCACATAATAATAAATTGTAAGATAATAATTCCTGCTAATATCCCAATTACGATATACATCCGTTAAATATCCCTCTTTTGAAAAACAACGCTGCTTACTGATATCATCATAACGATGAACACTATTGCCACACCAAATGCCGCCAAACACTCATTTCCACTCGGATTCATAGGAAGCAGTGATAATTTTCCTGTTATCGTATACTTATAAATCTGGAAATTCTGAATTCCTATTTTTTGAATAGCACTATTGATCACCCCATACACAATGGTCATTACATTCATGCTAAGACAGACAGCAATGACCATGCTGATTACATTATTTTTCAAAATAATTGCAATCGCCATACAAATCAGCACAAGTGCATAATGAAGAGCCAGTTCAGTCACAAAATAAGATAAAATTCTGGCATATTAATAACTACCACACTATTACCTATATTTTTCAAATCAAAATCGATTTTCTTTGTTTCAAACACATTGCTGTAATACCCTAATACTTTATTTAACAATACCGAAACTCTTATTGATTTTGACTTATGTTGAGTTGATGCGAATAAATTCTTCATATCTGCTAAAACGGCTTCCATCGCAGATATTATCCCCCTCAGCCTCTCATTTTTTTCAACAACAACTTTTTTCTCTGTGTATTCGTCATCTGTTCGAATTAATTGTAAATTATAATCATCGATTACATTATAACACTTTCGAATAAAATTACCCAAGTCATGATGTGTTGCTTGAATCGAAAGACCTATTCCTGCCAAATCTTCTACAACGCGTATTCTGCCCAAATTATAATCATTTTGCTCATCAACCTTCTTCTTGATACTTTCTATTTTTTTCTTCATAGAAGAATCAGAGCATTTTGCAATAACTTCTTTGAACTCTTGTTCTAAATCATTTTTACTCTGTTTATCAAATTTTTTGATAACATTTTTTTGTTTATTATACTCATCGTAATAATAAACTTTTATATATTGAAGAAATATTTGGATTATGCTTAAGAAATCTGAGTATGATTCCCCCACCTCTAGTAATCCCTCTCTATTAGTCTTATCCTTTAAATTAGGGTTTCCACTATAACTTATATCTACATAACCAACAACTTGGTCATTACTAAACATAGCACTTGCTCTTTTAGTACCTCTTATTGTATCTACCTGCAACCAATCATCCTTAACACTCCCATATGGAAATACTCTGATACCATCTCGGTAGAGAAAAACTCTGTTCTTCTTTACTATTTCCCAATCACCTTCAGTCAGTCTATACTTTGCTCTTGCATTTTTCTTATCAGGATCAAAAACATAAAATCTAAATTGGAAATTTCCACATGTCGTAGTATAATCATCAAAAGATAGATTTCTGTCTACTACCGATTTCTTGAAATCTTTAAATAATGATAATCCCGATATTGTTTTATCTCCAAACCCAACCTCTTTTTCTTTTTTATTTATCGTATAAATATATTTTTTCCCTTTTTCATCATAAGAGCCCTCAACATTCAAAACTGCTTTTTGTTCAATTATATTGTCCAAAGTCTTTTTTTCTGTAAACTCAACTGTGGGAACAAAAGCATTTCCTTCAAAAAAGTATATACTAAAGCCCTCTCCATAGACATTACCCATCAAAGAAAACAAATCACTTTTTAATTTTTCAAATTTACTCTTACCCCATTTATCATTTAATCCCTCTACAATAATGATTGTCCCCTTATTTAATCTCTTACGTAAACAATTATCCAAAAAAATCTCTTCTGAGAAATCAGTATCATCACTAGCATTGTATTCTAATGGTATTTCATTTAATTTGTACTGTTCGTTATTCTCCTTTATAAACTCATCTTCATATTGGGATAAATCCATTTCTAGCCTTCTGGCTTTTATATCCTTTTCTGTTTTCGTTATTACAGTAATTTTTTTACCTAATTTGAAAAGAGAAAATCGTCCTATTCCTTTTTCTCCCTGATAAATTCTACCCAAAGGAGTTTTTTTACCCGCTTCTTTTTCAATTTTCTTATGAGCTGACGCAGGGTTAATAAAATCATTTTTCAAAGTGCTTTCTGACATGCCACATCCCGCATCTTCGATAATTATTTTAGAATTCTTCTCTGCCACCATATTGGAGTCAAAATTATCAAATGTTATCTTTACCCACGGTGAATCTGCATCATAAGCATTCTTCACTATTTCTGTTAAAGCAACGACTTCATTTTTTATCAACTGTTCGCTTAGCATTGTTAGCAAACGTGCATATGGTTCAAAATATAATTTCTTTGTATCACTCATTGCTTTTTCCTCCCAATCAATATATATTCTTGACTATAAATTTTCCTATCCGTTTTATTTGATGAAAATTTACCTGTTGAATCCCTATGTGTAGGTAAAAATTTATTTAAAATTTTCCTTTTTGAAATTTCCAAAATTTCAAACCCATTCAACAACATTCTTTCCGCTAAAGCGCGTGCATTTTGCATTTTTACACCTTTATATTCGGTATCTCCAATTACCATTACAATAATTCCATTCTCCTTAAGCAATTCGTAAGCCTTCATTACAACATTGTTCATATCCACATAATATCTTTCGACGGCTTTCCTTTTTGCTCCATCCTGCATTTTTTCAACTATATGTTTTTCAAACTCAGATAAGTCCGTATATACTTTCTTGCTTGAATTATACAGACTACCTATAGAATCTTTTCTTAATTCCTTATAGTCAGTAGTATAATCTAACCACAGTGTTGACAATTGATGTAAATCTGCATATTCATATGATGTAACATATGGAGGACTCGTTATAATTAAGTCTACATATTCTCTTTTTTCTACCTCCAATATATTCTTACACTCAATCTCTACTTTTGTATCTTTTTTATAATTGATTTGCTTTATAGCTTTCAAAAAAACTTTATACTGCTTTTCAAATGTATACATAACATCATGTATTTCTTTCTTTGGATCAACCTGAGGCTTTATAGACTTTGTCAACCATTTCGATGTTGCTTTTAAAATGCTCGAGAAAATACAAAGAAACAATTCTTTATATTTTTCCTCTTGCACACAAGACAATATACTCTCTTTCAAACAATATAAGTTATTATATTGTGAATCGACATACCAATATTTTAACCTTTCATTTGTTGTTTCATAATTGTTCTTTATTTCTGTACTATTATATTTATCAACTATCTCTTTATAATATTTTTCTACACTTTCCACTTCATAAGATGTGCTTTTCACCCTCGCAATCATTACTGCAACGGGATTCAAATCACATCCATAAAAATCATATCCTAATCTTTTAGCCTCCACTGCAACTGTTCCACAACCACAAAAAATATCTGAAACAACACCAACATTATAATTGTTTTTCTTGCAGTACTCTATAGCCTTTTGAGCAATCAAAGATGGAAATTTTGCAGGATAAACGTGCACCTTATGAATAGATAATTCTTTTTGTTCACTTTGATTCCAAAACTCATCCTCTTCAATTTTTTCAAATTCAATATTTCTTAATTCATCTATGTTTAATATCATAACAATCTCCTGACCACAGAGTACACAAAGTTATACAACTAATATATCTCTGACTACTACAATTATAATTAAGCCATCAACCTCTTTTTTTCTTCTCTAGTTATGGCATATCTTTTTCTTCATTCTTCATTTTTAAACATTTCTTTGCAAACTCAGCAATCGGCTCCGCAACAGCCAATGCCAAACAAACCGGCACCGCATTTCCTATCTGTTTATAAACCAAATCTAGCTTCGCATTATCATTTCGAGCGCTTGTTCCTCTACTAAACTCATACCAATCTGGGAACGTTTGTATTCTTGCAATCTCTTTGACTGATAATCTTCTATTATTCTCTTCTCCATCGCTGAAGATATATCTATCCTTGCCAACATGTTCCATAGGTGCTCCTGCCGGATGGATCGGTGCCTGTCTACCGGATGCCTGAATCGTAAAACTTGGTTGTGACCAAAGTTTTTTTCGATTACGCGACATAAAAATAGTAGAGTACGAGCCTGTAAAATAATCTCCCGGATCATCCTCTAAATCACCAATTGCATCACGAAGTGTTACTACTTCTTTCAATCCATCAACACCATACCCATGTGTAGGTTCCGGATGAACATATTCAAAGTCTATATCATTCCTGACACCAACCAAAATCACTCGTTCTCTTATCTGCGGCACACCATATTCTGCCGAGTTTAAAAGCTTGTGATATATTGTATATCCTGCTGCTGCAAAGTCCTGAACAATTTGCTTGAAAACCTCACCCTTTCCAAGGGTCATCATTCCTTTTACATTCTCGGCCACAAAAATTTTTGGTTTGCTCTGCATCAGACAACGAATAAAATGCAAGTATAAAAAGTTCCTCTTATCATCAACCAATCTCGGTCCAGCCTCCGAAAAGCCTGGGCAAGGGAAGCCACCTAATACAATATCCGCCTTGGGAAACTCCTTTATTTTTCTTATATCACTCTTATCCATGTATATATATTTACCTGCATTCTGTGCATAGGTTTCTCTTGCTTCATCAAATATATCGTTTACATAAATCGTATTGAATACATTATTATTGATATTTTCATCAAAGACCTTTTTGTCGGCAAATGCTGCTTCCATGACTTCTTCGCCCATAACTGCTTTTAAGCCTGCTAATTCAAAGCCCAAATCTAGACCACCGCATCCCGAAAATAGCGACAACAGGTTCCACTTATTTGATTCATAGTCAAGCTTATCAAACTCAATGTCTTCACTACAATCTGCAAATGCCTGTCTTTCTTCTTCAATTTTTTTATTCAGAAGTTCTTTTACTTCATCAACTTTATAATCTGGAGCGGGTTTAAATTTACCACGCCCTCTTTCCTCTAAAATAACAGCCATGTTATCACCTCTATACTATTTTATCGGTTCCCGAATTATCCTCATCAATATCATCTGTTGTTCTGATATTTAATTTCCGCATATAGTGAATAAGTCTTTCAGCCACCTCATCACCTTTTACTATCAAAGGCTTGTCAAAAACAAGTTCGGGAACTAATCTATTATCAATTGCATCCCAATTTACTTGAACTGATAATGGTCTATTCCCATCCCATTTTTCAGCAAAAGTTCTGTAATTCAAAGCCTTACAAGCAAAATAAATATCTGGGTGCATCATTACATATTCTCTTATAGGAATCATTTTATCTATTACATCTTGCGCAGAATGCACATTCTCATCCATCAATATGTAGTTAGCGACACCACTATCTCTGATGATCTGCCCACAAACACTCGCATTTTTCTTATCTGGCGAAAGATTACTTCCTGCATAAACATCTACTACCTGTTCATCTGTAAGTAACATTTTCCCAGATAAATCCCCACCACTTTTGTTAAGCAACTCGAATTTCCATCCAAGGGTAATTGAACCCTTTTCAGTTCTTCTAAATCCATTTTTGTAAATCAACATTCTCTCATAAAATTTATCCTGAATAGCTGTAGTCGATTGCTCTATAATATCTGTCCAATCTTCACCAAATAATTGTTCTGCACGTTCTGCACTCATTTTATTTTCAATAAAGTCCGCATTTTCCTTCTTATAGGAAATTTTTATTTCGACTTCATCTTCACAAGATTCTGCCAATATATAAATATCAGTTTTAGGTTCACCTTTATGACATGTTGGTTTTCCAGATAACATTACTGTATATCCTTTTCCATTAAAGACAAATTCTGTCCCTTTTGACATAAATTCTAATATTCTTCTCTCCGCAGCACCAAAATCACCCATGGCAAACCTCCTAATACTGTTTTCTGCAAATTTCATCTTTCTCTATATTCGCAAATGAAGTATCTTCATTCAGAAATATTTGTTATACGCAAATTTCCTACAATCATCCATAATTTTTTATTATAACATTTTGTTTAAAATTCAATAGTAGTGTTCACATTACAATTTGCCTTCCAACCAATAGTAGAATTTTGTCTATCTAACAATATTATAGTCATTATTTGTGTTCAACAATTCCGTCTTATATTGTCAAATTTACATATCAACATATTAATTTATAGCAATGCATAGAATAATTTTATCACACTAAATCCTGTCACTCCACAATAAATTTCTTTTTTAATTTTTTGTCTAAAATTCTTCAATATTTTATATCAATATTACCTTATTCCGTGAAACTTACCATAGTGTTACATCCCTTTTTTTCAGCAATAATACCTGCTGGAAACTGATTTTCGCAATACATTTTATTTCACCCACTAGGTTAAACAATATTTTGTTTTTTTACTGTATCATCATGCATTATCCTGTATAATGAAAGTATCAAAAGATAGGCGGAGGCAGTGCAATGAAGAAAATACACATTGAATTCAGCGATGAGCGGCTCATTACTCCCAGTGGTCTGGTATTCGTAGGGCAAATACTTGGAAAAAGCAGTTTTGTTAAAAAAAATCAACCGTGCTCCAATTTCAAAAGATTATCTGCAGAAACAGATAAAAAATGGAGACGTGCTCCTCACCTATATTGGTATGCTCTGTCAGGGAAAACCCCAGTATGAGGTTGTCCGTGAAATGATAGATGACCCTGACTACTACAAATACGCATTAGGCATCTCCTATGCGATTCCTTCCGCCGAAACACTCCGTCAGCGTTTTGACATGATCGGGGATTCCCTGCGCAAAGACATCCAGCAGGCAAATGTCGACATGCTGCGTGAAATGCACATAGAGCCGACAGCCCTGGATAACGGCTTTGTTCCTGTCGATATTGATGTAACCCCCTTTGACAATTCGAAATCCAATAAGGAAGGCGTATCCCGTACCTACAAGGGTTTTGACGGATATGCACCAATTATGGCATATATCGGCACAGAAGGATACCTCGTCAATCTTGAACTGCGGATTGGGAAACAGCACTGCCAGAAAGAAACTCCTGATTTCCTGAGAGAGACCATTGAACTGTGCAGACAGCTGACGGAAAAACCACTGCTCATCCGGCTGGATTCCGGCAACGATGCATCTGAAAACATAGGCATCTTTATGGAAGAAAGCTATAAATACAACAATGTGTCTTTCATCATAAAACGGAATCCCAGACAGGAAAGTAAAGAAGAATGGCTGGAATCCGTCAGGGAATGCTGCCAGAATATCCAGCATCCACGTGATGGGAAAACTGTTTATATCGGACAGACCTTCCGGAATGTGACATATTCCCTTTCTGATAACGAGGAGAAAACTGTCGGAATACGCACAATTTATGAGATCACGGAAAGAACCATTGACCGATATGGGCAGTATTTTATCGTACCCGATATAGAACTGGGCACATACTGGACAAACACTTCCCTGCCAGACGAAACAGTCATTGATCTTTACCATGCCCACGGAGAAAGTGAGCAGTATCACAGTGAAATCAAGACGGACATGGATGTTGGAAGACTCCCGTCGGGAAAGTTTGAGAGCAACAAACTGGTGCTGGAGCTGACAATGATCGCATATAATATCCTTCGAATCATAGGGCAGGAATCGCTGAAAAAGAAGGATGCTCCCGGCCGGAAGAAAATACATCGCCGAAGAATACGTACGGTGATCAGTAATCTTATGCAGTTTGCGGGACATCTGACAGAACATGCCGGCCGTCTGGTGCTGTCCATTGGAAGGAGTAATCGCTGGAGATTTACTTTCAAGCGTCTTTATGACAGCTTTGCATTCATCACCTGACAACAGGTAGCTGAATATGGCAATGGCAGCTGCACACAAATGGTGCAGTCTTTTTTTGAACGCAAAATTATGCAGCATTTTCAAAATTTAGTATACAATAACAAATATGGCAAACATTTCCTGTGTGCCTTTTCATTTTGAAACAAGGTTCACGGATTCAGGTATTATTCAAGAATGTTCTATAATAGAGTATCAAAAAATTGTATAAAATACAATAACGTTATTTTGTTTATTTTGTATTTTTCATTTCATATTCAAAGGATATTTATTCCACTATGTTAACTTTCTCAGCTCTCTTCCGCTTCGCTTCAGCTCGCTGTCTGTTGTCGCCGAATACCCAGTAACAAAGACAGCCTGCATCCTGTCGGATGCAGGTCTACGGGCAATAAAAATACGCCCTTGCATGTAAACATGCAGGGCGCATCCTTATTGTCCGACATCTGCTCCGCAGATGCTGTCTTTATTAAACTGTATTCGGCTCGTTATCACTCAAACTCTACAAAGACTAACGCTTTTTGTTTAGGAATTATTCTCTGTAATGTTTCTCGTTCTTTTGATTATTTGATATATCCATATTATCCTGCCTATACGAGCTAATGTTATCATTTTGTTATCGGCATTGATAACACCTACTCGATAACTGTGGATAATAACTATATGTAGCATGTCAAATTATAAGCTATTTTGCTTAGAGATTCAACACAAAACTGAAATTTTACTTTTCCTTATATTCATCTGGTATTGCTATTTGAAATGTTTCACACAACAGCATCACATCATGCACATCATTTTTATCGTGTTCATATCCCAAATGAAGCATTACCTGACTCAATGGTTCAATACAAGAAACAGTTATATCTCCAACTTTTCCAATACCGGAAAAAGTTTTTGATGGAAATATATCTCCCTCATAAACAATTCCGTCATCTGTAAATTCAAAACAATGTAAATCAATGATTCTTTGTTTATCATCTTTCCAGACAGTATGACCATCCGTTGTATAATCAGTATTTACTTCCTCAAATCCATGCTGCTTAATCACATAAATATAATCATGATAATGTTTCAGTTCAACAAACAAATCAATATCATTGTGTATTCTTGATTCTCTTTTAAGAAGTGCATCAACACCCCATCCGCCATCTAAATATACTTTAATTTCGTTTTGCAAAGCATATTTTATAATTTCACATGCATCTTCTGTACGTACCATAATCTATCCTCCAAATTCAAATCTTTGTATGCTTTCCAACTCACTAAAAGCCTGAAATTTGTCAGTCTTTCATCCTTTTTGTTATCAATCACCAATTAGCTGTAATCCATTAGGATTTAGCTGATATATTTTATCGCACACCTCTTCAATATACTTTCTATCGTGAGAAATGCTAATGACAGCCCCCGGAAATTCTCGGAGCATTTTTCTTATTACCGGACCGGACAATGGTGAAAAATTTCTTGTCGGTTCATCCAGAATAAGAACATTTGCACCACTTAAGCTCATCCTCAAGAGAAGCACTTTCGCCTTTTGTCCGCCTGATAACTCCCGAATCGGATGCTCCATTTCATCTGGTGTGTATTTAAGTGAACCAAGGTATGTTCTAATTCTTGTACGCTCTTCTTTATCTCCTGTTTTATCAAGGTAATCAACCGGTGTAACATCCAAATCCAGCAGGTCTTCATAAGTTTGAGGCATATATTCTGCTTTAATGTCATTCCGATTTAGGAGTTCTTCCGCTATCTTTTTTAGAAGAGTCGTTTTTCCTGCCCCGTTGGCTCCTATCATACAGATTTTTTCTGAACCTTTTATTTTTAAATGAATTCCTTCTGCTAAAATTCTTTTGCCATCCGGAGTCACAAGCTTTGAAAGTTCATATTCTATGACCGTTTTTCCTGCGGGAATGTGTGAGTTTTCATCCCCTAATTTGACAAAGATTGCTTCTTCCTGTTCCGGCATCTGAGTCATATTTTCATCTTCTTTTTCAAATCTTCGTTCCATTGCCTTAACCGTATGCATTTTGTCCTTTAAGTTTTTGGCAACAGACGGTGCTTGTCTGGTACAACTTCTTAATGCACCTTGTACACTCTGCATAACTCTTTGATATTTTTCATCGCGAATCTTTTTCTCCCTACGGTCACTCAGTGCCCGCTGTTTTTGGATTTCAAATTTATGAAGCCGTTCTTCCACATAGCGTCTATAGGGAAGCTTTGCCACGGTATATCTCGCCTTTGTTTTTCGTATAATCTGCTCGATATGTATCACCATGTTGGCAGTACGCTCTATCAGCGTTTCATCGTGTGAAATAAAAAGCACAATGTGCTTCCAGTCATTTATGATTTTTTCCAGTAATGTAAGCGTCGCAATGTCGATGTCATTGGAAGGTTCGTCCAACAACAGCACAGAAACATCGCGAATGAAAAGCCTCATAAGTTGTGTCTTGACTTTTTCGCCTCCTGAAAGACTACCCATTGTCTGGTTACTGTAGAAAAAATCATTTTTCATTCCAAATTTTCCCGCAATAACAGACAATTCTTTAGGCGTTTTCTCCCAGAATATTTCCTCTTCAGAAAAATATTCGTATATTGTTTTTTCCTTATCTTCATCGAGCATCTCCTGCGGAAGATAACCAAGACGTTCGTGTCCCATTATCCTTTCCCCATCTGCTTCT
>OHBM01002172.1_pt1 | contig 13412 bp, 18 predicted proteins | sample 1577251 | NCBI WGS metagenome assembly OHBM01 (sample SAMEA3541557, study PRJEB24748) | human gut metagenome | biome: human gut; feature: human-associated habitat; material: faeces | place: China | collected 2012
TTTATGCGGGGTAAATGCCAATATCGCTTAAGTTGTTGGCATTGTTTAGGGGCAGTCGCCCTCTGACAAGCTGTGTATCGGAGCATTCAATTTTGGAAAATTGTAATGCGGAGATACCGTAGTAGCTTTCCTATATGGATAAATGTCCGAAACAGCCTAATATCAACATTGATGAGCCATATCACGAGAATTCTCATGATATGGCTATCTTTTTTCAATATGCTTGCTTTCTCTTCCATAATGGTGTATAATGTATACAATTATAGTACATATGAGGTGGATAATCATGACCGATATGCAACCGAAGAAAATGATCATACTTGATATTCTGGATATCCTGAGAAAGCACACCGACGAAGACCACAGGCTTTCACAGCATCAGATACAAAACTTGATGAAATCTGAATACGGAATGGAAGTTGATCGCAAAACAGTCAGGCGCAACCTTTCCAAGCTGATGGTGTATGGATTTCCAATCAAATATCGTGGCAGCGACTTTGAAGAAGATGCTATCATCCGAAACAGCAAAAACGGCGAAGAAACAATACTGACTGACTGGTATTACGTTCACAAGTTTATGAACGGCGAACTGCGGCTGCTAATCGACAGCGTTCTGCTGACAGACGGTCTCTCGAAAAAAGACCGTTTGAGTCTGATCCACCGCCTGGAAGGATTGTCGAGCAAATATTTCCGTTCTGAAATATCCAAGATCGACATGGATATTTACGGAAAGGTTCTGAACAGGGAAATCCTGATGACGCTTGAAACTATCGGCAGTGCAATAGCGAACGGCAGGCAATTATCCTTCCATTACTGTGACTGCGGACTTGACGGAAAGCTGAAATACAGGCTTGACAGCAACGGAAACAAAAAGCAGTATACCGTCAATCCCTATCAGGTGATCTCTCAGAACGGTCATTCTTATCTGATATGCAATCTTCCGCCGTATGATGATCTGACGCATTTCCGGATCGACCGCATCAAGGATTGTCAGGTGCTTGACACACCTTCTAAATCTTTGCGTATGCTGAAAGGCTTTGAAACAGGTATCAGACTCTCGGACTATATCAAATCTCACCCGAATCTCTGGAGCGGAGAACCGGTACATATAGCATTCAAATGCAAGCAGTATATGATGAATGATGTTGCTGACAGCTTCGGCACAGATCTCCGCATTGAGAAACTGTCTGACGAAATGATGAAGGTTCATGTTTATGCAAGCGAAAGCTCAATGCTGCACTGGGCAATTCAGTTTGCGGATGCGGTTGAGGTGCTGTCTCCGCAAGGCCTGCGTGAGAAGATCGTCGAAACTCTGAGAAATGCTCTTAAAAAGTACGAATCCTGACATAGGGCGTTTTTGGTGCATCGTTCGTGATATAATATAATCACAGAAGGAAAGTACAGCAACGGAACCGGCATACTGCACATTTCTTGTGACAATAATTTGTGTAAAAGGGAGAATTTTCTATTGAGCCGCCCACATCTTCGGAATTAAGATTTTTTGTGTGCTATAATGGCAGCATAAAGAAAAGCGCGCTTTTCAACAGGAGGTACTTATATGGAAAAGAATATGTCTCAGATCATTTCGGTTGAAGAAATGCTCGCAGCTCTTTTTGACAGAGCAGATACTTCCAAAAGAGGATTGTCCTGTTGCAAATGTTTTGTTGAGAACAGGAAATATATCGTTGCAATGGCTCTGTCCGATTCTTATATCACAGTATTCGTTTACAGAACAGAAGACGATATGTATTCTATAGTCTACCAACAATACGATAGTGACTGGGATGACACTGCCGAAAAGATTGCTGCTTTTATCGGTTGTTCCAATAAAAACGAACTTACTGTTTCAGAATACTCAGAATATTGGTACAGCCGTATAGAACCTGACAGCAATATTATTTCCGATTCAATCAAACAAAAGCGTAGTTTTTTCATTTGCTGCTATCCCGAAACCTTCGAGGATCATTATGATCCTATGTCCGAAACAGGCGAAACCGTGCTTCTGATTACCGAATTTTCGGACGACTTTTCAAGTGTACACTTTTATGTTCACTTTTTAGGTACAGGTACAGTTTTTTCACTTGGTGGAGATACAGATTACAAAGAATTGCTCAATAAGACCTATGACAGATTCTGCGAGTATCAGGAGGAACTTCAGATCAGAGAAAGAGAAGACGACAACAGATTTTATCCGCAAGAAAAATACATTGCATCCGATTTCACGCAGGTGAAAGCAAGGTTCTGTGAAGCGATAGGAAGTGCATTCAAAAGCGATATCGGAATATACAGTTTCCGTTTTCGCACGGATGCAGGAAACTATGCGGCATCAGCTGTTGCAGTTTCATCAGAGCTTTGCGAAGTTCGGGTGATGATTCACAACATAGACACGAATCAGACTTTCAGCAGACAGGTTCCAGATAGCCGATTCTTTGAGGAAATATTCGCTGTTGATCTGTTTATAGAATTATTCCCGAAGGAGGCTCATGCGCTTTATCAGGAGAAGACATTTGATCCTAATTTTGAGAAGATCAAAGAACAGATCACCGATATTCTTGATAAAGCTCGTCAGGTATGTCCTTCAAGCTGCCGCTTTCATGCCTGGAACAAGGATATTCCGGAATTGGGAGAAAAGTATTCAGCAGATGCAGTTTTGGAGAAAAGTCGCAAATTGATACATCTGACAGTTAAATGTCCGTACAAGGCGGATCTATCATATGAGCAAACTGTCAAGGTTGGCAAGCCATATGATAAGATATTGAGTGGGCTTTATCGGTTTCTGTATCCGAACAGGATTGCACTGCTAACAGAGGATATTCCCACAGAATAATAAGCAATGTTGGACAACGATAGATTCAGGAGGAATGTTTATGTATCAGTACACCTGCGATTCAAAGTATTGTGCCACCTGTTCTTGCTGGTCAGGTGAGCGGAAGATCTGCGACCATTTCGGATCAAGGCTTGAGGTCAGCAGCCCGATGGCTACGGGAAAATGTATGAACCGGAAGTCAGGCTATTTCCAGCAAACCAAGCAGGCAAACGGCGGATGCTCTGCACATGAGAAGTGGGGAGCGTTGAGGTAATCAACTCGTTTAATATGTTGTGATATACATATCATAGATACCGCCACTTTTTGGTACATTGCTCGTAATATAATATGCTCACAGAAGGAAACATGGAAAACTCTTCCCATAGGAGGTAGCATATGGACTATATCGAAAGAGAGCAATGGATAGAAGCTTGTCAGATGTTCTTTGATGCGTATGTCAAGTTTCAGATCGACGGTACAGAAGCACAAGCGTATGGCGTGGGAAACAGCATAACTGACATAGGACATTTTTGTCCCGTTAAGTTTGCTATAATATAATCACAAGGGAAAAATAAGAAATCAATTTCTAAGGAGGAAAATATATGCGAGTAACATCATCACAGGCAGCAAAGCTGTTGCGTCAGCTCAACGACGAACTGAGAGCATTACAGCTCAAAGAGGCAAACTCCTGCAGCTTTGTAGCCGCAATTCAGGAGGATGTCGAATCTGTACGTCCTGAGTACAATTTCAAGGAAATGCGTGATGCTCAGGCAGAGGTTGAGTGTAAGATCCGCAAAGTAAAACACGCAATAAACATGTTCAACACAACAACGATTATCCCGGATTTTAATATTACGATCGACGAGATGCTTGTATATCTTCCTCAGCTTAATGCGGAATGTGCAACCCTCTCTAAAATGAGAGACGCAATGCCGAAAGTACGTGTCAGCTCCGGTTATTCCGGCGGCGGAAATATTATCGACTATAAGTACGCAAATTACGACATCGAAGAAGTTGGCAGGTATTATACAGATATTGCCGAAACATTGGCAAAAGCTCAGACAGCACTTGATCTGGTCAACAGCACTGTCGAATTTGATATAGATATCTGATGTTCTTTCCGTTTACAGTTCTCACACCTCCTTTTGAATATGACGTTGTTCATGTTCAAGGTTATTGTTGTCCGTTATTATCTTTCTTTATTGGTTTAGGTCAGGGTTCAATGTTTCTGACTTCCAATGAAAAAATAATTCGGCTGTGAGAACTGTAATAAAAACTTTATCTGTCAGCGGAAGTTCGGTTTCAGGCTGACAGTTTATATTGATTATTGTAACAACGATTGGTCACATCTAACAATTACAGTAATATTTTCTTGTGAGAAAGTGAGAAAAGCACTTTTCATTTCTATTATTAATACGATTGTAATACTTTAATGTTATTATTGGTGGTATACAATTAAAAATTGTGCACTAAACCAAAGACTATTATTGAAACAGGAGGTAATTATTATGTTGAAAATGTTAAAAGGTCAAGAAAAGAGAGTTGATGAATTCAGACAGACTTATAAATGCAAAACTGAACTTTCAATTCTGAATGCTGATACTGTACTATACTTAATGACAACTCATGTTTACAATCATGATGCGCAATGGCGTACATTACGAAAACTTAGTTCTGACGCCAGAATTGATCAGGAACAAAAACAAATTGTCATTAAGTGGCTGAAGGATGAGATTGATAGCTATCTCAGTGGAAACATTACAAGTCAGGCTGAATTTGACAATTGGCACAAGTTGCTTTGCCAAGAACTTACAAACAGAATCAATAACGAAGTTCTGTTCGGATATAAGACGATACATATGGGAAAGGCTCAAAAAATTATAAATATGACATTTAAACTACTGTCAAGCTTAGATGATACTGACGACTATGAGCAGAAATTTGAGCTTTGTCACATTCCATTAGATGACAACATACTTAATTGGTATTATTCGAATATTTCAAAAGATGTTAAGAAAAGTCGGCAAAAGATATGGAGCAACCTTGAATATGAGGATTACATAAAAATACAGGAAGACTTCAGAAGTTACTGTTCTAATACAAAATATGTTCCTTTAAGTTTGGAATGGAAGATTTTTTGAGTCTATAGTATCGGAGGTTTATATGCGCAATATTGATAAATTCCGTGGCTGCCTCATAGGCGGGGCAGCCGGCGATGCTCTGGGATATGCAGTGGAATTCAAAAGAGAGGACGAGATCTTCTCCGAGTATGGCAAAGATGGCATCACCGAGTACGATTTGATATTGGACGATGATGTCGCCGAGATATCGGATGATACACAGATGACGCTGTTTACGGCAGAAGGTATGCTGCTTGCCGTCAGCAAAAGTAACATTCCCGATTACATAAGCAGCATTAGGGATATGTATAAGTGTTGGTATCAGACGCAGAGTGAAAAGTATCCTGTGCAGGGCACCAAACATTGCTCTCAACTGATGCGTGTGCCGGAATTGTTCCATAGAAGATGTCCCGGAACGACCTGCATGACAGAGATCAAAGCAGGTGCAAACGGCACAGTCGAAGTTCCGATCAACGACAGCAAGGGTTGCGGTGGAGTCATGCGTGTTGCACCGATTGGACTGTATTTCACCGATACTGATATTTCATACGAATACTCCGATATGCTTGCAGCAGAAGCAGCAGCACTGACGCACGGCCACGATCTTGGCTTTATTCCTGCCGCTGCATTGGTGCATATCGTCAGAGCAGTTTCAGAAAGCGATATACCGCTCAAAGCTGCCATAAACGATTCTATCGCAGTGATGGAAAAGCTGTTCCCCAAAGCAAAGCATATATCCGAATTTACTGCTATCATGCAGAAAGCTGTTCAGCTTGCGGAAACAGAACAGGACGACCTTTCAGCCATACATCAGCTCGGTGAAGGCTGGGTAGCCGAGGAAACGCTTGCAATCGCTGTTTACAGTGCTTTGAGGTACGAGAACGATTTTGATATGGCTCTGAGAACTGCTGTGAATCATAACGGCGACAGCGATTCCACCGGAGCAGTCTGTGGAAATATCCTCGGAGCATATATAGGCTACAATGCTATCCCGCAGAAATACAAGGAGCGTTTGGAGCTGCACGATCTGATTGTTAAGGTAGCTGATCATCTGTGTGATAAAAGCTGATAAACCACTAATACCATATGTGTGCTCTGCAAAGAACGGAGGTTTGCTATGCGAGTATATGATCATTTCCCAAATCCTGATTGCAAAGGCTATACGATCCTCAATGTCCACGGCTATCACGGCAGTCCGAAAAACAGTGCTTACACAGCACTGCATGAGATCGGATGTGAATACATAATTTCACCATCTATTGATTATGACAGTGAGGAGCCAAGCAACATTATTGGTACGCTCAATATGCTCCGTGTGCAGTACAAAGCGGATATGATCGTTGGCACAAGTCTGGGGGGATTCTATGCGGCTGTGCTGTCTGCACGTCATGACATGTCGGCAATGCTTGTCAATCCGTGCCTGACACCATTTTTTCTGGATATACTGTCTAAATTTAAAACTCGTCCGCTTGTGAAGCTTTTCGGTGAACTGGCAACGATAGACTCTGCCAATGTGAGCTGCATTGTTGGAGATGATGATGAGGTACTCGGCAATCACGCATTTACAGAGAAGTTGCTTGGCAATTCACGCTTTCGCAGAATCGATGGCGGAAAGCATTCAGGCGCTACACTCCCACTAAAAGAATTTTTCACGGAAATGCTCGATTATTACACGAATACGCTGCCATTGATAGATGCCGCTCCGAGCATCTCGCCTGATATATTATAAGAGTATAGCGGTTATGGCACAGGTCATCCTGTTAACACGTTAAAGAACAACTGATAGGAGGTCGAACTATGTCCGATAACAAAAATGGCAGCAGATACACCTTTGACAGCTTTGCAGTTACCGATGCAAACCGCACAGCATTTGAGAAAGCAAAGCAGTTTGCCGAAAATGTGGATTCCAAGTCACTTGCAATATTTGGCGGCACAGCAACCGGAAAGACGCATCTGCTCTATTCTGTAAAAAATGCCATAAAACAGAATAATCCCGAATTAACTGTTATCCTCACAACAACGACTGATATAGTATCAACTCTAAAAAAAATTATCAGCAACGGCGGTACAGCAGAGCAGTTCCGTGAGAAGTATTTGCAGGCGGATGTCCTATTAGTTGACGATATTCAGGAACTTGCCGGTAAGGAAGCTATCCAGAATGAGCTGATACTGATATTCAATTCGTTCTATGAGTCGGGAAAGCGTTTCATGATGACTTCTTCTCAGAAGAAAGCAGGATACGGAATTCAGAACAGACTGGTTATTCGTGAGTTCTGGGGAGATTTTGCTGTTATCACACGGGCGTATATTCATACGAAATTTGAGTTAGATCCGGAACGGGAAGAGAAACGCTCCGCATTGCTGAAGGAATCAGAACGATTATACTGGAATTTAGCACATGACAAGGAATTCAGCATTGAATCATTCAAATCATATTTCAAAAATGTCTGGACATATTTCAGCCAGTATATCGGACTTTTCGATATTGACCGTGAAGACACTAAAATTATCTGCTATCTCAACCGCATTGATACTGTATTGCACTGTAAATTGCTGTCTAATATCGAAGTATGGGAGCAAAACGCCTGCATTCTGTTCTTTAAAGGGCTGATCTATACGCTTTCTTCGTATGATATCATAATGTATGAAGAAGGATTCTATGGTAATGGTATCCTGTTCATACCGCTACCGCATCATGCAGGAACATCAGATTGTCTTGAGATCGAGATAGACGAGTTTGATAATTGGTTCAACATATACTGCGAAGGATATAAACGTACTCGCACCGGAAAGAGAATATCAAAGATACATTGGCGTTTAGATTTGTAATCGGAGGTATTGATGAGAGTATCTGTATATTCAAGAAAAGCAATCGAGTCCATTATTGCCGACGGTAAATTTCCTGAGAATACCGCTGTTATAAGCTTTTGTGACCCGGAGCTGAAGCATATCGACAAGGACTATTCCCGTGTCGATTACAGCAGTGCCTGTGATGATGTGTTCTATTGCGAAGTCGATGACCTCGACCTCGACTATCTGCCGGAAAAGGGATATACCTACGATAGCTTCTTCCCCGAAGCGCCGGATCTTGCAGAGTATATCAACAAAGCATTCCGTGACGGCAAGAATATCATCTGTCAGTGCGAATACGGTCAAAGCAGAAGTGCAGGGTGTGCAGCGGCGATATTGGAGCATTTTTACCGCCGGGGCATTGACATTTTTACAGATTACAAGTATTATCCGAATCAGGTCGTGTATCACAAGGTTTTTGATGCGCTGGAGTCGGCAGCGTTTCAGCCGACAGAGTATCTTCAGCGTGTACACGATTATGCCGGCACAAAATTCCCGTTTGACAGAAACGCAATCGAGGAAAGCCTGAACAGACTGCCGCAGACCAAAAGAGACATTTTGTATATGTATCTGTGGGAGAGACAGTCAATGGCTTTCATTGCCAGAGTGATTGGATTCGAGGATTTAAGAATCGAACAGATTTTATCGGTATGCCATAGAAATCTTGCGCATTATATCGCAAGCTGTATGAGAAGATGATACATCACAAGAGAAAAATAGAGCATTGCCCATTTTCGGCAATGCTCTGTTTTTTGATTACTCGTCCTCGTCGCTGCACTCGACAAGCCCGTGGAGTAGCTGAATGTATACGCATTCTGCTCGGTCACGTTCCTCGCCGTCCGTAGACATCATCATTTCAAGGAAATATGCCTTAGCTTCTTCGTAGTCTGTCCAGACCTCATGCCTGCCGTTGCATACGGTAATGACCGTCTGACTTTTGGGCATTGCCAATTCAGGTGTTTTCAATATAGCTGTTACCTCCAAAACATTATTGTAGATACAGTATATACCATAATAAAGCAGGAGTCCAGCCTATCAGGGGAATTGTAATAATTCTTGTGCAGGGCGCAGCAAAAAGAGGAAAATCCCGGTGCATTGCGCTATATCATTCAAGCTCTGAATTGCGTCTGTTCCTGCCCTGCCTGCGTTCTTGGCTCTGTTCAACGGCACGGCGGTTTTGCTGCCCCGTAATGTGCTTCCTGATCTCACGGCTGTATTTGCCCATAACCGCTTCTACTTCAAGCAAATGGTTATACTCCTGAGCCATTGCGTTAAATCTCAGCTTCATGTCATTACTGCGGTCGGTGAGTTGCTTCACTGTCGGAGCTTTATCGTCCTGCTTGTAAGGCTCGATATTCTCCCAGATGTAGCTGTTTGTCTGCTCATAGTCATCAATAGCGGCAGCATTTTTCTTCCTGAAACGGCTCTGTTTGAATCCTGTCAGCCCCTTATACTCCTTGTATGTATCAGACAGCTCTTTCAGGTGGTTGATCTTTGCGATAAGCTCATCAATGGCAAGTATCTGTGATTTCAGCTTGCCGAGTTTTTTACCGAGTTCTTCACGCTTGGTCCAGCCCGTAACGCTGAGAGCGTTGTACTCCGCAAGCGAATGAATACGGTTATGTTAAGAGCGATGATGAAATGCGTACTCCGGTCATTGATCCTTATGCCGCAGGCATCGTCCGCCGTATCTTTGAAATGAGAGCAGCGGGAGTCAAGCCTATACAGATCGCAACAACGCTGAATGAAGAAGGAGTGCTGACGCTGTTTGACTATTATTACAAGCGTATCGGCAAGCCGAATCCCTACAACCACTCACATCTGTGGAGTGGCAGAAATCTCGAAAATATCCTGAAAAACCCGATATACATCGGGACGCTCGCTCAGCTCCGAACAACGACAGTGAGCTATAAAAATCATCAGCGTATCGATCGTGATGAATCGGAATGGGCGGTCATAGAAAACAACCATGAAGCGATAATTTCAAAGGAGCTCTGGGATAAGATCGAAAAGTCTGTCAGCAGAGGAAAGCGTGACAAAAAGGGAGAACTTAGTCCTCTGTCAGGATTGCTTTTCTGTGACGGCTGCGGCTGGAAAATGCGGAAAGCAAGCACAGGTGGCGGCGGATATATCTGCGGATACCACAACCGCTTCGGCAAAAACTATTGCTCCACGCATTACATAAATCGTGAGCTTATAGAGGGTATTATTCTTGCAGATATACAAGAAATGTGCGAGCTTGCCAAAGACGAAAAGGGTGCAACAGCAGAATTTCTCAGACGAAAAAGAGCGTATATTGACGTTCAGAGCATTTCCGATACCAAGCGTATGAAGACAGTCGGCAGCCGTCTTGCGGAGCTTGACAAGCTCATTCAGAGCGTGTATGAGGATAAGGTCGCAGGCAGGATCGAACCTGATATGGCTTTTGATATGCTTGACAAGTATCAGGCAGAGAAGAAAACGCTGAAAACTGAGTACGATGAAATGAACGCCCGTTCCGAATCCGAAAGACAGGATGATGAAGATGTTGCGGAGTTCATCAGCCGTCTGAAACACTATGCAGGAGCAACAGAGCTTACCCGTGAGATGTGCCTTGACCTGATCGAATATGCAACAGTCGATGAGAACAACAAAGGTCACAAAGACCGACCTCGTGTGATACACGTCTATTACAAGCTGATAGACAAACCGCTTACCCACAAAAACAGACTTGCCCTGACGTAATGTCAGGGCATACATTAAAAATCATTTTTATCCATTTGGGATAGTTACCGTGCTTGCTGGGTTTGAGTCACGCCCTCTGTGCGTGACTTCAATTTGAGCCTGCGGCTCTCGGAAGTTTCCTCTCTCCGTTAGAGGAATCGGAGCTTTGCGACTGCGGTTGAAAATGCCCCTCACTTATCAAGTACATTTAATAGAAAAACGAGCAAGAAAAACATGAGAGTTCATAGAAAATTTACATTTCAAAGTGCAGAATACTACGACTTACCGAACATAGTGATAGTATATACCGAACCCGATTGAAGTTGCTTGAGTGATATGATAGAATAATAATAAAAGAACCTCACCATTCTGAGAGTTCAGAACAGTGAGGTCTGTTGATTATATTCACCCTGTCCGGATACGCATTCAGGACGGGGCGTTTGATTGTAAGCGGAGGTGTTTTCAATGGACCAGGAGAGAATAATTTACATACTCGATTACCTGTCAAGGTATACCGATGAGAAGAAGGAGTATCGTGGACGGTGATGTTTCACAAACTCGGCTGCCAAAAGAGAAAAAGCCCGAAGGCTTTGTGACTGATATGTTTGAGCCGGAATACTTTGAGTATGTCACCCTCAGAGTGAAGCGGTATCTGCTTGACGATATGCTTGACGATATGCTTGACGATATGCTTGAACATTTCAGAGACTATGCTTCTATTTCCCCATACTCTGAAACTGACGAGAGTGTGACAATTACCGTTCATGTTGGTATCAACCAGAGGTTCTATCTTTGGGTAATGAGCTATGGTGACGGTATTGAGCTGCTGTCTCCCGTGAAAACTCGCAGTGAGTATCTTGCTGAGGTAAGAAAAATGCTCGGTGCATATCCTGAGTTCAATGTGAAATAATTAGCACATCGGTTCTTGACACTCACGTTCCGCTGTTGTATAATAATACAAGTGTGTTTTTAGGAGGTCATAGCAGTGATAGATGAAGTAACAGCCGGAGCAAAGGTCAAGCTCAGAGAGAAGATAAGCGACAGCGTTCCCATAGGCAGTATTGCCACGGTCTTATACATCGACGATCTCGACAATGTTTTCATAGAATGGGTGAGCAACGGACGGCTGACCTCGTTTTCCAAAAAGAATTTCAAGAGCCTGTTTGATATGGCAGGATAATGATTCATTCAAATCACATAAAAACAAACTCCCCGGAACTGCTCATACGAACAGCTCCGGGGAGCATTATTTCGGGATTATAACTAAGCGAGGTATTATCCCTCAATTGCAATATACTTGTGATTCTCCAACTTCTTAGGCTCTGCCTTCGGAACGCAGATGTTCAGAACACCGTCCTCAAACTTTGCCTTCACATCGGCTTCTGTAACAGTATCACCGATATAGAAACTCCTCTGCATTGCGCCTGCGTAACGTTCCTGACGGATCAACTTGCCCTTCTCGGTCTTTTCGTCCTTGTCAAGTCCCTTTGCGGCACTGACAGTCAGATAACCGTTCTGAAGCTCAAGATTGATCTGATCTTTCTTGAAGCCCGGCAGGTCGATAACGATCTCATAGTGGTCGTCATGCTCATGAACATCGGTCTTCATTACCTGTGCAGCGTGTTTGCCGTACAGCTTCTTCTCAACATCTCTGTCGAAGTCAGGAAATCTGAAGAAATCATCGAATAAGTTTTCACCGAAAATGCTTGGATACAACATAGGTCAGTCCTCCTTTTTTACTCGTAACATTGTTTCCATTGCTTCGAGCAAGGGGACGGAGGGTTCAGCACCCGGAACCTTTGGTGCTTCTCTGTTCCTTTGTTCTGATTATATTATAGCACTCTGGATTAGCACTGTCAAGGGGAGAGTGCTAATTTTCACACAGGTTTCATATTTTTTGACAAGAATGTCACATTGGGTTGTGAGCAATAATAATCTGCCAATTGACCTTTTGACCGCAGTATGGTATAATTATCCTATACCCTGCTATACCGATACATACGATGATCTTTGAGGTGGTAATGATGAGGACTTACATAATAGATGGCAATAAATTTTCAAATATCGAAGGATTTTTCGATGAGATAGACCTCATCATGATCCAAGGCATAAGTTTCAAGACAGGACATAATCTTAATGCTTTCAGAGATATTCTTTACGGCGGTTTTGGCTGCCATGAACCGGGAGAGCCGTTTGTGATAAAGTGGCTCAATTATCAGAAAAGCAGAAAGGAACTTGGCGATACTTTAATGTTAGCTATCATAGACAATATCGCTGACCATAATGACACAGGATATGACTGCAAGTTGGAACTACACTGATAGAGGATAAGGATATGGCTATTTACATAGTATTTGACGTTGAAACGCCTAATCGGGCGAATGACCGTATGAGTGCGATAGGAATAACAGCGATAAAGGATAGCAAGATCGCTGCGAACTACTTTTCGCTCGTTGATCCTGAAACGCATTTCGATTACTTCAACACGCAGCTTACGGGTATAGATGCTGAGAAAGTCAAAGGCGCTCCGAACTTTGCAGAGCTTTGGAAGAAGATAGAGCCGATCATGAGCAAAGGTATCCTTGTTGCCCATAACGCTGTCTTTGATATGAGTGTCTTGCGCTCCTGCCTGCGAAGCTACGGTATTACTTGGAAACCGAATGCGGAATACCTGTGTACGATCCAGATCGGCAGGCGTATTCTTCCCGATATGAAGCATAATCTCAATGTGATGTGCGATCACTACGGTATCGCCCTCGATCATCACCAGGCAGACAGCGATGCCCACGCTTGTGCGGAGATACTGCTCAGATACATGGAAAGCGGTGTCGATATTTCGTCTTACATCAAGAAATACTATCTATAATTGATAACTCAGAGGCGTTGTAAAAAAAACAGCGCTCAAAGAGTCAAGATTTCCTGCTTTTGGGGAA
>OHBM01002173.1_pt1 | contig 13410 bp, 15 predicted proteins | sample 1577251 | NCBI WGS metagenome assembly OHBM01 (sample SAMEA3541557, study PRJEB24748) | human gut metagenome | biome: human gut; feature: human-associated habitat; material: faeces | place: China | collected 2012
AAGACGTGCACCATCCACCTGTGAACACAAGAAAGCCTGTGCAGCCGCCCGGCCCGAAACCATGCGGACGCAAAATCGGCATAAAACCCCGGCGGCGGCTTTGGGCCGTCTGTAAAAAAGAAGACTTCTGCTGCGCAAAAAGCGCCTCTCCGGTAAAACGGAAAGGCGCTTTTGTATGTTACAGGTCAATTATGCGTTGAACGTTTCCTCGTTCAGCAGGCCCTCGCTCTTGGCCACGCAGATGCTGGCGACAGCGTCGCCCACCACGTTCAGGGAGGTGACGAGCATCTCGATGGGGCGGTTGATGGCGAGGATGAGGCTGTAGGCCAGCATTGCCGCATCATTCACATAGCCGAGGCCGGAGAGGATGGTGAAAAGGATGATCGCGCCGGAGCCGGGGGCCGCGGGCGTACCGGCGGAGGCGATGAGTGCGAGCAGCGCGATGACGACGAGCTGGGTGAAGCTGATGCTGTAGCCCGCGCAGCCGGCGATGAAGAGCGTTGCGATGACCTGCATGATGGCCGTTCCGTTCATGTTGATGGTCATGCCGAGCGGCAGGACGAAGGAGGCGATCTTCTCATCCACGCCGAGCTCCTCGACCGTGGTCTTGACATTGAGCGGGAGCGTGGCCGCGCTCGAGGAGGTGGAGAAGCCGAAGACCGCGACGCGCGTGATCTTTTTGGCAAACTTGAAGGGATTCAGGTGCGCGAAGACCGCGATAAAGGCAGGGTAGCCGACGATGAGGAAGATGAGCAGCAGCACAACCGTGAGGATGACATAGGCGACGGCGGGCTTGAGGTGCTCGACACCGTAGGAAGCAAAGGTGCGCGTGAGCAGCATGAAGATGGCAACGGGGCCGAACTTGCTGACCACGAAGTTGAGGAAGACGATGACCACGTCGTTGAATTCCTGAATGAGCTTGCGAAGCGTGGCAGTCTTCTCCTCGCCGAGCGTCTTCATGCAAAGGCCCAGCGCGATGGCGAGGAAGACGACGGCGAGCACTGCCGTGTTGCTCGAAAACGTCGAGGCAATGTTCGAGGGGATGACGTTCAGCACAACGAGCAGCGGATTGGAGCCCGTCGAACCGGAAACGCTCTCGAGCCCGTCGACGGCGATGTGGAATACGCCCATGTTATAGAAGACGATGCCGCAGACGCAGGCGAGCAGGAGCGCAAAAAAAGAACAGATCAGGAAACCCTTGATACACTTGAAAGAAATTCTGCCAAGCGTACTGGTATCGGAGATCTGTCCTATTGCTAACGTAATGGAAGTGAAAACCATCGGCACGATCACAAGCTGTAATGCACGGATGAACATCTGACCGGCCAAATAGAAAAGGCCAAGCGCGCTGCTCGCTCCCGCAGCGGTGATATCCTGGAACAAAAGATCATTGATGGTCGTCCACACCGCTTCCTGACCGGAGGAATTCAAATGCTCACGGAGGAACAAAAACAGGAGTCCGGCCGTCAGTCCCGCGACAAGGGAGATGGCCATTTTCGTTGCCAGTGTTTTCTCTTTCCTTACTTTCATGTGTCGTATCCTTTCTTTTCCCGCGCCCGCCTGCCCCATTTTGAAGCCCGCGTTTGCGATTTTTACGAGCATACTACGCGGCGCCGCAATTGGCAAGTGGCGTTTCCGCTAAATATGAACGAATTTTGAACGCGTTCCGCGTTGGTATTGACAAAATTCCAATTTTTTCGAAAAAATAAAGAAACCGCTAAATTATCTGTTGACAAATGTCGAACGGAGGCATATGATACGCACGTAAAAAAAGAGTAGGTGCAGCCGCTTCGACCGCATCTCAAACGATAATAGCAAACCCGGTGAAAACCGGCGACGCAAAGCTATAGGGCCTTACCCCTGGGAACAGGGCTGGCAGCCAGTTACCGAAAGGAGATCGCCGTATGAAACGGCTGTTTCGTCATGCCTGCGCTATGCTCGCAGTGCTTATTGTCATGTCCATGTTCACGGTTGTGAACGCCAGTGCTGCCAATGGCACCACCATTGACACCACGAATGCCAAGTATGGTTTCGTCACCGTCAACTACACCTCCAATGCCAAATTGAAGGTCGGCATCCAGTACGGCAGCGAAAAGGTGTCCTACAAGAATTGCCCGAGCGGCAAGGACGCCGTCTTCTCCCTCGAGCAGGGCGACGGCACCTACACCATCTCCCTCTGCGAGAACATCTCCGGCACGACCTACCGCGTTGTGACCAGCAAGAAGGTCAACGCCAAGATTGAAAACGCCTACGCCCCTTACCTCATCGCCACGACCGACGTGCAGTTCACCTCCGGCGACGATGTGTGCAAGAAGGCCGCTGAGCTCTGCAAGGACGCCAAGACCGACATGGACAAGGTCACCGCGATCTACAACTACATCGCCGGTCACTACACCTACGACACCAAGCTCGCTAACGACATCACCTCCGGCAGGGTCAGCAAGTACATCCCCGACACCGCTGCCACCCTGAACAGCAACAAGGGCATCTGCTACGACCTCGCGTTCCTCTTCGCCGCCATGTGCCGCAGCCAGGACATCCCCTGCACCCTCACCAAGGGCTACGCCGGCAGCAGCTACCACGCCTGGAACAAGGTCAACATCAGCGGCAACTGGTACCAGATCGACATGACCTATGCCGTCACCAAGCGCGTCATCAACGAGACCACCTTCGCCGGCTGCGTCTCCCCCCTGACCTACTCCCAGCAGAGCGACACGCTCGCCGTGTCCGCAGTGGCGTAAACCCTCACAATTCGTCGAAAGACGGCGGCAGATATTCTCTGCCGCCGTCTTTTCTGCGCGGTATTAGTTCTGTTAATATCTTATATATTTTTTGAAAATCGCCTTGCATTTTTGGGCAAATCTGGTATACTGTGAACATAAAATATTGGCAAACACAAATATCTGTGCGGCTCGCAGAAGAGCAACTGTACAGAAAAAGGCACAGCAGGCGAAAGCCTGTGTCGCAAAGCCACGGACCTAAACGGCGCTCGCGCCGCACGGCAGCCGGTTGCCAAATGCAGATTACCTCCCCCCTTCTTCGCGCCGTACAGGCAGAAGAAGGAGGATTTTTTTATGTATGGGAAGAAAACAGGAAAGCGGCTGCTTTCGTGGGTCCTGGTGCTCATCATGGCCCTGTCGATGCTGCCGCTGAACGTGCTGGCCGACGAGGTCGGCGGAGATAGCGTAATCTACGGCCATTACGAAGGCAACAACTGGACCTCAGGCCCAGATGCCAACGCGCCTTCTCTGCCCGAGGGCGTTGATTCCGTCAGCAAGACCGCTGTGCCTACCGGCAACCCCAACGAGTACAGGGTCAAGCTGGAAGTGCAGATGCACACGACCACCACGACTCATACCAGCTACGCGCAGGCCGCAACGGGGCTCGTCATCGATACCTCCGGCTCGATGGGCGAGGGCTGCCAAAAATGGTGGCATACTCACAGCTCTAATTGCCCCCTCCCGCTTGAAGGATGCCAAGGCTGCGGCCATCAATTTCCTTGATAGCTATAAAGTCGGCGGCACCGGCCGCTATGTTGCGCTGGTCGATTTCAATACAAACGCAACAGTAGCAGACGCGGGCTGGCAGGATGTTTCCACCGAGGCGGGTTATACCGCTATTCTGACCGCCATCAACGACCTGAAACCCGACGGCGGCACCAATCTGGATGACGGTCTGCAAAACGCAAACCTGTTATTTGCAAAATCTAATGTTCAGGAGATTGACTCCAAGAGCATTATCGCTTTGACCGACGGTGAGCCGACGTACTATATGACGAAGGATATTTTTGGCAACCCCACCGTTGGAGGTTTCGGCAGCTCATGTACTAAGGAGGTCTTCGAGGCAACCGCGAATACAACTGCATCTATTTGCAATAGTGGAACTACGCTCTACTCCATCTGCTTTGGTGCTGCCAACGAGGAAGTGAAGAATCCTAACACAGGTGCATATATCAGTCGCTTCGAATATCTGAACACCTATATCGCCCTCAACAAGACCTACTCTGCTAATGACTTCTCCGGGTTGAAGGACGCTTTCGACGCGATCTCCTCAAGCATCACCTCCGGTCTTTCCAGCGGCACGGTCCACGACTCGCTGCCTGACGGCGTGACCTGCATCAGCGGTGATTTCGAAGGAAACTGGAATTTGACCGGCGAGCCGGGCGAGGGCGGCGTTACCACTTACACCTACACCAAGACCTACACCGTCAAGATCGACCCCACGGCAGTCGATGCCGAGCAGTACGATGGCTACTCCCCCCTCAACGGTCCCACGACCCTGACGGTCAAGGGTAGCAATGACGAGGATGTCACCATCGACTTCCCCATCCCCGCCGGTAAAGTCACATTGCAGAAGTACAATCTGACCATCAACTACAAATACGCCGATGGTACTGAGGCTAAGCCGACTCATACCGAGTCCCTCACGTATGGCAGCTCCTACAGCGTTGCCAGCCCCCTGATCACCGGCTACACCGCTGACAAGCTTACTGTCTCCGGCAGCATGCCCGATAGCGATGTCACGATCGATGTTACCTTCACTGCCAAAGATTACACCGTCACCTACGAGTCCAACGGCGGCAGCACGGTTCCTTCTCAGACCGTTAAGTACAACGAAACGGCTAACAAGCCCGCCGATCCCACCAAGAGCGGCTACACCTTCGCTGGCTGGTACACCGAGGAGAAGCTCACCAACAAGTACGACTTTGCTGCTCCCGTGACCGGGAACATCACCCTCTACGCCAAGTGGACGCGCAACTACGCCCCGCGCCCCTACACGCCGCCCACCGTCGTGATCCCCGACGATGACGCGCTCGGTCTGAACACGACCGACCACTTCGCCTATATCGTCGGCTACGGCAACGGCGAGGTCCGCCCGCAGAACAACATCACCCGCGCCGAGGTCGCGACCATCTTCTTCCGTCTGCTGACCGAGGATGTCCGCACCGCAAACTCCACCCAGGCCAACAGCCTGTCCGATGTTTCGCGCGGTCAGTGGTTCAACCACGCGATCTCCACGCTCTCGTCGATGGGCATCGTAAAGGGCAACCCTGACGGCACCTTCGACCCGGATGCACCGATCACCCGTGCGGAATTCGCAGCTATTGCAGCTCGTTTCGACGACAAAAATACGAACAACACCTCGAATTTCTCGGATATCGCTTCTCACTGGGCGAAGGACGAGATCGGCGTTGCCGCAAACAAGGGCTGGATCAACGGCTATCCCGACAGCACCTTCCGCCCCGATCAGTATATCACCCGCGCCGAGGCGATGACGCTCGTCAACCGCGTACTCAACCGCCTGCCCGAAAAGAGCGAGGATCTGCTCGATGACATGATCAAGTGGCCGGATAATGCGGATGCGTCCGTCTGGTACTATCTCGCCGTGCAGGAGGCTACCAACAGCCACGATTACTCGGACAAGAACGACGCCGACAAGTACGAAAAGTGGACCAAGATCCGCGACGCACGCGACTGGACGCTGCTCGAAAAGTAAATTTAACAACAGGCATTCGGTAAATCGCGAACCATATCTTTCATTCTGCAAGTATCGTTTTACCGGGCACAGCAGGGGCAGGAAGTAATTCCTGTCCCTGCACTTTTTACCATTTCTATTGACAAACCGACGGTCTGCCACTACTATAAAATTATATGAGTAGAATCAAGGATGTGTACTTATGACGATATTAGTGACCGGCGGCGCAGGCTATGTCGGCTCGCACACAGTGCGAGCAATGCTCGAGGCCGGCTATCAGGTAGTCGTGGCCGACAACCTCAGCACCGGCTTCCGCGCAGCCGTACCGGCGGCAGGCTGATGCGGCAGTACGCCATTCCGTGCATCATCTCGCTGCTGGTGGGCGCGCTGTATAATATCGTTGACCAGATCTTCATCGCCAACGCCAGCTACCTCGGCTCTTACGGCAACGCCGCCAATACGGTGGTGTTCCCGCTGACTGTCGTAGCATCTGTCACACCATGTTCAAAAAAGTGTGCTATAATTTTTTTGAAAACTTCTCTCTTTCATTTAGTGTTTGCAGCTAAAACCGTAGTATATGGGTGAAGCCGGAAAGGAGGTGGCGCGATGATTGATGATGAAAAAATTATCGAGTTATTTTTTGAGCGTTCCGAACAAGGCATACGGGAGCTGAACATGAAATACGGAAAAATCTGTCACAACCTTTCGTACAACATTGTGAACAGCAGACGGGACGCGGAGGAATGTGTAAACGACGCTTATTTAGGCGCATGGAACGCTATTCCCCCGGTACACCCAAATCCCTTGTTGTCCTACATTGTGAAAATCGTGCGGAACATTTCCCTTAAAACCTATTGGAGAAAGGAAGCGGCAAAACGAAGCGGACACTATACGGTTGCCTTAGAGGAAATCGAGGGCTGCATCGCAGACCAGAAAACCGTGGAAGATGAAATTGAAGCCAGAGAGTTAGCCCGTATCATCGAGGCATTTTTGGATACATTGACCGCAAAAGAGCGTGTTATCTTCATGCGCCGCTATGCGTATGCAGACACCTACACGGACATAGCAAAGCGCGTAGGTATATCTGAAAAAAATGTATCAGTCCGGCTCACTCTGATCCGCCAGAAGATGAAGCAATACTTGATTGAAAGAGAGGTATTCGTATGACCACGAAATTGTTTTCCGAAGCCATTAGTGAAGTCGGCGATAAGTATTATGAGGAAGCCGCAAACTACCATTGCAAAAAACATGGGTGGATAAAATGGAGTGCTATGGCAGCTTGCTTTACCGTTGTGCTTTTTACCGCCCTTTCAGTTCTCCCCAACTATTTCCGCCAGCAAGGTACTACACCACCGGACAATCCGAATGGAGTGATTGTTGACAACCCTACTAACAATTCAGATGATGACACAACGCCTGCGAAATCTGAAATTCATATCAGCATGGACAATATTTCCTTCAATGAGGTGGGGGCATTGAAGGATGCCGCACATGTATGGCGCAATCCAGAGTTATATGACCATATTCAGTGGGATAAAAACGCTGTAATTGAATACTATGGAAAAGACTTGTCCCCTGCATATATTCCAGATGGCTTGACCGCAGCCAATGGCAATGGCACTGCACGGGTTATTGTAGACAAAAGCGGCAATATTGTAGAGGACACGGTTAGGCTCAATTTCTATCATGACTATTACGAAGATGGAAGCCCAAAGCTGACAGAAGGCGTGACGGCGCGCAAGGGATTTTCTATCACGGCTTCAAAAATCGGCATTCTAAGTGATTGTATTTATCTTCTGCCCGAAAATGAAGTGAAAACTTCTGACATTGACGGAACGGCAGTTACCTTTTGGTATCGTTCCATGCCCTATGGTCCGTATAACCCTGACACGCACGAACCGTTTGGCTACTATGATATGTATGTGGCTGAATTTGAATATGACGGTATCGAATATCAGATAGTCGCAGAACAAATGGAAGCCGAAGAAGTTGTAAAAGTTGTATCGTCTATCATCTATGGAGAAGAAGTATTCGTTGACAAGTAATTGACACCAAAAGAGAATATACTACAGAGGGCAGCCGAGAAAATCGACTGTCCTTTTTCTATGCCTATGAGCAGAAAGGAGCGACCAACCATGACAAAGCCAAGAGAGAAAACCCGCGAGGAATTGACTGCCGAGATTGAGGACGGGAAGAAGAAAATCCGACAGCTTGAAAATTGGGAAAAGGTATTGCGGCAAAAGTTAAGCGTTGTGAACAACTCCACTCACTTTGACATCTCCAAATCAACTTTAGCCCTGTGCTGCGTATTGAGCGCGGCACAGGGCTTTTTCCGTTTCTGGCGATTTTGAGCATCACATACGATACCCTGTACGCAGGACACACCTTTGCACTTCACAGAATCGGACGATAATCAGCCAAACCGTAAAAGGTCACGCGAAGCCGCGCACCGGCTGCACGACACCGTGAATCGCGGAACGGTGAAATCCATACGCGCAGATGGCAGATATTTCACGAATACGGCAAGCATTGATTTATTCTTCCTAATTTCAAGCCTTTTCTGCCCGAAAATCTCTGTAAACCGGTACTGATGTTGGTTTTACCGTTGGCGGAAAAGCCAACGCAAATAAATGCTATCTAAGTAATTACGAAAGAATCAAACATTTTTTTAAAATCTATTGTCACTTACGATCGACACCATCGAAATACCCCCCTTGAAATTATAAAATTGCCGAGTATAATAACAATAGTGGAATTTGAAATCCCATTATAGAAACGAGGTGCTGATATGAGAGTAAAAAACCAAGAAATCTCTGATGCGATCCTGAAGTTTGTGAACAAGTATTTCCATGAAAATCGCAAAGCTCCTACAATAAGCGAGATTGCTGATGGTGTCGGTGTGGCCAGATCAACAACTCATCGATATATGCAGGACTTGAGCGACAATGGTCTGCTTGATTACAGCAGAGGCATCCTGTCAGCTCCGGAGAGTGCCAAGATGAAAACAGCCTATATAGCCGCCCCATTAGTAGGCTCCATTCAATGCGGCTGCCCGGAGGAAGAGCAGGAATATGTTGAAGAGTACGTCAGTCTACCTGTTTCCATGTTTGGCAAAGGAGATTTCTATATCCTTCGTGCCAAAGGTGATTCTATGGTCGATGCCGGTATCGAAGAAGATGATCTGCTTGTGATTGAGCGTAATTGCCCTGCATCGGAAGGGAATATAGTCGTTGCGCTTGATCCGGATAATCAGAACACGCTGAAACGCTATGCTGGCTATGATGAGGATGATGAATGCTATCTTCTCGCCTATGAGAATGAAGCAAAGTATCCGGGAGAAGTTATTAAGGTGAGGAGTTTTAAGGTACAAGGTGTGGCTCGTCACGTCATTAAGGCTCTCTAAAACAAATAATCTAACTCGATAGGAGATGTTTTGTTTGAACGCAGTTGATGTGAAGTGCCCGATCTGCGGCACAATCAATAAGTCTCTCGACTTAGAAGAAACAGACGGATGGATGGAATGCGAAAGCTGCGGCGAAGTAACCCAGCAGATGAAGTACGTGAAAACAAGAAAAGATTACCAATTCGCCGGATCGTTTGCGCCAGGAATCTCGGCCGTGATAGAATTGGAATCAACCTCGTGACTGGAAAAGCAGCCTGACACAGAACAAGAAGCGTGAGTTCGTAAAGCGAGAATTTGAAAGGTTGGTATCCTGATTGTATTACTCACACTTTTATAGGGGAAAAGCATCAAGCGGTTGTCCATGTTATAACATCAACAGCAATGTAATAATATGGACAACTTAAAAATATGAAAAACCTTAGTGATAATGCGAGTTTGCAGTTCGTCTTAACTTTAATATTGCATTTTAACTTAAAAAGAGTTATAATACAGAAAGAGAGTTAAGACAGGGGTGAGAACATGAAATATCTTGATAAAGTCCTTGGAATCGAAGTGACTTATGAGAATGTGGAGTTCAAGCATTTGCCTAATTTTATAGCCGCAAGGTATTGTTTACAGATGGTGGCTATGAATGGACAAAGGGCGATTTTCCTTTATCCAAAAACTGAACTGGAGAAGGTCGAAGTGCTGAAAAAGCATATTGCACGGATACAGAAAAATGAAAATTTGCCTGTTGTGCTGGTGCTAAGTGAACTTAGTTTTCGCCAGAAAGAATACTTAATTCGTGAGAAAATTCCATTTATCGTAGAAGGAAAGCAGATTTATTTGCCCTTCATGGCGATGTATTTGCAGGAACGGTGTAATGCCGAAAGGGAGCCACGGGAAGAAATACTTCCATCGGCGCAGATGCTTCTGCTGCATTTCATTTATGGAGGTGCACAGGAATTGTCAACAAGTCAAGCTGCGAAAGACTTGGAGCTGACACCTACTTCTATATCGAGGGCATCGAAACAGCTTGAAGAAATGGGATTGCTGCATATAAAGAAACTGGGTGTGCAGCGGATTTTGCAATCTGAGGATTCTCCGAAAATGCTGTTCCAAAAAGCAGGAGATAAATTGCTGAATCCAATCAAACGAACGGTTTATATTTCGAAAGAATTGGTAGGAACAGACCTGTTGGAAAGTGGATATTCGGCATTGGCAGAGTATTCCATGCTGAACGCACCGAATGTCAAATGCTATGCGACAGAAAGAATCTCTCAATGGAAAGATGTTATGACAAATAGCTTGCAGGACTCGCAGGTGCAAGTGGCCGTAGAAATGTGGAGATACAATCCCCGAAAATTGTCCACGCGAAATATTGTAGACGAACTTTCGCTGGCATTGGCATTGCGAGAAGATGCAGATGAACGAGTTGAAGAAGCGATAGAAGAAATGCTGAACGAACTGTGGAGGAAGATAGATGGTTACAGGAATTGACAGTTTTAAGGAATGGTTCAAGGGCAGTGAAGAACAATATGCCATCATTGGAGGAACGGCGTGTGACATTCTGATGACGGAAGATGGTTTGGATTTCCGAGCAACAAAGGATATTGACCTTGTTCTGATTATAGAAGTAGTTGACGCGAATTTCGGAAAGAAATTCTGGGAATATGTAAAACAGGCGGGATATGAACATTGCAATAAAAGTTCGGGTGTGCCGCAGTTTTATCGTTTTAGTCATCCGGTCTCGAACCAGTATCCTGCGATGATTGAACTTTTCACGCGAAAGCTTGATGCCATTCAACTTCTAGAAGATGCAGTGCTAACACCGTTACCGATGGACGAAGATATTTCAAGTCTGTCTGCTATTCTTTTGGACGATGATTACTACGAATTTTTGAAACAGGGGACAGTCACTGTTGATGGAGTGACTGTCTTGGATGCGGCATATTTGATTCCATTTAAGGCAAAAGCATGGATGGATTTGACAGATCGTAAGGCCGCAGGAGAACACGTTGATAGCAAAAATATCAAGAAACATAAAAATGATGTTTTCCGCCTGACGGAGTTGATTGATCCCACCGCCAAGATAGTGGCTCCCCAAGGAGTTTATGCCGATATTCAAGAGTTTGTCCAGCGTATGAAAAATGAAAACGTGGATATTAAGCAACTGGGAGTGGTTGGCAGAACAAAGGAGAAGATTCTGGAAGAATTGAAAGCAATGTATGAGACACTTTAAATAGATATTTGAACAGACAAGGGCATTGATCTGACGAATGGGAGGTATGCTTCATGCCATTGCAGATTATCAGAAACGATATTACAAAAATGAGCGTTGACGCAATCGTCAATGCTGCCAACACTTCTCTTTTGGGCGGCGGTGGTGTGGACGGCTGCATTCATCGTGCGGCCGGACCGGAACTGCTTGCAGAATGCCGTACGCTGCATGGCTGCGAAACCGGCAGTGCAAAAATTACAAAGGGATACCGTCTGCCCTGCAAATATGTGATCCATGCAGTCGGTCCGCGCTGGAGGGATGGCAGGCATCGGGAGCAGGAGCTTCTGGAATCCTGTTATCGGACATCTTTGAACCTGGCAAAAGAAAATGGCTGTCAGTCGGTGGCCTTTCCGCTGATTTCCTCCGGCATTTATGGCTATCCAAAAGACCAGGCTCTGAAGGTTGCAGTCGATACCATCAGTACGTTCCTGCTGGAAAATGAGATGATGGTCTACATCGTTATCTTTGATAAGAAGGCATATCAGATTAGCGGAAAACTGTTTGCCGATATCGCGGCGTACATAGATGACCGGTATGTGGATGAACATACCGACAGTCGAGTAGAACAGAGACGGCGGCTTGAAGCGTTGTCAGAGGAATCCTGCTTTGAAGCTGCATCTGTCCCGCTGCCGCCCGAAGCAATCTGTAAATCTTGCAGCAGTCAATCTCTGGAAGAGGCACTGGGACAGATGGATGAGAGTTTTTCGGAAATGCTGCTGCGGAAGATTGACGAAAGCGGCATGACGGATGCCCAGTGTTACAAGAAGGCAAACATTGACCGGAAACTCTTCTCGAAGATCCGTTCGGATAAATTCTATAAGCCATCCAAACCTACGGTGCTGGCATTTGCCCTGGCTTTGGAACTGCCGCTTGCCCAGATGCAGGAGATGCTCGGCAAGGCAGGGTTTACCCTTTCCCATTCGAGTAAATTCGATATCATTGTAGAATATTTTGTCGAACGGGGAAACTACAATGTGTATGAAATCAACGAGGCACTGTTTGCTTTTGACCAGAGCCTGATCGGAGCATAAGGACAAAGAAATGTCGCTTTCCATGCGACCACTCTACAAAAGAAAATCGCTATAGCTGTAAGGTACGAAACCGAGCAGCCATATGCGCGTGTAATGAGCCAAAGTTCGAGCTTGCTCGAAACCTTGGCGAATACCGCGACAGCGAGCCCGCAAGGGCGAGATTTTGGGAGGACAAGCATATGAGAAAAAATTTAACAGAGATCGTTTTTATCTTAGACCGCAGCGGTTCCATGAGCGGACTGGAACAGGACACCATCGGCGGATTCAATTCTATGATTAAGGAGCAGAAAAAAGCAGAGGGCGAAGCACTGATTTCAACGGTATTGTTTGACAATGTGAGCGAAGTCCTGCACGACCGTGTAAATGTAAGGGACATCCGACCGATGACTGACCGTGATTACACGGTTCGCGGATGCACGGCACTCTTAGATGCCATCGGCGGTGCGATTCATCACATTGGAAATGTTCATAAGTACGCAAGACCGGAGGATGTGCCGGAACACACCATGTTTGTAATCACTACGGACGGAATGGAAAATGCCAGCCGCCGGTATGACAGCGAAAAAGTGAAGCAGATGATCGAGCGGCAGAAAGCAAAATACGGGTGGGAGTTTTTGTTCCTTGGTGCCAATATTGATGCGGTAGAGACCGCAAGTCATTTCGGAATCGGTGCAGATCGTGCAGTCAACTATCAGTGCGACAGTGAAGGAACCGCGTTGAATTATGAGGTGGTCAGCGAAGCAATCAGCTCTGTCCGGTGCAGTGCCCCGTTGAATGCAGACTGGAAAAAACGTATAGACGAGGATTATAAAAAACGTGGAGGAAAATAGAAATATGCAGGCGTATACCTACGTTTCAAAAGGAAAATTCGAATTAAGAGAGAAGCCAAAACCGACCCTGATGCAGGAGCGGGATGCTATTGTCAAAGTGACACTCGCCAGCATTTGCTCCAGCGATCTGCATATCAAGCATGGCAGCGTTCCGCGGGCAGTACCCGGGATCACGGTTGGTCATGAGATGGTGGGGATTGTGGAAGAGGTTGGAAAGGCAGTTACCAAGGTAAAACCGGGAGACCGGGTGACAGTAAACGTGGAGACCTTCTGCGGTGAATGCTTTTTCTGCAAGAAAGGGTATGTGAATAACTGTACAGATGAAAATGGCGGTTGGGCGCTGGGCTGCCGGATTGATGGCGGCCAGGCGGAATATGTGCGTGTGCCCTTTGCAGATCCGGGACTGAATAA
>OHBM01002176.1_pt1 | contig 13408 bp, 18 predicted proteins | sample 1577251 | NCBI WGS metagenome assembly OHBM01 (sample SAMEA3541557, study PRJEB24748) | human gut metagenome | biome: human gut; feature: human-associated habitat; material: faeces | place: China | collected 2012
TGACATTGATGTATTCATCTCCCTTTGCCACATTATCATAGCTTCTGGCAAGATAGGACAAAGACCTCTCCGGCCAGTCTTTCAGATCCAGCACCTGCATTTCCAGATTGATGATCGTATTATTATTGAGAAGTACATGGATATCCAAGATAAATGTTTTGTCATCGATAGCTTCCCCAAGTTCAATCGGATTTTGCACAACAATATCCTGCACTTTCTCTGCTTCCAGTTTCAGACAGGCACATACAATGGAACGCAATACATTCTTATGTTTCTGCAAGATTACCCGAAACATATAATCATTTAAAAACGTATACGGGATTACGCCCGTTGCTTTCTTAAGTGCTTCAGAAGCCTCTGACAGCTTTACAGTTTCCAGAGTATTTGTTTTTTCTTTTTGCGACATATCGTGTCCTCCTTATGTGATTGATAGAATAATAATGGAAAATCCGGGCGAAATGCCCTTTTAAGATGAGCCGAAGCTCTGAGATGATTGCTGCCAAATAGCAGCCTTTGTATCCTTTGAATATGGTTATCATAACAGAGGACAGCCATGACGTCAACGATAAGATATACTTTCACAAGCCATCTATGACGTGTCCCGGCTGTCCATCATTTCATACTGCATCAGCATAAGTCCCTGCGCAGGTGCTGTCGGACCTGCCAGTTCCCGGTTTCCGGTCTCAAGTGCCTGCGCTATGCATGCTATATCCATCTGCCCGCGTCCGATCGCAACAAGTGTTCCCACAATGATGCGGACCATATTATATAAGAAGCCGTTTCCTGTCACACGGATGCGGATCAGCTCACAGTCCTGCTTATCCCATGGATGTTCTGTCAGGATCTGTATGTTTGTGATCGTCCGGATCGTATTGGTTACTTCCGGCTTATAAGTGGAAAACCCCGCAAAATCATGCGTACCGACCAGCATTTTTGCTGCCTGTTTCATCTTTTTAAGATCCAACGGCACATAAACAAAATAGCTGTATTTTTCCAAGATCGGATTAGCGAATTTTGCATGATAGATACAGTATTCATATGTTTTCCTTGTCTCTACCTTGCGTGGATGAAAATCCTCTGCCACTTCCTCCGACTTCTGAATGCGGATGTCCTGTGGCAGTCTCTGGTTCAGCGCATACGAGATCTTCTCTGCCGGTATTCTGGCATTGGTGGAAAACACAGCGAGATTACAGAGTGCATGCACGCCTGCATCTGTTCTGCTGGCACCGATGACTGTGATCTCCTCTCCCAGAAGCTCACTCAGATGCTTATTCAGTTGTCCTTCTATCGTATCCGCATTTGGCTGCACCTGCCAGCCACTGTACGCAGTCCCGTCATATGCAACTGTCAGCATGACTCTTTTCATCATACGCTGTTATCCTTTATCCGATTTTTATTTATCTATTACTGGATTTCTACATTACAATATTTCGCATCCGGTGAAACGCTGAAACGTATTCTGTCCATACTATATTTTTATCGTCTGCGTCATCATATTTTTACATTGAAGCAGCAAACTGCTTCTGCCCCGGTGTCTACAGCATACCGATTGAAATAGTCCTGCCGAGTACAATGATGCCAGCCAAATATATGATCAGTATCCCATAGGAAATGCTGTCACGCTTGTGATATTTAAGCGGTTTCATCTTTGTCCGATTATCGCCGCCCTGATAACATCTTGCTTCCATTGCCATTGCCAGATCATTGGCCCGTCTGAAGGCTGATACAAAAAGCGGAACAAGAAGCGGGATCATTGCTTTGATCTTTTTGATCAGATTGCCGCTTTCGAAATCAGCACCTCTTGCCATCTGTGCCTTCATGATCTTATCCGTTTCTTCCAGCAGAATCGGAATAAAACGAAGCGCAATGGACATCATCATGGATATTTCATGCACCGGTACTTTGATCTTTGTCAGTGGATGCATCAGCTTTTCCATGGCATCTGTCAGCTGATTTGGGGTCGTTGTCAGTGTCATAAGAGAGGATCCTATGATCAGAAGCACCAGACGGATCGCAATAAACACAGCATTGATCACGCCTTCCCTGGTGATCGTAAAGATCCATACCTTTGCCAGCGGTTCGCCGCTTGTCAGAAAAATATTAAAAGCCGCTGTGATGAGCAGCAGGATCATAATCGCTTTCAGCCCGCGCACCATATAGGAAAACGGTACTTTGGATAAAGAAATGACCGCTGCCAGAAATATAACTGCCAGCACGTACGGCGCTGCCTTTTTAAATAAGAATAATGATACAATGTAAAGAATTGTTCCAACCAGTTTTACGCGCGGGTCCAGTCTGTGGATGACAGAGTCAGCCTGATAGTACTGTCCCAATGTAATTTCTCGAATCATAATTTCTCCTGTTTATCTGATCTGCCTCGTCTCTCATGTCATTATAATGCATGAGTTCCGATTCCCTATTCAGTCTGCTCGATGTAGGGCGCGCAGGATTTCCTCCTTCGCTTCCTCTATTGTCGTAGCGTCTGTAGATACGGCAAATCCGTTTTGTTTTAACTGCTGCATAATGTAAGTTACTGCCGGTGCTGCCAGTCCGACTTCTTCCAGTTCTTTATAATGCGCAAATACATCCTTTGGCACACCATCCAGCATGACACTGCCCTTATTCATCACAATGATCCTGTCCACATAATTGGCAACATCTTCCATGCTGTGTGATACCAGAATGATCGTCATCCCTGTTTCCTGCAGCCCCTTGATCAGCTCCAGGATCTCGTCCCGTCCCTTGGGATCCAGCCCCGCAGTCGGCTCATCAAGGATCAGCACATCCGGTTCCATCGCAAGCACACCCGCGATCGCCACACGCCGCTTCTGTCCTCCTGACAGATCAAACGGCGACTGGTAAAAATATTCATCCGGAAGCCCAACCATTTTGAGTGCCTTATACGCTCTCAGCTCTGTTTCTTTCCGGTCAAGTCCCAGATTCTTCGGTCCGAAACAGACATCCTTAAAAACATCTGTTTCAAAAAGCTGGTGCTCCGGATACTGGAATACCAGCCCTACCTTGCTGCGCAGCTTTTTCCGGTCATAATCCTTATCGTAAATATCTTCTCCGTTAAAATAGACCGTTCCGCTCGTGGCCTCGATCAGTCCGTTTAAGTGCTGTACCAGCGTTGATTTACCGGAACCGGTATGTCCGATCAATCCGATAAACTGTCCGTCCGGTATGACAAGATTTATATCTTTGAGGGCTGCCACTTCCATATTGGTGCCCTGTTCATATATACAATTCAAATGATCTACTATGATAGGCATATTATTGTACCTTCTTTAATTCTCGAATCAGTTCTTCAGTTTCCAATATTCCGTCCGGCAAAGGAACACCAGCTTTTTTCAGTTCATACGAAAGGAGTGTTACCTGTGGTACGGAAAGACGCAATTCCTTCAGCTTCTCTACCTGTGAGAAGATCTCCTTTGGAGTCCCCTGCATTTTCACGCTGCCTTTGTCCATGACATAGACATGATCTGCATGAATGACCTCTTCCATATAATGCGTGATCAGGATTACCGTGATTCCTTCCACATCATTTAAAGCCCGCACGGCGCGGATCACTTCTTTTCTGCCGTTCGGATCGAGCATCGCCGTCGGCTCATCCAAGATGATACATTTCGGATGCATTGCCAGTACTCCCGCAATGGAAACACGCTGCTTCTGCCCACCTGAGAGGCGGTTCGGTGATTTCTTCCTGAATTCATACATACCAACTGCTTTCAGACTCTCCTCTACGCGTGCCCAGATCTCCTCTGTCTGCACGCCAAGATTTTCCGGTCCAAAGCCCACATCTTCTTCTACAATCTGCCCGATGATCTGGTTGTCCGGGTTCTGAAATACCATTCCCGCTTCTTTACGGATCTCGATCAGACTGTCTTCATCCTTCGTATCCTTGCCATCTACCCAGACAGTTCCTTCCGTTGGATATAAGATAGCGTTCAAATGCTTCGCCAGTGTCGATTTCCCGGAACCGTTATGCCCAAGGATCGCAACAAAATCTCCCTGTTTGATAGAGATATCCACATGATCGACCGCGGTTGTGATCCCTTCCACATTGCCGTCCTCGTCACGTCTGATATATTCAAATACTAAATCATCTGTTTTTACAATATTGTTCTTTTCTTTTTCCATAGATATTCTTTCCACGTACAGCCCATTCTTTCCTTTTTCCCGGTGCTGTCGTTTTTTACTCGCGTTTTATTGTACATGGTTTATCCGATAAATACAAGCTATTTCCTTTTTTTCTGCGCTTTGCTATACTTTGACTATACAACCGAAACAGGAGGCATATCATGCACAGGAAACATTCTTTTTTGCCATTGATTCATATTTTGCTTCTGCTGCTCATACTTATATGTATTATACTGATGCTGTATGGATACACAAAGCAGACGGATTCCTCTACACCAGCGCATCCGGAGCAGACTGATATAACAGATATAACAGATCCATCCGATACCTCCACGGAAACAGCACCAATACAATCTGACATTACAACTGATGCGCAGGAGACGCAGCATACAAAAACAGGAACGCAGACCTCAGATCTGCAGGAGGGATCTGCCTGGGAGAAAGCTGCCACAGCGCAGAAACCTGACACGGAACCGGGAAATACAGAAATAACTGAGCAGGAGGCTACAGATATGACACAGACCTCAAACGGAGCGGGCATGGATCGCATCACATATCGTGACGGCTTTTATCAGGAAACGCTCTCCGATACCTTGATAGAACGTATTACCGGAAGCTCCTACCATGAAAATGATGATATTTCTTTAGACCAGCTACGGTTTTTACACGTTCTGTATTATGATTTTAATAATGAAATAAAAGATGGGGAACTGATCTGCAACAAACAGATCGCAGATGATCTGCTGGAAATCTTCAGCACATTATATGACAATGCCTACCAGATCGACAAGATACAGCTTATTGATGTCTATGATGCAGACGATGATCTTTCCTGCGCAGATGACAATACTGCCTGCTTTAACTACCGCGTCGTTGCAGGCAGCACTACGCTGTCCAAACATGCCCTTGGCATGGCAATCGATATCAATCCGTTCTACAATCCTTATGTGACCTATCCCGACGGAAAGGAGCGGATCTCACCTGCAGGCAGCGAAGTCTACGCCGACCGCAGCAATGACAATCCTCATATGATCCGGAAAGGTGATCTTTGCTATCAGCTTTTTATCGATCACGGTTTTACATGGGGCGGTGAGTGGAAATCACTCAAAGATTACCAGCATTTCCAGAAAGTCATCAATTAGTTATGATGTAAAAAAAGGACATCCGATCGGATGTCCCTTTTGTTTGCTCTGAAATTATACTAACTCAAGTAATACTTCCATTGCGCCATCGCCTTTACGCTGACCGATCTTTACGATACGAGTGTAACCACCCTTGCGGTCTGCATATTTAGGTGCGATTTCGTCAAACAGCTTAGCTGCCATATCTACTTCTTTTGTTCCTTTTTTCTTACCAGCGTTTGCTGTAGGAACTTCCTTTACAGGATAAAGAACCTGAAGCATCTGACGTCTTGCATGAAGTCTGGAAGGCATATCTCTCTTGATTTCCTTTTCTACTTCATCGTAAACAGTAACTTTCTTTCCGTCTACAACTTCTTTTACTCTCTTGCCATCTTTGTCCTTGCGGGCAACCTTAGCTGTAACCTTAACTGTTTCAAAGTTATCTTTTTCTTTTACTGCTAAAGTGATAAGCTTTTCAGCGATTTTCTTTACTTCTTTAGCCTTAGCTTCTGTTGTAACGATCTTTCCGTTGTATAACAGATTTGTTACCTGATTTCTAAGTAATGCTTTTCTCTGGTCAGATGTTCTGCCAAGTTTTCTGTACTTTGCCATGTTTACGTCCTCCATTCATGGTGAATCCGGCATTGCTCTTCGGGCTTACATACCGAACCGTTAATTTGTTCCATGTCAGACAGGCATGCAAATGCTCATCGGGCTTACTTCGCATGTCGCTCTGCATTTATTATTCCTCAGCGTTATTCAGCTCTAAACCGAGCTCTTTCAGCTTCGCTAAAACTTCTTCTAATGACTTACGTCCAAGGTTACGAACCTTCATCATATCATCGGAAGTTTTATTTGTTAATTCTTCAACCGTATTGATACCGGCTCTCTTTAAGCAGTTGTATGAACGAACGGATAATTCCAGTTCATCAATGCTCATTTCCAGAACTTTTTCTTTCTCGTCGTCTTCTTTTTCTACCATAACTTCTGCAGTCTTGGCATTCTCAGACAGATCAATAAAAAGTCCTAAATGCTCACTAAGTACCTTAGCTGCAAGGCTTACCGCCTCATCCGGAGCCAACGTGCCATTCGTATAAACATCTAATGTCAGTTTATCATAGTCTGTTACCTGTCCGACACGGGTATTTTCTACAGTCATATTGACTCTTTCTACAGGTGTGTAGATAGAATCTACTGCGATAACTCCGATTGGCAGATCTTCTGATTTGTTCTTTTCAGCACTTACATATCCTCTGCCCTTTGTAATGGTCAGTTCCATGTATAATTTGCTTTCCTTGCCACCACTCAGTGTAGCAATGACCTGATCGGAATTAACGATTACGATATCCTGGTCACACTGAATATCAGATGCTCTGACAACGCCTTCGCCTTCAAACTCGATATAAGCGGTTTTTGGCTCATTTGTGGAACTCATGTTCTTAATAGCAAGACTCTTTAAGTTCATGATGATTTCTGTTACATCTTCCTTAACACCAGGAATTGAACTGAATTCGTGCAGAACGCCTTCAATCTTAACACGGCTGACAGCAGCGCCAGGTAATGAAGACAGCATGATTCTTCTTAATGAGTTGCCAAGAGTGATTCCATAACCACGCTCTAATGGCTCAACGACGAATCTGCCGTATTTTCCGTCATCTGAGATTTCAGCAACCTCGATATTAGGTCTCTCAAAATCAAACACTGTAAATACCCTCCTTACAATATAATTGTAATATAGCGATCCAGCAAAGGAACGCTTCCATGCCTACGAATTATTTAGAATATAATTCGACGATAAGCATTTCGTCAACAGGTACATCAATCATTTCTCTTGTAGGAAGTGATTTAACAGTTCCTTTTAATCCTTCGATATCCTGATCTAACCATTCCGGAACTAATCTTCCTTCTGTTACTTCTACGATATCTTTGTATCTCTGTAAGCTCTTGGATTTTTCTCTGATTTCGATCACATCACCGGCTTTTACAAGATAAGACGGAACATTGACACACTTTCCGTTTACCAGTACATGTTTGTGATCAACAACCTGTCTTGCTTCTCTTCTTGTTCTTGCAAAGCCAAGACGGAAAACAATATTGTCTAATCTTCTTTCCAGAAGAACCATTAAGTTTTCACCGGTCTGACCTTTCATAAGATCAGCTTTCTTATAGTAATTTCTGAAAGGTTTTTCTAATACGCCATAGATGAATTTCGCTTTCTGTTTCTCACGAAGCTGCATTCCATACTCGCTGACCTTTCTGTTTGCTCTTACAAGCTGACGGTTTGATTTCTTGTCATATCCAAGATAGCTTGGTTCAAGACCAAGTGATCTACATCTTTTTAAAACAGGGACTCTGTTTACTGCCATTTATTTTTCCTCCTGATATTGTTTACAGTACACAATGTACTTTCTTCCAACATATTTACATTTATTATCAGAACCTCTTGCATGCGAAATCGCATCGCAATGCGCGAAGCTGCATCATGTATCACAGACACATGACATTTTAAAAAATCCAAATCTAGTCTTAGTACTACACACGACGACGCTTTGGTGGACGGCAACCATTATGAGGTACCGGTGTTACGTCACGGATGCTGGTAACTTCAAGTCCACAAGCCTGTAATGCACGGATAGCTGCTTCACGTCCTGAACCAGGACCCTTTACCATAACATCAACAGTCTTTAAACCATGTACTAATGCTGCCTTTGTAGCAGTTTCTGCTGCCATCTGAGCTGCATAAGGAGTAGATTTCTTTGAACCTCTAAATCCCAGACCACCGGCACTTGCCCAGCTAAGAGCATTTCCTTCATTATCTGTCAGTGTAACAATTGTATTGTTAAAAGACGCCTGGATATGTGCCTGTCCGTGTTCAACGTTTTTCTTTACACGCTTCTTTGTTACTTTTTTTGCAACCTGTTTAGCCATAATTAAACTAACCTACTTTCTCTTAAACTAAATCCTTATGGATTATTTCTTCTTATTTGCTACTGTTCTCTTCGGACCCTTACGTGTTCTTGCGTTAGTCTTTGTCTTCTGACCACGAACCGGAAGTCCTTTTCTGTGACGGATACCACGATAGCATCCGATTTCCTGTAATCTCTTGATGTTAAGAGCAACTTCTCTTCTTAAATCACCTTCTACTACCTGTGTAGCGTCGATTACTTCACTGATTCTCTTTACTTCGTCGTCTGTTAAATCTCTACAACGAGTATCTGGATTAACTTTTGCTTCTGCTAAAATACGATCTGCACTTGTTCTACCGATTCCGTAGATATAAGTTAAACCGATTTCAACACGTTTGTCTCTAGGTAAGTCAACACCTGCAATACGAGCCATTTTCAATTCCTCCGTTTTCCGGGTACTTTTTGTACCTAAACTTAATGTTACTAATTGACTGGGGCATAAACACAAAAATGCCCAACCGGAATACTCCGGTCTTTCCGATACTAAGCTTCTGAATTCTCGGTATCAATAAGTAATTCTCCGTAGGCTCACTACGTAAAATTATCTTAATCAGCCTATCTTTTGACGGAAAGATAAGCTGTCAGCCGCTAAATCGTGATACTGGATAATCCTGGTCTGTTTATTATTGGATTAGCCCTGTACCTGTTTGTGTTTTGGGTTTTCACAGATAACTCTGATTTTACCCTTTCTTTTGATGACTTTGCACTTTTCGCAAATTGGTTTTACTGATGATCTAACTTTCACGTTAAACCCTCCTTTCAAAAAAGACCGTTTTACATTATAGCATGGCAAATTTACATTTGCAATACTTTCACAAAATAATTTTTATTTATCTCTCCAGATGATTCTTCCCTTTGAAAGGTCATACGGGGATAACTCCAGTGTTACTTTATCGCCCGGTAAGATACGGATAAAATTCTGACGCAGCTTACCACTGATATGTGCAAGCACCTTGTGTCCATTTTCCAGTTCTACCTGAAACATGGTGTTTGGCAGCTTCTCCACTACTGTTCCTTCGATTTCAATGACATCTGTTTTTGACATTTTACTCCTCCACTTGACTACTCTTTATCAGTTTAATTGTTCTCTTGATCTCCTCATCTCTGACAGACTCTTTTGCTTCAAGCTTCTGTCTGAGCTCTTTCAGTGCTTCATTTTCCTTTTTCCAGATCTGAATATGCTTTTTGTTTTTCTTTTTCGGCTTTGCAACCGGTCTGTATTTTCCATCCGTAAGCCATACATATTCATCTGTTTCTTCTATTATGATATATAAGGTATCTTTATCGTGTCCGGCTTTCGCCGCAGCTAGCATTCCTACCATATGATCCGTTCCTTTATTCTGTTCCTTACTTTCAGAGTCACTGTCCTGTGCCTTTCAAGTTCATCTGTGAACTTCCTATTCACAGATGAACCTTTCTGTCCTTGCCGAACTGCTGTGGCACCGGATAACTTCATTTCATAATAGCAGTCTGACATTTATAACAGTGTCAGGATCTCAGGCTCACCGTCCGGTGTGATGGCGATGGTGTTTTCGTAATGAGCGGAATAGGTTCCATCCTCTGTTACGACTGTCCAGTCATCATCCAGCCACTCCACATCGCTTCTTCCGATATTGATCATCGGCTCGATCGCAAGTGTCATACCTGCACAAAGCTTAATTCCTTTTTTCTTCTGTCTGAAGTTCGGGATCTGTGGATCCTCATGTAAATGAGTTCCGATTCCGTGTCCGACCAGATCTGTTACGATGCCATATCCGAACTGGCTGATATAATCGTCGATCCGGTTGGAAATATCATACAGATGATTTCCGGCAACTGCCATTTTTATTCCCTCAAAAAAGCTCTGTTTTGTTCTGTCAATCAAAAGCTGTGCTTCCTCACTTACCTTTCCGACCGGATAGGTTCTTGCCGCATCGGAATGATATCCTTTGTAGATCAGTCCTGCATCCAGGCTGACGATATCTCCTTCCTGCAGGATCCTGTCTGCTTTCGGAATTCCATGTACAACCTCGTCATTCACGGAAACACAGATAGAAGCCGGATATCCGTTATAATGTAAGAAATTCGGCACACAATCATAACCTCTGATCAGCTTTTCTCCAAGCTGATCGATCTCGAGAGTAGAAATACCCGGTTTCACAAACTCTCCAAGCTTTGCGTGAACCTCTGCCAGAATCTTTCCGGAATCACGCATTAAACCAAGTTCTCTTGCGGATTTTACTGTAACTGCCATTTTTATTCTCCCAAAATTGCAACGATAGCTTTAAATACATCCTGCATATCGACTGTACCATCAACTGTTTTCAGCACACCCTTCTTTGTATAGAAGTCGATCAGTGGCTGTGTCTGTTTATGATAAACATCCAGACGGTTCTTCACTGTTTCCGGCTTGTCGTCATCACGAAGGATCAGCTCGCTGCCACATCTATCACATATTCCTTCTTTCTTTGGCGGAACATGTACAACATGATAGGTAGCTCCACAGGAAACACATGCACGTCTGCCTGACATTCTCTTTACAATGTTTTCGTCCGGCACATCTACATCGATCGCATAATCGATAGACTCACCCAGCTCAGCAAGTGCCTTATCCAGTACTTCTGCCTGTGGGATTGTTCTTGGGAAACCATCCAGTACATAACCGTTCTTGCAATCCGGCTGTGAAACTCTGTCAAGCAGGATCTTTACTGTCAGTTCATCCGGAACTAAAAGTCCCTGATCCATATACTTCTTAGCTTCCATACCAAGCTCTGTACCGTTTTTGATGTTTGCTCTGAAAATATCGCCTGTTGATACGTGCGGAACACCGTATTTATCTGCGATCATTTTAGCCTGTGTTCCTTTTCCTGCGCCCGGAGCGCCTAACATAATGATTTTCATTTTTCTCCTCCACTTGTCTTTATGCACTATGACGAAAACGACTCATGGGACAAGCGAATACTCACCTGCCCCAGAATACATTTGTCGTTTCAACTATTTCATTTAAGCATTTAAAAAGCCTTTATAATTACGAACCAGCATTAAGGACTCGATCTGTTTGATTGTCTCTAAGATTACGCTGACAATAATGATGAGACTTGTTCCGCCAAAGGAAACATTTGCACCAAATACTCCGTTAAAGAAGAACGGAATGACAGCGATAATGATAAGGCCAACAGCCCCGATAAAAATAATATAGTTCAAAATACCTGTCAAGTAATCTGTGGTTGGTTTACCAGGTCTGATTCCCGGGATAAAGCCACCCTGCTTTTTAATGTTATTGGATACTTCCAACGGATTAAATGTGATCGATGTATAGAAGTATGCGAAAAATACAACCAATACAATGTAGATCACTAATCCTATGTTATAGATTGGAAGAGAAGGATTACACCAGTTACCCTGATTTAATACCTTTAATACCTCTCCCCAGAAGCCTGTTCCCTGATAACCTGCCAACTGACAGATCACGATCGGGAACTGCATCAGTGATGATGCAAAGATGATCGGAATAACACCTGCTGTGTTAATCTTCAGTGGAATGCTTGTTGACTGTCCGCCATAGGTTTTATGACCCTGGATCTTCTTTGCATACTGAACCGGGATTCTTCTGACGCCATCATTTAAAATGATAACAAGGACAACCATTCCTACGATAATTGCCATGATAACAACTGCTGAGATCACAGACAATGTAATAGTAGATGCACTCTTTACGAACTGCTCATATAATGTAGCAAGATCAGATGGCATACGGGATACGATGTTGATCGTCAGCACGATTGAAATACCGTTACCGACACCATGCTCTGTGATCTGCTCACCGATCCACATGACAAATGCACTACCTGCTGTCAGCGCTACGATAACCACGATATAATCCAGCACAACAGAATCCTTCTGCAGAAGTCCGCTGTTACCAAATCCGATCGCCATAGCTGCTGCTTCGATCAAAGAAAGACCAACTGTCACATAACGTGTGATCGTTGCGATTTTCTTTCTTCCATCTTCTCCATCCTTCTGCATTTCTTCCAGTTTCGGAATTGCGATCGTCAGAAGCTGCATGATAATGGAGCTTGTGATATATGGTGTGATATTCAATGCAAATACTGACATGTTCATGAAAGAGCCACCGGTAAATGCATCGAAAAAGTTAAATGCTCCGTTTGACTGAGCTGCAAACCAGTCAGCAAAATAAGTACGATTGACACCCGGAACAGGCAGCTGTGATCCAAAACGGATCACAACTAACATTGCCAGTGTAAACAACAGTCTGTTACGAATATCTTTGATCTTAAAAGCATTCTTTAAAGTTGTTAACATTAGATCACCTCTACTGTTCCACCAACTGCCTCAATTTTTTCCTTAGCAGATGCGCTTACTGCATCAACTTTAACATTGAGCTTCTTGGTTATTTCTCCATTTCCGAGGATTTTAACTCCATCACGTGGGTTCTTAACGATACCAGCTTCCATTAAAGCTGCTACATCAACAGTAGCTCCATCTTCGAATTTATCTAATGCTGAAATATTAATACTAACGATGTCTTTCGAATTGCGGTTCTTGAAGCCTCTCTTAGGAAGTCTTCTGTATAATGGCATCTGTCCACCTTCGAAACCAATTCTTGGTGCTCCGGAACGAGCCTTCTGTCCTTTGTGACCCTTACCAGCTGTCTTACCATTTCCTGAACCGTGTCCACGACCTCTTCTAAAATTATCACTGTGTTTAGAACCTGCTGCAGGCTGTAAATTTGATAATTCCATTATGACACCTCCTTATCTGTTTTATGCTTCTTCAACTTTTACTAAGTGTCTTACCTGGGCAACCATACCTCTTGTGCATGCATTGTCAGGTAATTCCACTGTCTTATTGACTTTCTTTAAACCAAGTGCTGCTACAGTTGCTTTGTGCTTTGGGATCGCACCGATTGTAGATTTCACTAAAGTTACTTTTAATGTCTTTTCTGCCATTTCTATCTCCTCCCTAAGCCATGATTTCGCTGACAGATTTGCCGCGGTTCTTAGCTACTTCTTCTGGAGTTTTGAGCTGGCTAAGACCTTCAATAGCTGCAAGAACTACGTTCTGCTTATTGTTAGATCCTAAAGATTTTGTACGAATATTCTTAATACCTGCAAGTTCACAAACGATACGTGCAGGACCACCAGCGATGATACCAGTACCTTCAGGAGCTTTCTTCAGAAG
>OHBM01002178.1_pt1 | contig 13402 bp, 12 predicted proteins | sample 1577251 | NCBI WGS metagenome assembly OHBM01 (sample SAMEA3541557, study PRJEB24748) | human gut metagenome | biome: human gut; feature: human-associated habitat; material: faeces | place: China | collected 2012
CGCTCTTCCGATCTGGAAGAATACCAAGATTCCGCTGACGAAGAATCCTGAATATTCCCGGCGATTCCGCCACATGCCGCGAAATTATGTGCAATAAATTACATGAATATTTTTAAAACATTGACAAATTTGTGAAAACAGTATAAAATTGTAGTGTTGTAAATGTGCAATGAAAACTAAATAAGGAGGTGCTCCGGTAATGGGTACAGGTATTACAATTCTGCTGGTATTCATTGCTGTAGTAGTCACGCTGCTTATTGCGGTTCCTGTTACCAGGAAAATTGCTGTGGACAATAAAATCAAGCAGGATGCTGAGAAAATTGGCACAGCGGAAGAAAAGGCGAGAAACATCATAGATGAAGCACTGAAAACTGCCGAAACTAAGAAACGGGAAGCCCTGCTGGAGGCGAAGGAGGAGTCTCTTCGTACGAAGAATGAAGTAGAAAAAGAGACCCGAGAGCGCAGAGCGGAACTGCAGAAATATGAGAAGCGCGTTTTATCGAAAGAAGAATCTGTAGATAAAAAAGCGGACGTATTGGAGCGTCGTGAAAACGAAATTGCAGCAAAAGAGGCAAGCGTCAGAAAGAAAGAAAAGGAAGTAGACGGTCTACACGAAAAAGGAGTACAGGAACTGGAAAGAATTTCCGGTTTTACCTCCGAGGAAGCAAAAGAGTATCTGTTAAAATCTGTGGAAGACGAAGTAAAAATCGACACAGCAAAGCTCTACAAAGAGCTGGAGAGCAGAGCAAAAGAGGAAGCAGGCCGTAAGGCAAAAGAGTATGTGGTAACAGCTATTCAGAAATGTGCTGTCGATCACGTATCCGAGAGTACCATCTCCGTGGTACAGCTTCCGAGCGATGAAATGAAAGGCCGCATCATCGGTCGTGAAGGACGAAACATTGCGGCAGATCAGGCCAGAAATAGACGGTCTCAAAGGCCGTCACCGCATCGAACCGGTCGTCCGCAAACACCATATCCGCCACGCTGCCTTGCAAAACGGCACAGCGACCCTCCGCGATGGCGGCCTCGTTGACCTTTTTGGATTTCTCTACACTGACGGGGGAATAGTCAATGCCCTTGACAATGCCCTCCGGGCATTTTTTCAGAAGTCTCTTGATGTTCGCCCCTCCGCCGCAGCCGCAGTCCAGCACCTTGGCGTCCAGAGTAAGCTCCAAAAAGCGAAGTCCCCACCGTGCCACAGGACTGTGCCCCAGGTTCATCATAGCGACCATGATTTTTCCGCCAAGCCCTATAGGCTTGCGGGTGTTCTCAAAAAATGACATCTTATCACACCTCCGATTTCACACATTCGGTATAAGTTAACGGAAATGACGCTTTCAGAACAACGCTTTTCCGCACCGTCCAGCCGTTTTGCCGTAGGAAGCGCAGGTATTCCTCACTCGTCCACTTGCTGTGGAGGGGGAAGCCCACACGCTTCATAAAAAATACCCTGACCTTGCCGGAAAACGAGTTTTCGGCATGGGTGAAGGTCGGCGCAATCAACACGCCGTCATCCTTCAGAACCCGCTCAATTTCTTGCAGGGCTTTCTCCGGCTGCGGCACGATATGCAGCGCGTTGGACACGATCACCACATTGAAAGACTTGTCCGCATATGGCAGGCGGAACATATCCTGCACGGAGAAGTGTAGCTTGGCAGAGCTGGTATCCCGCTTTGCCTCGGCGATCATCTCCGCAGAGGCGTCTGTCGCCTCGATGTGTGCCGCCGCGTTTACGATGTGTTTTGCAATCAATCCCGTGCCTGTAGCAAGCTCCAGCACCGTCTTGGCTTTCACGACCGGCCGGATCAGCTCATACATCTCGTCATACGCCGCCCGATCCTTTCGCATAAAGCGGTCGTACCGACCGGCATTTTTGTCCCAGAAGTTCCTGTGTTTTCGCATGTCGACCACTCCTCTCTCCATTAGATGCATCTAACCTATACGCACACGCCTTTCGGTTAGATGTAGCTAACTACCACGGCTTGGAAAAGCCGCATCTCTGCGGCAGCTTTCCCAAAGCCGTTCTTGCATAATTTAGCGGTTGCGGATGATCTCCTTAAAAAATCACACTTTCCATTTCTGCTCCAAAGTATAGCACCGCTGATGGTTAGTGTCAACTAACCTCCAAATATTCTTTTCCTCTGCCTTCGGGAAGCGTACAAAACAGCCGCCCTTATTCTCGGTTATAGCATCCCGCGGCGTGGGTGGCCTCGACGTGGTTTTCGTGTTGTTCATCGAGTACCTGCCGTTTCAGGAGGATACCACCCGGGCGTGATGCCTGCGGCGGCGCTTTTTTGCGCACATCGCTTGTCAATCGGCGACGCATGTGCTATGATGAGAAAAAATCGAGAGAGAGGAACTTGGGCCATGGAAACCAGCTTCAAAACGTGTGTATTTGGCGGATTCGATCGGGAGGATGTCATCTCCTACATCCGGAAAACGGCGGAGGAGTCCCAGAAAAAGCTGGAGGCACTGATGGAGGAGACGGAGCGCCTCCGCGTCCGGTGTGAAACGGCGGAGAGCGAGCTGTCCGCCCTGCGGGCTCGTTCCGCGGAGCTGGAGCAGCAGCTGGCAGACACGGAGGTCCTGCGCGCCGAGGCAGAGCGCCTGCGTACGGAGGAGGAGACGCTACGCCGCGAGAATGAGACGCTGCGGGGGCCGGCGGCTCAATACCAGTCCCTGAAGGACCACATCGCGGACATCGAGATCAGCGCCCACCGCCGTACCGAGGAGTTCCGCGGCAAGGCCATCGCGGAGCTGATGGAGCTGGTGGACGGCCAGCGCCGGTGGTGTACCCAGCAGGAGGCGGCGTACCGTCAGATGAACGAGGGCATCCTGGCCGAGCTGCGGAAGGCGCAGTGCTGTGTGGAGGAGTGTGACCTGGGGAATTTCCAGCAGTTCCAGGAGTCCCTGCGTCAGTTGGCGGAGACCATCAACGGTGGGGAATGAGCCGCGGCGAGACTTGCTCAGGCGGACCATCTGATGCTGTGGTAAATTGCACAAGAAAGCCCCGCAGTCCTTTGGGACTGCGGGGCTTTTCATATGGGGGAAACAGGGGATGCTTACAGCAGCATGACGCCGTGTGCGGCGCAGCCGTCCACGGTGGCCTTGTCCCACAGGCTGGCCTGCACTTCGCCGATGTGGCAGGTACCGATCATCAGCATGCACAGACGGCTCTGGCCGATACCACCGCCAATGGTCAGGGGCAGCTGGCCGCTGAGCAGCATCTTGTGGAAGGGCAGCTCACGGCGGTCATCACAGCCGCGCTTGTGCAGCTGGTAGTCCATGGATGCTTCGTCCACGCGGATACCCATGGAGGAGATCTCAAAGGCACTGTCCAGCACGGGGTTATACATAATGATATCGCCGTTCAGGGACCAGTCATCATAGTCGGGAGCGCGGCCGTCATGGGGCTTGCCGCTGCGCTTCAGGTCGTCGCCGATCTGCATCAGGAACACGGTGTGGTGTTCACGGCAGATGGCGTTCTCGCGCTCCTTGGGGGTGTAGTCGGGCCAGCGATCCTCCAGCTCCTGGGTGGTGACGAAGTACACCTCACGATCCAGTACGGTGTGCAGGCTGGGAAACGCGATCTGCAGGGCGTCGTTGGTCTCCACCACGGCGCCCACAATGGCGCGGACGGTCTGGCGCAGGAACTGCTCGTTGCGGTCCTGCCGCTCGATGACCTTCTCCCAGTCCCACTGATCCACATAGACGGAGTGGAGGTTGTCTACCTCCTCGTCGCGGCGGATAGCGTTCATGTCGGTGAACAGGCCCTTACCGGGCTTGAAATCGTAGCGCTTCAGCGCCAGCCGCTTCCACTTGGCCAGTGAGTGTACCACCTGACCGGTGGCGCCCACATCGGGGATATCAAAGGAAACAGGGCGCTCCACGCCGTTAAGGTTGTCGTTCAGACCGGAATTCTCCTCCACGAACAGGGGAGCGGAGACACGGCGCAGATTCAGCGCCTGCCCCAGGTTCACCTGAAAATTGCTCTTGATGAACTCGATCGCGCGCTGCATCTCATAGGTGGACAGCGGCGTTTTGTAGCCGGCAGGGATCGTCAATTTGCTCATGCGTGAAACACCTCTCTTGAATAAAAAATATGTTGCCATTATAGGCGGCTGTGCCGGAGATTGCAAGTAAAATTTCGGAAAAATATGGGGAATCTCACCGAACAGTTTTGTATAAAAATGTCCCTCAACACCGTTGAGAGACATTTTTATGCGATTTGTCCGCGAGTAGCTTACCGGCACTCCTCCATCATGGCGCGGAAGGCGGGGAGGCTGCGGCGGATCATGTCGTTGGACACGCAGTAGCTCAGGCGGAAGTAGCCGGGGCAGCCGAAGCCGTCAGCGGGCACCACCAGCAGGTTGTAGTCCAGCTTGGCCTTCTCGGAGAACGCGTTGGCGTCGCCGTTGGGGGCCTTGACGAACAGGTAGAACGCGCCGTCGGGCTTGGCGCACTCGTAGCCCATCTCCCGTAGGCTGTTGTACAGCAGGTTGCGATTCTCATCGTAGGCCGCCAAGTCGGGGCGCTCACCGGCGCACAGCTGGATGACTTTCTGCATCAGAGTGGGCGGGCAGACGTGACCCATGACACGGGCGGCACCGGAAACAGCGGCGTACACCGCGGCACTGTCGTCGGCAAAGCCTGGGACGTACACATAGCCGATGCGCTCGCCGGGCAGGGACAGGGACTTGGAGTAGGAGTAGCAGACGATGGTATTGCGGTACAGGCAGGGGATAAAGGGCACGGTGACATCGCCGTACACCAGCTCGCGGTAGGGCTCGTCGGCGATAATATAGATGGGGTGGCCGTATTCGGCGCTCTTGCGCTCCAGCAGGACGGCCAGACCCCGCAGCGTCTCCTCGGTGTACACCACACCGGAGGGATTGTTGGGGGAATTGATGATGATGGCCTGGGTATGGGGCGTGATGCGCTGCTCCACGGCGTCCAGATGGATCTGGAACGCCTGGGTATCGGCGGGGACCACCACCAGCTTGCCGCCGTTGGCAGTGACGAAGGGACGGTACTCGGGGAAAAAAGGGGCCACGGCCATGATCTCGGAATCACTGTCCAGAACGAGAGCCTTGATGATGGAAATCAGGGCCGGCGCCGCGCCGCAGGTGAGGAACAGCTCACTGGCCTTCACATTCAGGCCGAAGCGGTCGGAGAGGTCCTTGGCCACGGCGGCGCGGGCATCCTCGAAGCCGTTGGCCATGGAGTAGCCGTGGAGCTGGATAGAGTCCGTGGTGTCCACAATGGTATGGATGGACTCATTGACCTTTTTGGGGGCAGGGATGCTGGGATTGCCCAGGGAATAGTCAAAGACCTTATCCGCGCCCACCTTGGCGGCCTGCTCCAGACCATAGGCGAACAGCTGGCGGATGACAGAGGGGGCGGTGCCCAACTCATAGAATTGCTGATTGACCATAAGAAAACTCCTTTCAGACGGCAGTGAATACGGGATGTCAGGCCAGGTCCATGCGGGCGGCCAGAACGCTGCCCAGCGCGATGGAGGCCAGCTTGGAGTGGGCGCTGTCGGCACGGCTCACCAGCACGATGGGCACCTTGGCGCCCAGGATGATACCGGCATTCTTGGCGCCGCCGAACAGGGTAGCGGCCTTGCCGATGCCGTTTCCTACCTCATAATTGGGCACCAGCAGGATGTCAGCCCTGCCCGCCCCGGGGGCAGTGAAGTGCTTGTGATGGCAGGCTTCCTCGCTGACGGCCAGATCCAGTGCCACGGGGCCGCAGACATCCATATTGTACTTGGTCCAGCGGTCGGTCATGTGGGCCAGCGCATCGGCATCCACGGTGGACTGCACCTTGGGGTTCACCTGCTCTGCGCCGCAGATGCAGGCGGCATTGATGTGCTCGTAGCCCAGGGCCTGCAGCACCATGGCGGCGTTCTCCAGGATCTCGGCCTTTTTGTCCAGGTCGGGGAAGGTGTTGACACCGCCGTCGGTGAGAAGCACCATCCGGTCCAGCGCGGGGATCTCATAGAGCATGCAGTGGGTGGTGAGGTGGGAGGTGCGCAGGCCGTGCTCCTTATTGAATACGGCCCGCATCAGGTCGGCGGTTCCCAGAATACCCTTCATTAGGAAGTCGGCCCTGCCCTCTGCGCACAGGGCTACGGCCTTGGCAGCGCAGTCGGTATCGCTGTCGCCGGCCACTATCTCATAGGCGGCAGGATCCTCGCCCAGAGCGCTGAGCATGGACGCGATCTCCTCCTTATGGCCCACCAGAATGGGGGTGGCAATGCCCTCGCGGCGGGCATCCACCATGGCTTCGATCACCGGCTGGTCGTGGGCGGCAGCTACGGCGATGACACCGGTCCTGCTGCCGCAGGCGGCGGAAATAATGCCATCAATGGTATGTATCATACATTTTCCTCCTGTGTGGCGCAAATTCTTCGTCTATGCAAAGCAAAACAGTACGACTTTGGGCCTTACGATGGGATAATTATACATCGGCACACCCACCGCGTCAACAATAAGCTGAATGATTCGGCGAAATAAATTTGCCGTGCCGAGACATCGCAGGGGTTGACGAAATCCGCCGCATCGCATACACTGGGGAGGCGTGTATTTTTTCATGAGGTGAAAGAGATGAAAGAGATCAAAACGTGGTCGCTGGCCTTTACATATGTGGGATGCTTCCTGGGGGCCGGCTTTATCTCGGGGCAGGAGCTGTGGCAGTTTTTCGGCAGCTTCGGCAACTTGGGCTATGTGGGTTTTCTGCTGGCAGTGGTGCTGTTCTCCGCCATTGGTATCCTGTTCGTGCGGCTGACCCAGATGACCCAGTGCTCCGACATGGATCGCCTGCTGGTACCCTGGAACGTCAAGTGGCTGCGGGCGGCCTCCGGTGCGGTGGGCGCGGTATTCCTGTTTTTTGTGGTGGTGTCCATGTCCGCCGGTGTGGGCGCTATGCTGGCCCAGCTGTTCGGCATATCGGCGTGGCTGGGCAGCGCCGTGTTTATGGCACTGGTGTTCGCGGTGGCGCTGCTGGGCGTGACAGGGATGGTCAATGCCTTCTCCGCGCTGATACCCGTGCTGATCGCGGCCACCGTGGCCTTCGCCGTGGGAGCCTACGCCGCCTTCGGCACGGAGGGGGTCTTCCAGCTGCGGAACGTGAACAACAACCCGCTGATGCCCAACTGGTTCATCGCAGCGCTGACCTTCGTCTCCTATAATATTCTGGGCGGTATCGGTATCATGTCGCCGGTAGGGCAGTACGTCCGGCGGAAGCACCACATCTACGGCGGCATCATTCTGGCCGGTGTGATGCTGCTGGCGGTGGCGGGCAGTATCCTCACCAGTCTGGCGTCATACCCCGAGGCGGTGGCGGCGGAGCTGCCCATGGTGGCGCTGGCCAGCCGTCTCAACGGGACGCTGGGCACGGTGTACGGCCTGATGCTGCTGCTGGCCATGTTCTGCAACGCGCTGGCCAGTCTGGTGGGACTCATCGCCTATCTGGAGCAGAAGGCCCGCTTCGTGCGGGAAAAAAAGAAGCCGGTGCTGGTGGGGCTGTGCGTGCTGGCGTGGTGTGCCAGTCTGCTGGGCTTCGGTGAGATCATCGCCGTGGTGTATCCGATCTTCGGCTATCTGAGCATCGTGTTCATCGTGTGCATGGTGGTACACTTCGTGCAGTGCCGAAAAAAGGAGAAGGCCAGCGCCTGACGGTATATGTGGCAGAAAAAGGGGACGGAGGCATCGCCTCCGTCCCCTTTTTGCAATCGTTGTAAAGTAGATATGCCTTACACCCCGAACAGGATGTCGGCATAGGTAGGATAAGGCCACATCTTGGCGTCCACCAGGGATTCCAGCTGGCTGATGAGGTCGCCGGCCTGCCGGACGCGGGTGTTGATCTCCCCACGGAAGTAGTGGGCGGCCTCGATGCCGCTGTCGGCGGCGGGAGCCTTCTCCAGTGCCTGAGAGAGATCCTGGCAGACATCCAGCAGCTGGTCACTGAGTCCACTGATCCGACGGATCAGATGCTCCTCCAGACGGCAGGTGGAGGCCAGGCCCGCCTCCTGCTTGTGTGCCATGCCCTTGGCCAGGTCGCCGGAGTACCGTGCCGCCACAGGAAGGATGCTGCGCTGCGCCATATCCAGCAGGGTGTTGGCCTCGATGGCAGACACCTTGCAGTAGTTCTCCAGATGGATCTCATAGCGGGCGCGCATCTCCGTCTCCGTCAGGACGGCGTGCTTCGTGAACAGCTCCACGTTCTTCTTGTCGATGTAGGCGGGCATGCAGTCCACGGTGTCGCGGAGGTTAGCAAGGCCGCGGCGGGCAGCCTCAGCCACCCAGGCGTCATCGTAGCCGTTGCCGTTGAAGATGATGCGCTGGTGGGCGGTAAACGTCTCCTGCAGCAGCTCCTGCAGGGCGGACTGGAAGTTCTCGGCCTTCTCCAGCCGGTCGGCGAACTGGCTCAATTCCTCGGTCATGATGGTGTTCAGCACCACATTGGGGCTGGCGATGGACTGGGAGGAGCCCAGCATACGGAATTCGAACTTGTTGCCGGTAAAGGCCAGAGGAGAGGTGCGGTTGCGGTCCGTGGTGTCCTGGGGAATGTCGGGCATGGCATCGATGCCAACGCGCAGCTTCTTCTTGGTGATATCCACGTACTCCGTGCCCTGGACGATAGAGTCCAGAATGGCCGTCAGCTCATCACCCAGAAAAATGGAGATGATGGCAGGAGGGGCCTCATTGCCGCCCAGACGGTGGTCGTTGCCGGGATATGACACGCAGCAGCGCAGCATCTCCTGATACTCGTCCACGCCCTTGATAAAAGCCGCCAGGATCAGCAGAAACTGGGCGTTCTGGCTGGGGGTACCGCCGGGCTTCAGCAGGTTCTCACCGGTGTCGGTCTGAAGGGACCAGTTGTCATGCTTACCGGAGCCGTTGACACCGGCGAAGGGCTTTTCGTGGAGCAGGCACACCAGTCCGTGGCGGGCGGCCACCTTCTTCAGCATCTCCATGGTCAGCTGGTTCTTGTCGCAGGCAGTGTTGGCATCAGCATAGATGGGAGCCAGCTCATGCTGGGCGGGAGCCACCTCGTTGTGCTCCGTCTTGGCTAGTACACCCAGCTTCCACAGCTCCTGATCCAGCTCCCGCATGAATGCGGCCACGCGGGGCTTGATGGCGCCGTAATAGTGGTCGTCCAGCTCCTGACCCTTGGGAGGCTTGGCGCCGAACAGCGTCCGACCGCACAGCTTCAGGTCCTCGCGGCGCTCGTAGGCGCTCTTGTCGATGAGAAAATACTCCTGCTCGGGGCCCACCTGGGCCGTGACATGCTGGACCTCCGTGTTGCCAAACAGCCGCAGGATGCGGACGCATGCGCGGTCCAGCTCCCGCATAGAGCGCAGCAGGGGGGTCTTCTTATCCAGCGTCTGGCCGCTGTACGAGCAGAAGATGGTGGGGATGTACAGGGTGTCGTCCTTCACGAAGGCGTAGGAGGTGGGGTCCCAGGCCGTGTAGCCTCGGGCCTCAAAGGTGGCCCGCAGGCCGCCGGAGGGGAAACTGGAGGCATCGGCCTCACCCTTGTTCAGCTCCTTGGCGCTCAGCTCCATCCGCACGCCATCCTTGCCGTCGCGGGTGATGAAGCTGTCGTGCTTCTCGGCGGTGAAGCCGGTCATGGGCTGAAACCAGTGGGTGTAGTGGGTGGCGCCCTTTTCAATGGCCCAGTCCTTCATCGCGCCGGCGATCTCGCCGGCTACGGAACGATCCAACGCCGTTCCCTGTGCCAGTGATTGCTGCCATGCACGGTACACATCGGCGGGGAGACGCTGCTGCATCTGCTGTTCTCCGAACACCATTTCGCCGAACAGGGCGGGAACATTGATCTTTTTCTCACACATCTGGATCGTTCCTTTCAAAGTGAAGTTGAATATTTAGAATGGCAAAAGCCGGTCCTTACAGGAAAAACTGCATCACAGCGGGCGTCACATACGCCTCCACCGCAGCTGCCACCGCCAGCAGCGGCAGCACCGTCAGCGTCAGCACGCGGACGATATTTTTCAGCGTGGGGGCCATCATGCCCCGGGTGTTTTTGCGGACATACTGGTTGATGCGGCTGCACAGGTAGATACCGCAGGCCAGACTGATGACCAGCGCCGGCAGTTCAAAGATGCCGTGGGGCAGGATACCCCCCAGATAGGCCAGCATAGAGATGCCGTTGTTGAGGAAGTATGCGGCGAATAAGCCCAGCAGCAGGGCATTGACGCCCAGCGACAGGGCGGGCAGATAGATGAACGGGATAAATCCGTACAGTACGCTGAGCACCATGGCCCGCAGGTTGTTCCAGAACAGCGCCGGCACACTGATGCTGCCGCTCTCGCTGACCACACCGGCATCGGCCATCTGCTGGCTGAACAGCGTCAGCACCTGCGCAGGCACGGCAGGGAAGATCAATCCCACCGCGAAGGCCAGCACGATCAGTGCGGCAAAAGCACCGCCTGTGACGAGCAGGGAATGGCGGAAGTCCTGACTGCGGAAGAAATCCCGCAGCTGACGGAACTGGGAGGCGATCATGCCAGCTTCTCCAGACCGGCGCGGAGACGGCGCAGCGTCTCGCCGCGGCCCAGGATGCGGCAGATCTCCACAGCGCCGCCCGGGGTCACTAGCTTGCCGGCGGCGGCGATGCGCACCGGCCACATCAGCGTGGCGTTCTTGACACCCAGTGTCTCCGCCAGTGCTACCAGCCCGTCGTGGATGGTCTCGTCCGTCCACTGAGGCAGCGCCTCCAGCATGGGAATGGCGGCCTCCAGCATAGTCTTGCAGACCTCGGGGTTCGTCTTGGACTTCTTATTGGTGAAGAACTCTACGCCGTAGTCAGGGCAGGTATCGAAGAAATCCACCTTCTCGGGGATCTCCGTCAGCTTCTCGCAGCGGGCCTGAAGCAGTCCCGCGATGGCGGCCACATCGAAGTTACCCTTCACCGTCTGGCGGATGTAGGGCTCCGCCACCTTGGCAAACGCCTCAGGGGCCATGCTCCGCAGATACACGGCGTTGAAGTGATCCAGCTTGGCGCGGTCGAAGATGGCAGGGGACTTGGAGATGCCGGTGATGTCGAAGGCATTCACCAACTCCGACAGGGTAAAGATCTCCTGTTCCGCCAGCTCGCCCTTGGGGGACCAGCCCAGCAGGGCCACATAGTTCAGGATGGCCTCGGTGAGATAGCCCTCCGCCTTCAGATCCTCATAGGAGGGATCGCCGTGGCGCTTGGACATCTTGTTCTGGGCGTCCCGCATCACGGGAGAGCAGTGGACATAGGTGGGCACGTCCCAGCCGAAGGCATGATACAGCAGATCGTACTTGGGGGCGGAGGACAGATACTCGCTGCCCCGTACCACATGGGTGATGCCCATCAGGTGATCGTCGATGACGTTGGCAAAATTGTAGGTAGGCAGGCCGTCCCGCTTCAGCAGCACCTGATCGTCCAGCGTGCTGTTCTCCACGGTGATGTCTCCGAAGATGGCATCGTGGAACGTGGTGGTGCCCGTCTGGGGGATCTTCTGCCGGATGACGTAGGGCTCACCGGCCTCCACGCGGCGCAGGGCATTCTCCAGCGGCAGATCGCGGCAGGGATCGGCGGCGCGGTCAAACTCGCCGCTGTCCTCCTCGGAGGCGCACTTTTCGCAGAAGCAGTAGTATGCGCCGCCTTTTTCCACCAGCAATTGGGCATACCTGCCGTAGGTGTCCCGCCGCTGGGACTGGATGTAGGGTGCCACCGGGCCGCCCACATCGGGGCCCTCGTCATGGTCCAGGCCGCACTCGGCCATGGTGCGGTAGATGACATCCACCGCGCCCTCCACCAGACGGCCCTGGTCCGTGTCCTCAATACGGAGGATGAACGTGCCGCCGTGGCTGCGGGCGATGAGCCAGGTATACAGCGCCGTGCGCAGGTTGCCCACGTGCATATAGCCGGTGGGCGAGGGGGCGAAACGGGTGCGGACCTTGCCGCGGGGAATGCGGGCCTCTATCTCGTCGAAATAGGTCATATCCATGCTCATCGGGACATCCTCCTCTGAATCTCATAAAATACCCGTTTATTATATTTCAAATAAGGGAAAAGTCAAGGAGAACGGGGGCTGTTCTGTTGCAGAACGCGAGATTTTGTGATAAAATGCCCCTGTCCGGTGAAAAGCGGCGTTCCATCTGGTAATTACACCAAATGTTTGGAATGTTTCTTGCTTTTTCTGCCGCGCTCTGTTATAATGCCATCGGTCATTTCACTGATGGTAACTATATATGAGAAAGGAAGATCGCTGCTATGATCTATACGACTGAAGTTCAGCATATGTGTCCCGTGGCCAAGGGCGCTTATCACGGACCGGCGCCCATTCCTGAGGAGGGCAAGTGGGTGCAGGCCAAGGAGATCTCCGACATCTCCGGTTTTACCCACGGTGTGGGCTGGTGCGCCCCGCAGCAGGGCGCCTGCAAGCTGACGCTGAACGTGAAGAACGGCGTCATCGAGGAAGCGCTGGTGGAGACCATCGGCTGCTCCGGCATGACCCACTCCGCCGCCATGGCCTCCGAGATCCTGATCGGCAAGACCATTCTGGAGGCACTGAACACCGACCTGGTGTGCGATGCCATCAACACCGCCATGCGCGAGCTGTTCCTGCAGATCGTGTACGGCCGTACTCAGTCCGCCTTCTCCGAGGACGGTCTGGCTGTGGGTGCGTCTCTGGAGGACCTGGGCAAGGGACTGCGTTCCCAGGTGGGCACCATGTTCGCCACCAGAGACAAGGGGCCCCGCTATCTTGAGATGGCCGAGGGCTACTGCAGCCGTCTGGCCCTGAACAAGGACGATGAGATCGTGGGCTACGAGTTCATCAGCCTGGGCAAGATGATGGATTTCATCAAGAAGGGCGACGATGCCAACGAGGCACTGAAGAAGGCCACCGGCCACTATGGCCAGTGGGACAACGCGGCGAAGTATATCGACCCGCGTCAGGAATAAGAAGGGAGGACGACAACAATGGCTCTGTTTGAAAGTTACGAGAGAAGGATCGACAAGATCAACGGCGTCCTGGCCCAGTACGGCATCGGCTCCGTGGAGGAATGCCGCGAGATCTGCAAGGCAAAGGGCTTCGACCCCTATGAGATCGTGAAGGGCATCCAGCCCATCTGCTTTGAGAACGCCTGCTGGGCGTATACCGTGGGCGCAGCCATCGCCATCAAGTCCGGTGTCAAGACTGCCGCTGAGGCCGCCAAGATGATCGGCGTGGGCCTCCAGTCCTTCTGCATCGACGGCTCTGTGGCTGAGGACCGCAAGGTGGGTCTGGGTCATGGCAACCTGGGTGCCATGCTGCTCAGCGATGATTCCAAGTGCTTCGCGTTCCTGGCCGGCCACGAGTCCTTCGCCGCCGCCGAGGGCGCCATCGGCATCGTGA
>OHBM01002185.1_pt1 | contig 13377 bp, 18 predicted proteins | sample 1577251 | NCBI WGS metagenome assembly OHBM01 (sample SAMEA3541557, study PRJEB24748) | human gut metagenome | biome: human gut; feature: human-associated habitat; material: faeces | place: China | collected 2012
GATATAGAAGCACGTTTGAGAGGCGAGCTATAAAAGCACGCGTTTATTTGAATTTGAAGGTGAGAACATGATGGAGTGGATAAACATTTTTGGGGCAGTATTTATAGCAGTAATCATGGTACCCAATATTATTTTTACATTAAAGTATAAAGATGGTTTTGAAAATAAGTGGAATAATAAAGATGTTGAAGTTGTAGAACAGATAGGAAGATTTGGGTGTTTCGGATTTATGGTTGTCAATATTCCTGGAACCTGGTTCGGTTGGTGGTCTGATGAAGCTTTTGCGATATATTTAATAGCAAATGTCGTTTTAATTATACTTTATTGTGTGATATGGATTATTTGTTTTAGAAATAATACGATTTTTAAAGCATTGACATTATCTATTATTCCATCCGTAATTTTCATCTTCAGTGGAATTATGAGCAGGTCTGTATTATTGATTGTAGCATCGCTATTATTTGCACCTGCACATATATTGATTTCATATAAAAATGCAAAGTATTAGATGAATTTGAAGATGACGGAGGGAAAGAAAGTGAAAAAAGCATTGTTGGTAATTGATATGCAGAATGTATGTGTTGGAAAAAATCACGCTACATACTTTAAATATGATAATGAAATTCTGATTCAAACTGTAAACGAAGTTATTGACGCAAATGAAAGTAATGTGGTTGTTTATATCAAAAATATCATGAAGAAAAATTTAATAAATAAGCTTGCACCATTTAAGGCTTATGAAGGAACTGAAGAAGTGGAACTAGTTAGCAATCTTCATGTTATATCTGATTATGTTTTCATAAAATATGAGGGAAACGCATTTAGCAATCCTAAACTTAATGAGTTCTTAAAAGCACATAAGATTGAATGTGTGGAAATCGTAGGAGTTGATGGTGGTGGGTGCGTAGCATTGACTGCGTTAGGGGCCATAAAAGAAGGCTATAGTGTAATACTTAATGAATCAGCTATCGGAACAATGTTTAATAAGAATAAAGAAAAATATTTTAAAAAGCTTCGAGAAGCAGATGCAAAAATTATTTAGATAAATATAAGGCACTCAAAACTTTCAGTCATGCGGAGAGATTGAAAGCAACAGAAACTTTGAATTTTACGGTCTGTAAAAGACCTTTGACACACGGAAAACATAGATGTCAATGCACTTTGATAGCGAAAATAAGACCTTTCGATTAGTATGAGTATGCAAGGAGGTGACGAGATGGAACTCGGAAAGCAAATAAAAATGCATCGTCAGGAAGCACATTTATCCCAAGAGGAGTTAGCCAATCGTGTTTATGTTTCAAGGCAAACAATCTCAAATTGGGAAAATGATAAAAGCTATCCAGATGTGAATAGTTTGGTATTACTGAGTGAAATCTTTCAAATTTCCCTTGACAATCTAATCAAAGGAGATATTGAAGTTATGAAAGATGTAATTCAAAAAGAAGAAATTGAAAAGATGAATCGCTATGGAAAATCCTACACTATAATGCTAATTGCAACTGCTGTTTCTGCAGCTCCGCTATTTATGTGGCTTGGTGTTTGGGCATTCATTCCTTGGGGAATCATTTGGGCAATCTCTATGTACTTTGCCTTTAAGGTTGAAAAGGTAAAAAAAGATAATGATGTTCAAACCTATAAAGAAATTGTCGCATTTTCTGAGGGAAAACTTTTGGATGATATTCATAAGCAACGAGAAATAGGCAAACGTCCTTATCAAAAAATTCTTTTAGTTATAGGTACTGCGTTGACAACATTTGTTGTTTGCGTTTTAATTGGTTTTCTGATGCACATCCTTTTGAACTAATAGTGATGGAACGCCAAATTTCAGTTTGGGCACGAGTTTGCCGGTAATCAAAAGTGAATAAAAAATGACTTTGGAGCCATTGTGGAGAAATCTACAGTGGCTTTTTTCATGCAATGAATGGTAGGGGTACTAAAAAGTCCTTGACATTTCGTTTCAGGTATGACTGCCAAGACGAGTATTGTGCTGACATCCGCAAAGGATGCGCTGACACTTCCGTATGACTGTGTGGAAACGGATGCGGTCGGCAGTTATTATGTGACATTCGAGGACGGTACAAAGCTGACGGTCGAAAAAGGCGTGGAAAGTGATTATTACGTGCAGGTGATCTCCGATGAAATATCGGAAGGCACAAAGGTACAGATCCCGATCAGCAGTCAGACAGATACAATTTCTTCCGATGTGGTATCACTTATCATGGATAGTAATGGAAACAGGATGGGCGGCGGTAGTATGGGAGGCTCGGGTGGTGGTCCCGGCAGATCCGGCGGACCGGGTGGTATGTAATATGGAAGAGACAATGATTCAATTAAAGGGGATCCGGAAGAGCTTTTATGAAGGAACGGCAAATGGCTGTTGCCAGTATTGTGTTTTCTGTGGTATTTTCCATCTTTATCGGTGTATTTTTCGGATATTATCCGGCAAATAAAGCCGCAAAGCTCAATCCGATCGAAGCTCTCCGGTATGAGTGAGCGGTAAAGAGAGCAAAAAGTGTGAAAGCGCAGCGACCGGAAAACAGGAAGATTTCCGGTGCTATGGTTCTATGATAGATACATCTGAGCTGGTGGCAAGATCCAGATCATACACAGAAATCTTTCCGTCTGGATCTCTGTCATCAATGATACGGATTACCGGTTGATATAAAAGATCCGGATTCTGGGCTTTTACAATGCCATGTGTCCCATCGGAAAGATAAACGACAATGCCATTTGGGTAGACTGCAATATTGGAAAGCAGAGCACTTAAGTAAGCACTGTTTAACTTGCCGCTTTGGACATCTTCCCGCAGGATCTTGCAGGCGCTGTAGTTGCTCAGGCTTTTCCGGTAGCAGCGTTCACTTGTCAGGGCATCATAGACATCTGCAATGGCAACGATCTGTGCATACGGGTGGATTTCATCACCTTTTAAACCGGCGGGATATCCGCTGCCATCCAGCCTTTCATGATGCTGCAGGACAATGAGGCGGGAAGCATCGGAAAGCAGATGCTTTTTCTCCAGTGCTTCATAGCCCAGGGATGGATGCTGCTTAATATGATTAAATTCCTCCTGTGTGAGGGCGGAGGATTTTAATAAGATGGACTCATTTAAAATGATCTTCCCGAGGTCATGCAGGAGTGCGCCTTCCGCAAGCTCTTTCAGCTCGTGTGTGGGAAGACCGGATTTAATACCGATGAGGATGCTGTAAATAGTTGTATTGATACTATGTACCATGGTGGCATCATCCGCTGTGCTGATCTGGCTTAAACAGATCAGGATATTTTTGTTCCGGAAGATCTCATCGAATAAAGCAGTTACGATCTCATCCAGCTCCGGCTCATGAAAATTGCCCTGCTGGCGCAGGTGATCGCAGACAAAACGCAAGGTTGCCTTGCATTTTTCTCTAGTCTGTTCACATACCACGTCAGGAACTGAGATATCATCAGAGACAGGATCGTTGACATATACGGAAAAAATACCGACATTATTCAGCTTTTCCTTATATTTGGTAAGCTCTGCTGCGCCGGTCTGCAGGATCAGCTTTGTGCCCTGATAGATCGGTTTTGCCAGAGTCATGTCATCTGTTACTTCATTTAGTGAGATTCGTCGCATACTATTTCCTCAATTAACCCCGTAATGGTTGCGATAGCACCGAGCTGATTGCTCTTTTCCATGTTATCGACGTAAGTCTGACGGGTAAAGAACAGTTCATGTACTTTATCTGTCAGAGCAGTTTCTGTAATATCATCCTCGGAAAGCACCATGGAAAAGCCCTGTGCTTCAAAGGATTTTGCATTTAAAATCTGATCGCCGCGGCTTCCGCTGACAAGCGGGATCAGCAGGTTTGGTTTTTTCAGGGCAAGCAGCTCACAGATTGCATTTGCGCCTGCACGGCTGATGACAACATCTGCCATGGCAAATAAATCCTTGAGCTCTGCTTTTACATATTCAAACTGCTTATAGCCTTTTGTATTCAGAAGCAGATTATCCACTTTTCCCTGTCCGCAAAGGTGTACGACCTGAAAATCCTTTAACAGGGCAGGCAGTGCATCACGGACTGCTTTGTTGACATTGGCAGCACCAAGACTGCCACCGATGACCATGATCACAGGCTGATTGGCAGAAAAGCCGCATAAATCAAGACCTGCGATCTTATTGCCCTTTGTCAGCTCCCCACGGATCGGAGATCCGGTCAGAACGGCCTTATCAGCCGGAAGATTCTGCAGTGTTTCCGGGAAGTTGCAGCAAACCTTTGTTGCGACCGGAATGCATAATTTATTTGCAAGACCCGGTGTCATATCGGATTCATGGATGATGCACGGAATCTTCAGGCTGGCAGCAGCGCGGACAACAGGAACGGATACAAAGCCGCCCTTACTGAATACAATGTCCGGCTTGATCTGTTTTAAGATCTTTTTCGCTTCTGAAAAGCCCTTTACAACACGGAACGGATCTGTGAAATTCTTCACATCGAAATAACGGCGCAACTTTCCTGTCGAAATCCCGTAATACGGAATATCAAAGTCTGCGATCAGCTTTTTCTCAATCCCGTCATAAGAACCGATATAATGGATCTCATAGCCAAGCTCGCGGAGCTTTGGCAGAAGTGCGATATTGGGTGTGACGTGTCCGGCTGTTCCACCGCCGGTCAGGACAATCTTTTTCATGATTTGGCAGCCTCCAGTGATTCTAAAGCGCGTGCCAGCTGATCCGGGCAGGATGTATTTTTAAAGCCACAGCGGATTCCCTTTAATCTGGAAATGGCATCTTCCACCTTCATGCCCTCTACCAGTCTGGAAATACCCTGCAGATTGCCGTTACAGCCGCCTGTAAAGGAAACGGATTTGATGATGTCACCTTCTACCTCTAAATCGATCGCACTTGAGCAAGTGCCTGATGTTTTGTATATCATAATAACCCTTCTTTCTACTTTCTATATAAAAGCCATAAACAGACTTCTTCAAAATGCATTATAGCAGAAACAAGACGCGTGTGGAAGATAAAATTATGAGCAGGTAGTATAATGTATTCGTCTGAAATAAAAAGATAGTGATTGTCTGACAACGGATCATTACACAGAAAAGATTCAGGATCAGGTTGAAATGATCCGGGATGATGACGAGTGGAGGGAGAACTATATGACGATTGAAATGAAGATAGATGAAAAATATGAACAGGGAAAGCTGGATGGTATTTCAATTGGCGAAAAGCGTGGCGAGCAGCGTGGCAGAGCTGAGGGCGAGAGAAAACGGGATCAGGATTTGATCAGCAGCTGGATAAAAAAAGGAAAAACAATAGCTGAGATTGCAGAAGATCTGGAAAAATCAGAGGACTATGTAAAGAGCTTAATGTGACAAGATACTTGCAAAATGCACGTTCTTTTGCTACACTAAAGCTGTTTGGAAATAAAACATAAAGGAGCGAAAAAAATGAGCAGTAAAGTTACATTTGATTACTCAAAAGCAACTTCTTTCGTGAGCGAAAACGAAGTTGACTTAATGAAAAAGATCACAATGGATGCAAAAGAAACATTAGTATCCAAAACAGGTGCAGGTAATGACTTCTTAGGATGGATTGATCTTCCGGTTGCCTATGATAAAGAAGAGTTTGCACGTATCAAAAAGGCAGCAGCCAAGATCCAGAGCGATTCAGAGGTACTGCTTGTTATCGGTATCGGCGGTTCTTACCTTGGTGCAAGAGCAGCGATCGAATTCCTGCGTCACAGCTTCTACAACATGATTCCGAAGGAAGTTCGTAAGACTCCTGAAATCTACTTTGTAGGTAACTCTATCAGCTCTACTTATATCAAGCATTTAATGGATGTCATCGGTGACAGAGATTTCTCTATCAACATGATCTCCAAATCAGGTACAACAACAGAGCCTGCAATCGCTTTCCGTGTATTCCGTGAAATGATGGAAAAGAAATACGGCAAAGAAGAAGCAGCTAAGAGAATTTATGCAACAACAGATAAAGCAAAGGGATCCTTAAAGGGTCTTGCTACAGAAGAAGGCTTCGAGACATTCGTTGTTCCGGATGATATCGGTGGACGTTTCTCAGTTCTGACAGCAGTAGGTCTTCTGCCGATCGCTGTTTCAGGTGCAGATATCGACAAGTTAATGGAAGGTGCTGCAAGCGGAAGAGAAAACGCATTAAATCTTCCATACGAAGAAAACGATGCCCTCAAATATGCTGCAGTCCGTAATGCACTGAACCGCAAGGGCAAAGGCATTGAAATCTTAGCAAACTATGAGCCAAGCTTCCACTATGTAGCTGAATGGTGGAAACAGTTATACGGAGAATCAGAAGGTAAGGATCAGAAGGGTATCTACCCATCAAGCGTAGATCTTACCACAGATCTTCACTCTATGGGACAGTTCATCCAGGATGGTACAAGATCCATGTTCGAAACAGTTGTAGAGATCGAGAAGTCCCGCGAAGAGATCACCATCGGTGAAGAACCGGTTGATCTTGACGGACTGAACTACTTAGCTGGCAAGACAGTTGACTTCGTCAACAAATCAGCTATGAACGGTACAATCCTTGCTCATACAGACGGACAGGTTCCAAACCTGAAAGTTAATGTACCGGAAGTAAACGAGTTCTACTTAGGACAGTTATTCTACTTCTTCGAGTTCGCCTGCGGTGTATCAGGTTACATCCTCGGTGTAAACCCATTCAATCAGCCTGGCGTTGAAAGCTACAAGAAGAACATGTTCGCTCTCCTTGGCAAACCGGGCTTTGAAGCACAGAGAGAAGAGCTGTTAAAGAGACTGTAGGATAGCATGTAATAAGTATGTAACAGCTTATGCTGTTATGCTATGTACTTTATGTGTTTAGAATGTTTTACGGGGCTTCGCAATCGCGAAGCCCCGTTTGTTTTATCACAGGATGTTTCAGTCAGGGGATAAATTTCATACCAAAAGGAACAAAATAGAGAAAAAGTATGAATTTCCCCCAGACAGCAGTATGTGGTGGTATAATGAAATTCCAAAATCATAAAACCAAGTAAGAGAAGCAAAATGCAAAATACTAATAGAAAGAACAACAATGGAACGAACACTGACCTACAAGATCACAAATCCGATGCCCGGGCAGAAGGTGAGTGGCTTTTTGAAAACAAAAGGATTTTCCACACAAAATCTCATCAACCTGAAAAAAGATCCGGAAAGCGTGCAGGTAAACGGAAAGTTTGTCTACCAGAATTACATTCTGCAGGATGGCGATGCGCTCAGGATCACAATATGCGAGACAGAGGGCTCAGAGCAGATCCTTCCGGTGGAACTGCCGCTGGATATCGTATATGAGGATGAAGATCTGCTGGTGATCAATAAAGCTGCGGGCATGCCCATCCACCCATCACTGCATAATTATGATAATTCACTGGGTAATGCGCTGGCGTGGTATTTCAGGCAGAAAAATACGCCCTTTGTATTTCGATGTATCAACAGGCTGGACAGAGATACATCCGGGCTTACGATCGTGGCAAAGCATATGGTAAGCGGTGCGATCCTGGGGCAGCAGGTTGCGGCAAAATCTCTGCAGGGAGAGCAGGCAGAGGGGATCAGCAGAGAATATTACGCGATCGTAAAGGGTAAGGTAACGCCGTCTGCCGGTGTGATCGATGCGCCGATCGGACGGAAAGAAAGCTCATGCCTGGAGCGTATGATAGATTTTGAACACGGAGACAGAGCGGTAACGCATTACCGTGTGGTAGCGGAAGCTAACGGACACAGCCTGCTTGCGCTTGTGCTGGAGACGGGCAGGACGCATCAGATCCGCGTGCATCTCAAATATCTGGGCTATCCGCTGATCGGCGATTATCTGTATAACCCGGATAAGGAGCTGATCGACAGACAGGCGCTGCATGCGCACAAGATCAGCTTTACGCATCCAATCACCGGGGAGCGCATGGAGTTTACCGCACCAATGCCGGCGGATATGCAGCATGTGCTTGCGCCGCATGAAATATGATTTTATAATAACGATATCAGGGTATCAAAAACAAAAGCTATCATACTTGTATGATTGCGCTTTTGTATTTGATACCCGTCAAACATGAGGAAGTAGCGATTTGCAAGGCAAATCTGCGAATTCCGAATGTTTGCAGAATTGCGAGAGCAGCGTAGCTGCGGAGCAATTCGTGGATATCGTAGAGAAGCAAGTAATATCTGCTAAAATTATCATAGAAACAAAACAGGGACACACAAATGGAACAAAACAAAGAAAAAGAACTGCCGATTGGATTTATGGATTCCGGACTGGGCGGGATCAGCGTACTGAAGGCAGCAGTGCAGATCATGCCAAATGAAGATTTTATTTATTTCGGAGATTCCAAAAACGCGCCATATGGCGTGAAAGACCGGGAGAGGATCAGGGAGCTGACCTTTCATGTGGTGGAAAAGCTGATGAAACAGGGAATCAAGGGGCTGGCGGTCGCCTGCAACACGGCGACAAGTGCGGCTGTAAAGGATCTGCGGCTGATGTACCCTGATCTTCCGCTTGTCGGGATCGAACCGGCGATCAAGCCTGCAGTCAGCCAGTATAAGGGCGGCGAGATCTTAGTGCTGGCAACCCCTATGACGATCCGGCAGGAGAAATTTCACAATCTGCTCGGATTGTATAAAGAGCAGGCGCATATCATTCCTGTGCCATGTGCGGGACTGATGGAATTTGTCGAGGAAGGACATCTGGACGGCGAGTTTCTGGATGCTTACTTTTCCAAATATCTGCTTCCTTACATAACAGACAAAACAGAAACGATCGTGCTCGGCTGTACCCATTATCCGTTCCTCAGACCACACCTTCGGGAGTTTCTGGGCAACAGAAGGATTGAGATCATTGATGGCAGTATGGGAACGGCAAAAGAGCTGAAAAGACGTCTGGGAGAAAAAAATCTGCTCCACGCAGAAAAACGGGAGCAGAAGATTATTTTTGAAAATTCTATGGAAAAGCAGGAAATGATCGATCTGAGCTGGCAGCTTCTCCGCCTGCCAATTGACTAAACTGTATGCAGGTGGCATTCCCCCACTATTTGATCACCGATATGTTTACAGTAGATAGCGGGAAGCTCACTGACATCAGGCGTAATGGGAATTTCATTTGCCAAGTAGTGCACGAAGCCCGGCGGAGGTTTCTTCGTAAGAGGTAAACTGCAGAGCCTGCAGCCCAAACTCCCTTGCGCCGGCGATATTTTTGGCGCGGTCATCAATGAAAATAGTTTCCTGCGGCAAAATGCTGAATTTTTCGCAGGCATAGGCATAAATTTCACGGTCAGGTTTGATCATTTTACATTGATACGAAAACAAAGCATCATCCACGTATTGTAAAAATGTCATAAGGTGCTTTGTTTTTTCATATAATTCTCCGGCGTAATTGGACAGGATGTAAACAGGATACCCCTGTGCCTTTAAGGATTTTACCCAGTCATCCGCATAGGAAAGCGGGAAAAGAGTTTCCTTTGTGCGCCCGGCGATTTCCCGGATCAGAGCTTCCTGCGCAGGATCTGCCTTGATAAATTCCTGCAGAGCTTCTTTTTCCATGACCGTTCCTTTGTCAAGCTGATCCCACAGTGGATGCGTAAATACACAGCACATGGCAATTTCCTGCTGCTCCTTTGTATAGCCCGCCTCTTTTAAAAACCGCTCCGGATCAAAATCAAGCAGTACATTTCCAACATCAAACAATATATTTTTAATCATTTGTAAAATTTCTCCTTTATTTCCTTTATCTTTACGGATATTGCACTACCGGAAAATCATAACATACCGCAGTTTTGAATGCAAAGCATCCTTTGCTGATTCTTAACCGGTAACTATTTATAATGTATCGTATGGGAGGCCACCATGAACAAAAACATAAGAAGAAACATATTGAAAACGGTTTTGATACCGTCTGTTTGTCTGCTTGTCTGTATTATCATAGAGCACTATCTTGCGGTTGATATGGTAGCGCCTGCGATCATGGCACTTGCAGTATTTCTTGTTTCGCGTGTAACAGAAGGATATGTTTACGGTATTGTTGCGTCAATCCTGAGTGTTCTGGCGCTGAACTTTGTATTTGCATTTCCATATTTTGCATTTAACTTCAGTATACCGGAAAACATCATATCCGCACTGATCATGCTGATCATCACGATCATGACAAGTACTGTAATGACACAGCTGAAATGGCAGGAAAAAGTGCGGGCAGAGAGCGCAAAGGAAAAAATGCGCGGTAATCTGCTTCGTGCAGTATCACATGATTTCAGAACGCCGCTGACAACGATCTATGGTTCGAGTACGACGATCATAGAAAATTATGATCATCTGAAAAAAGAGCAGATCCTGCAGCTTACAACAGGTATCAGAGAAGATACGCAATGGCTCATGAATATGGTTGAAAATATTCTGTCCATTACAAGAATTGATAACGGAGGTGTCAGGCTCAAAAAAAATTCCGTTGTACTGGAAGAGCTGATCAACTCTGTGCTGGTGAAATTTAAGAAAAGATATCCAAACCAGAAAGTAACCGTGTCAATCCCGGATGAATTTATCAGTATTCCGATGGATGCGGTGCTGATCGAGCAGGTTATCATCAATATTCTGGAAAACGCTGTGCAGCATGCACAGGGAATGACAGAGCTTTCCCTGACGGTTCATACGGAAGGCGGAAAAGTTGTTTTTGAGATCACCGACAATGGTTGTGGCATTCCCAGAGAACGGTTAAAGAGCATTTTCAAAGATTATTTTGAGATCAAGGATGCTCCCGTGGATCATAATAAAAAGAGCATGGGAATCGGACTTGCGGTATGTGCATCTATTATTAAGGCACATGATGGTGAGATCTCCGTGGAAAACCGGGAAGAAGGCGGATGTATCTTCCGATTTACGCTTGATGAGGAGGACAGCTTAAGTGAACAGCTATAAAATTCTTGTAGTAGAAGACGAAAAGAATATTTGCAATTTTATGAAAATGATCTTTGAGACGAATGATTATCAGGTTATTTTTGCACAGAACGGAAAGAACGGTCTGACGATGTTCTTTTCGCATAATCCGGATCTTGTCATTCTGGATCTGGGACTGCCCGATATGGATGGAGTTGATGTTATTCGGGAGATCAGGGCAAAAAATGATACACCGATCGTTGTTCTGTCAGCCAGAACCGATGAGTCTGATAAGGTGGAGGCATTGGATCTCGGCGCAAATGACTATGTGACAAAGCCATTCGGGACAGCGGAGCTTCTGGCAAGAGTCCGTGCAACACTTCGGAACAGCCGTTTTCAGGGTACGGGTAAATGCGTGCGGGAATCTTTTTCTCTGTATGACATGGAAATCGAATATGATGCAAGAAGGGTTTCAATCGCGGGAGAAGAGATCAAACTGACACAGACAGAATATAATATTGTACAGCTTTTGGCGCTGCATGCGGGAAAAGTACTTACCTATGCGGAGATCATCAAAAAGGTATGGGGTTATTCCGATTATGGCAGCGTAAAAAAATTGCAGGTCAACATGGCAAATATCCGAAAAAAATTCGGAGAAAAGCCGGGCGAATATAAATACATATTAAATGAACTGGGAGTCGGTTACCGCATGAATGATGTCTGAAAAGGAGGATTATCATAATGGCGGAAAATATTTTTGCCGGTCTCATGGGTCTTGCAGTGATCGCTGCAGGCATATGGGGATGGAAAATGGAACACGGCGGATCAAAAGAAAAGGATAAACAGGAACAGAAAGAAGTCAGATAACAGGACATGAAAAGGCGGGTTTTCCCGTCTTTTTTCTTTTGGAAATTGCTGTAGAGGATTGCATGATGGTTCTGAAAAAATATTTATTGACAAATAAATACAAAGTGATATCATGATGATATCAAATAGAAAGGAAGGTATTTCCTATGAATGAAAAAATTTACACAACAAAGAAAAACGGTATGGTAGTTCTGCTGGCAGAGCTTTTAGTTTATGCGCTGGCGATCACGGGCATCGTGCTTTTCGCGATCTCTTATGAAAACTATCCGCGTACGGGCACACTTGTCATGATGGTTCTCTGCATTGTCGTAACAGCGATCGCGTGGATCCCGCTTTGCGGTCTGCGTATTTTAAAGCCGCAGGAAGCACTTGTGCTGACATTGTTTGGTAAGTATGTCGGTACGATCCGTGAAGCAGGCTTTTATTTTGTCAATCCGTTCTGCAGTGCGATCAATCCTGCAGCAGCGACAAAGCTGGCACAGTCCGGTGATATCCAGACAGCCAAGACAACACTCAATATTTCCGGAGAGAGCGCAGCAATTTCTGTAGCAGAAGCTTCCGGAAAGAAGATTTCTTTAAAGGCAATGACACTGAACAACGGCAGACAGAAGATCAATGACTGTCTCGGTAATCCGGTCGAGATTGGAATTGCCGTGATCTGGCGTGTGACAGACACCGCAAAAGCAGTATTTAACGTAGATAACTACAAAGAATATTTATCTCTGCAGTGTGACAGCGCACTTCGTAATATTGTGCGGATTTATCCATATGATGTGGCACCGAATGTAGATACGACAGGTGACGGGCAGGCAGATGAAGGAAGCCTGAGAGGTTCCGCCGAGATCGTCGCAGCAAGGATCCGTGATGAGATCCAGAGCAAGGTCAATGATGCGGGGCTTGAGATCGTTGAGGCAAGGATCACCTATCTGGCATATGCACCGGAGATCGCCTCTGTTATGTTGCAGCGTCAGCAGGCATCTGCTATCATAGATGCAAGAAAAATGATCGTAGACGGCGCTGTCGGTATGGTGGAAATGGCTCTTGAGCAGCTTAGCCAGAAACAGGTCGTTGAACTGGATGAGGAGAGAAAAGCAGCCATGGTATCAAATCTTTTAGTTGTTTTGTGCGGCAACCATGATGCGCAGCCCATCGTAAATTCGGGAAGCCTTTATTGATGGCTGCCAAAAAACAGATTCCGCTGCGTCTTTCGGAAAAGCTATATGCCGATATTGCCGCATGGGCAGAAGATGACTTCCGTTCTGTCAACGGACAGATAGAATATCTGCTTTCTGAATGTGTCAGACAGCGTAAAAAAGATGGAAAATATGTATCAACCGAGCTTGATGTACCACCGGAGCTTGATATACATTGATGCAATCTGCGATTGTTTCATTATTGATAGGTTTATGATGCTGCAGCCATAGTAGGAAAGGGGTGTAAACATGAACAAACCATATATGACAAAAAGGCATCTTGTGCTGGAGATCGTGTCCTATGTACTTTTGCTTGTATGCTTTATCATTGCGATCGTTGGTATGGCAACTTTACCGGACGAGATACCCACGCATTTTACGATGAGCGGCGAGATCGACGGATGTAGGACGGATTTTGCGGACATTCAAAATAAAAAAGAATGTGGAGGTAACA
>OHBM01002188.1_pt1 | contig 13371 bp, 8 predicted proteins | sample 1577251 | NCBI WGS metagenome assembly OHBM01 (sample SAMEA3541557, study PRJEB24748) | human gut metagenome | biome: human gut; feature: human-associated habitat; material: faeces | place: China | collected 2012
AAAAAAACTCTTTACCCAGTCTTTGGTAATCTTAAACTTCATATTCTCATCCCGCGATTAACATATGCTAAAGGAATAATCCTTATCATCTTCTGCACTGATATGATATTCTTCTTCTACATCAGTTCCCCAACTGTCAATGCCTCCAACACCTCTTACTGCACCATATACACATAAAACAGTTCTTCTTGCTGGTGGCAGTTCTTCATGATGGAGGGCATTTTCAATCTCCGATGCCGTATAAGGCAGACAAGAAAACGCAAAATTTTTGTCATTTTTTTCAATGCGTAAGATTTGAGATGAACTGTCTGTCCTGCTGTTATCAAGCGTTGTATGTCTTGTAACTTCAAGCCACTCTGTATCCATTCTCATACCACATTCCTGTGGAACAAGATATTGTGTAAGACTCAAGTCATTAATCTCATAGATTCCTTCTTTGGCTCCTGCCTTTCTATCAGGATATGTTTCCCCAGACAGTCCCTTATATAAATATTTATCTGCCAGAGTTGGCATAATAAACCTCATTCCAAATACAGGAAATTCTGGAAGTCCCTGTACCCCATTATAATGTACATCCACACGGATCTTTCCGGATACGTCAACCGTATAGCTTACAAGTACAGTTGTCGCTGGAATTGTTATGGTCTCATATGTATATTTTACGACAATTTCATCAGCATAAACATCACAACCATAGCTATTATTATCTGGTGCATAAGGTTTTTGTTCCTTACCATCCATGATAACCTGAACTTCTTTACAGTCAATAAACATATCTGCTGAAAGCCAGCTACCGCTTTTAATGTGGAACCTGCTTCCTCTGTCATTATCTGTCAATGCTCTCCAGAAAGTAGGTTTAGGACAACGATACAGCCACTCATAGCCATTTTTAACGATAGATTCCAATCCACCCTGTGCATAAGAAAAAATATAATCATATCCTTCTCCATGTACACCAAGTGTATAGTCACCATAGACAACTCTTAATTTATCTGTATAAGCCATAGTAGTACCTCACTTCCTGCATCGCTGGTTTTTCTTTCCTGTCAGCAAATACAATTCCATTTGCTGAGAATTCATAGTCTGCTGGTTTATCGTCAAAATCTCCGCCATATCGTAAAACATCTTTTCCTGTCACTGGATCCTTTACCATAATTGCCTGGTCAATATAGTCCCATATAAATCCACCATGATACATATCATATTTGTCAATCAGTTTCATATACGAGCCAAGTCCTCCCATGGAATTTCCCATATCATGCATGAATTCACATAAAATATATGGTTTCTTCGGACTGTTATTCAAATATTTCTCTACATCCTCTGGCTTCGCATACATTCTGGTCTCTAAATCAGAAATTGTATCCTCGTATGTCCTATTATAATAAGCACTCTCATAATGAACTAATCTTCCATCCTGCTTTTCAGCAAAATAAACATTCATTGCCTCTATGTCGTCACCTGCATATGATTCATTTCCTAATGACCAGAAAAGGATGGATGTATGATTTTTAAAAGTTTCAAAATTATTTTTTGCCCGATCAATTACGGCACCCTTCCACTGTGGAAAAGATCCTGGTACATTACATGATGGTTCAATTGCACCTAACTTCTGGAACGAACCATGGCTTTCCAAATTTGTTTCTGCCATCACATAAATACCTGCATTGTCGCACATATAGTACCATGGTATCTGATCAGGATAGTGGCAAGTACGCACAGAATTAATATTATTCCTTAACAAACAGGATATATCTGCTTTCATATCTTCTATACCAATGCATCTTCCTGTTTTTGCATTCCACTCATGACGGTTTACACCTGTAATAATAAGGCGTTTTCCATTTAAATAAATTATTTTATTTATAATCTCTATTCGTCTAAAACCAATATCATAAGGGATTACCTCTGCCAAGGAACCATCCTCAGCTTTAAGTTCAACATAAGCATGATACAAATATGGGTTATGATTATCCCACAGTTTAACATTTTCTAAATCAACACATATCGTACCTTCTAAATAGTCATTATCTTTATTTAGCTGTATGGATTTCTCTACTAATACATTTTCTTCCCTGTCTTTTAAAATAAAGCCTGCAGTTACATTCTGACCATCAATGGCGGACACCTTCATGTTTACAGTTATACTTCCGCTTACATTATCACGGTTTAATACTGGTTTGAACCAAACATCCTCCAAATGAACATCTGGTATTGCCTTCAAAGTAACATTTCTGAAAATTCCAAAGAATCTGAAAAAGTCTTGATCCTCTAAAAATGCTGCAGTACTCATCTTATGTACCTGTACTGCCAGTACATTCCCCTTTTCCCTAATATATGGTGTCAAATCAAACTCAGAAGGTGTGAAGCTGTCCTCGGCATAACCTATAAACTGACCATTAAGCCAAAGATACATAGCTTCTTCTACACCTTCAAAGCAGATATGGATTCTCTTTCCACACATGCTTTTTTGCAAATCAAAGTATTTTATATAAGAACCCACCGGATTGTACTCTGCCTCTGAAAACATTCCTTTTTCTGCTCCAGTTGCCTCCATACTATAGGCTCCTCTGTGGTACTCTTTTCCTTCCCATGGATACATAGTGTTGATATAACGGATTTTATCATATCCAGCCAGTTCAATATGTCCTGGAACCATAATTTTATCAAATTCTGATGTATCAAATGTATCTTTATAAAAATCAACAGGTCTTTCCATCACATTTTTGCTGTAAGCAAACTCCCATTGACCATTTAATGACTGTAATAATGGATTCTTTTCTTTTTTTATGTCTGAATAATCCAGATAATAGCAATGATCACTATGTGGTTCCAATTGATTTACTTTAAACACTTCTGGATTGTCCAGCCATTTCATATCAGCATTCATATTTTTCCTCACTTTCCATATAGCCCATAATTTCTGTCCCATGGTTAGAGATAGACACCAAACTTCAGACCATATTCCTTACACGCCTCTGCTGTTTCACGCACAATATCACCTTTCTCATTCTTATAAGGTGAGTTTTTAATGCTGTGCTCTGTATACTTGCTTGGTCAGAGGCAAAAGCCGTCGTGATGCTTACAGGTAAGTATCAATCCGTTCATTCCTTTATATTCCATATCAACATTCCTCCAACTGTTTTTTAAGTTTTTCGTTTGCATCTTCAACATTCATTCTTGACATGATGAATGTAATTATTAATGACAATACCATAGGAATCCATAAATACATAATATGAAGCATATTTAAGCAAGAGGCAGGTTGCACCGCTGCTTCCTTAACAAATCCACTTACATCAAGCAACCATCCACATAATGCAACTCCGATTCCTCCTCCGATTTTCGTACCAAAAGATGTGCATGAATACATAGTTCCATCAATGTGTTTATGCTTTGTAAGATAAGTATATTCTGAACAGCTTGCAACAACTGCTCCCATATCACCCTGCCACGGTGCCATTCCAAGTGCTGCAATCGCTGTAAATGCAAGCATAAGTGGAACGCTTCCCATATAACCTGCAAAGATGACTCCGACACGTCCCACTGTTCCAAGAACATATCCTGCAAAGTTCATTCGATATAAACCTTTCATTTTTTCCACCAGCATAGGAGTGATGCACATTGCGATAATAACAGGGATATTAATTGCCCATGAAAATACGGAATACAGATTTTCATTTTTCAAAATATAAATCATATAATAAATGCCCATATTTAACATAGCTGAATAAATCTGCTGACAAATATAAGTTGCACAAATCATAAGATAATATTTATTAGAAAATAAAAGTTTTGCAGCCTCTATTAGTCCATACTTTTCTTCTGTGTGATTCTTCCCCGCTTTTAATTCTTCTTCCGGAAGCTCCTTAATTGAAAAAACAGAAATTGTATTAACAATCAATCCAATAATGGCATATACAACGGCAACCATTCTCCATGCTGCTGCCCCACCGCCTGCTGCTCTTACAAACTGTACTGTAACAGACTGAATAAGTAAGCTTGTCGAAAATGCAAAGATAAATCGACATGATCCCATCTCTACACGTTCCCTGCTGTTTTTTGTACAAAAAGTAACTAATGATGCATATGCTATATTGTTTGCAGTGAAAAATACTGCATTTAACAATGTATATGCTATAAAGAACCATATGTACTGTGCAGTTGTCCCAAGACTGTCTGGAATCGCAAAGTTTGCAACGAGTGTTACGGCACAACCTATATACGCATATAACATCCATGGTCTAGCTTTTCCAAGTCTACTTTTTGTTTTATCAATCATAGTTCCAAAGAACATATCGCTGATTCCATCAAACAGCTTTGATACCATAATCAGCGTTCCGATAATACCCGGATTTAAACCTACCGTATTTGTCAGATACAGCATTACAAATGATGAGAGAAATGCATACACAACATTTCCTGCAAAATCTCCTGATCCATACCCCACCTTGTTATACCATTTCAGGTACCTCTTTTCTTCCATGTGAAACTTCTCCTTTCAAAATACCAATTATTTTATTCCCACAATTTTGTTATATCAAAGATATAACAAATATATGTAAAAGACAATTTCATAAATTATACAAAGTATGCACAAAATGATACTGCTTACTTTATATAAAATTCTGACATTTATAACATGCCATATATGCAATTATTGTCTAGTTTTTATTCTCTTTTGGCATGAAATCAAACACATATACATCTATTATTTCAGGTAACCAAGAGATAATTCCCCATAAAAAATATCAATCCCACAGCGTTTTTGAAAGATTTTCAGTTCCCATTTTTATTAATTTATACTGTTTTAATAAATCACAAAAAGAGACGTTATCAAAATAACGCCTCTCTTTTTAGTCTGTTATATTTATCTATATATCATGAATACTTATACAATGCTCTCAATATAGCATAGTATGCTTTAAGCATATCATAACCGTTTCCAGCAATAAGAATCCCATTCATATTAAGATAATTTTATTCATTAAACTCAGCAACCTTAAATTTTTGAATCATTTCATTCAAATTTTCTGCCTCACTGCTCATCTCCTGACTTGCTGCTGCACATTCCTCGAACGTTGCTGAATTAGACTGAACCACATCATTAATCTGTTCTATGCCCTCATTAATCTGTAATATTTCCTCTGTCTGTGTTTCTAATGTGTCCGCAATTCTCATCACTTCATCTGTAATTATTTTTGACTCACCTGCCACTTCTTCAAGCTGTTTTGCCGTATCTTCTGCTACAACCATCCCATTTTCCACTGCTTCCACGGAGGTGGCAATCAGTGCTGATGATTCTCTCGCTGCCTGAGCACTCTGGTCAGCTAAAATATTAACTTGATTTGCTACAACTGCAAATCCTTTTCCTGCTTCCCCAGCTCTTGCAGCCTCAATAGATGCATTCAAGGCTAATAAGTTTGTCTGACTTGCAATTTCATTGATTGTTGTAATAATTTTATCAATCTCCTTTGAGGCCTTGCTGATTTCATTCATTGAGTTGACCATTTCATGCATTTTGCTGTTACTTTCTAGAATATTATCCCCTAATTTTTCAACCCTTTTACTTATTTCTTTTGTCGTCTTTGAATTCTTTTCAACTTGTTCAGAAACATTTGAAACAGTCGCAGTAAGTTCTTCAACAACAGCTGCCTGATTTGTTGCTCCTTCTGCCAATTCATTTGAGCTCATTGACACCTGCTCTGCTCCACTAGACACTTCCTCCGATACATGCCGTATACCTTTTACCGTACTTGACATACTTTTCTCAAATGCTAAAAATGAATTTAAAATACCAATAAAATCGCCTTTCCATTCAACCTCTGGTTTTACATCAAAATTACCATCTGAAAACAGTTTCATGGCACGGTCAATATCATCTACATATGAACCCAAAATATATATTGACTCACGCATACTCTGAGCAAGTCGACCAATTTCATCCTCTGACTTATACTCCAATGTACTGTGCAAATTTCCCTCAGTTAGTTCCTTGGCTGCATTTTCAATTTCATGCAGTGGTTCTAAAATAGTTGTAAGAATCTTTTTTCCTGTTTTTCGTGATAAAATAACTGCAATAATAAGACATACAATAATAACCACAAATCCCACAAAAGCTGATATCAGCGTTTTTCTTACTGCCTTAACGCTCTGTTCACCTGTCAGTAAATCTATTTTCTGTGCAATACTCACCAATTTATTTAACGATGGCGTACATTCACCAAGTATGTCTTCAACAGCGTCTTTATCTTGTCCCTTTTCAATTTGTTTTATTATATCAAATCCCTTGTTTCCCAATCTGTTAGTGCTGATGAATATTCGTTAAAAAGATCATCAGAAACAACCCCTGTGTCTTGCATAACTAGCAATTCGTCCTTGACCTCACCTAGTAGCTTTTCTACAGTCTCCTTGTAACCAGCATAAGATGAAGAATCATCATTTAATGCCATTTCCCTTATGTTCCGGGCAGCCGCATTCACATCAATTCTACATATTTTCACTGCCGTATCAGCCACATTAACTTTTTTAACATAGTTAAACATATTTGCAAATAGAATCCCTATTACTATCATAGAAATTAATCCGGATGTCAACATCATTGTGATAACTATTTTATATCCATAGTTTATTCTTTCGTGCAAACGCATGGTTTCAAGACTTCGTTTTGTTTTTTCTTTTAACAACATAAATACCTACTTCCTTTCCATTTATTTCTTTGATAAGGTATATATATATCATTTATTCAGAATTTTAAATAAAATATATTGAATAAAATATGCACTAAATGATACGACTGTAATAATTCACATATACAAGTAATCTGAAATTTTTACATTTCAATTAAAAAAGTAGAAAAAATCTCATGTGCATTGCACACAGAGCTTTTTTCTACTTTTATCACAACATAACTATTCTCATATTTGCTGCTGATTATTTTCCTAAATAATCTAATGTATTTCTGTTAAAATATTTATTTTCTTAGTTTTTATATAAAAAATCTTTAAGCAACTTTTGACTACTTATTTCTTTATTTTGGCAAGTATTTTTCCTTTTTATATTCTATAACAAAAACATAATCAGAAAGGAGATGAAATTCTATGAAAATCAAATTACATAATTTTATTAATAAGTTACTTAGCTTTTATGCAATCTTCTTTACTCATCGTTTTTATCCGATGTAATATGCATAGTCTACCAAATAGTTTTAATTTTTAATAATAACTTTATATCCTTTTATAGACTATTGACTTATTATATCCAAATATACACTCTCCATCTTGCAATTTTTGTCTATTTATTTTTTTGTTTTGGCATGTATTATGCTTTTTCGTGTTATACAATGTCGTTGTAAGAAAGGAGATGAACTATTATGAAAATCAAATTTCACAACTTTATTGAAAATTTGCTCAGCTTCTATGAAACTTTCTTCACAAAAGGATATTATCGTTTTTAAATATCATGTCATACTAAAATATCTGCTCATCTGTTAATAAATAACTCCTATCATGAAAATCTAATGTCTTTAAATCTATTGCTATATCTAGCGAATAGATTCGCTTATATTCTGGAATTATTTCATACCGTTTTTTCTTAATTTCTATAAGTTTCGATATCATGCGCAAAGTAAGAACTTAAATCAATACCTGTATTTTATCTAATGTTATTTATGCTGCACGATGCATATCTTTTTAGTTTAAGCATGCATTGTTTCAATCAATAGTCTTTTTATTACATGATAATCATCATTCATGCAGCTCCTCCTTGTACCTGCCTTATTCTTTCTTTACATTTTAATCATACTTTTGCCATCAGCAAGAAATATATTTCTGTTTTTCATAGCATCTAACCGACTGCCATGATTTCGCACTTCCATTTATTAATATATTATAAAGCAGCTTGTTATCAGAATATATGAGATATATAATTATAAAATAGAAATAAAAAGCACAATAAGGAGCAAGCAGATATATGTTTTATTTTATATTGGAACCTATAATGATGTATAACTGGATATTAATATTAGCGGCAGTTATTCCTGCGGTATTCCTTATGATTAAAGTATACAGAGCAGACAGAATGGAAAAGGAAAGCGGCTACCTTTTAAGACAGCTAGTTATTGCGGGAATTCTATCCACCATTATTGCCTTAATTGAGGAAAAAATAGGGGAATGGATTTTATCATGCTTTGTTCCCGAAAATACATTGCTGTATCAGATAATTCTTTATTTTGTTATTGTTGCCATAGCCGAAGAAAGCTCAAAGTATTTCTTCTTAAAAAAACGGACATGGAATAATCCAGAATTTAACTGCCAGTATGACGGTGTTGTATATGCAGTATTTGTTTCTCTCGGATTTGCCCTTTGGGAAAATATCAACTATGTTTTATCATATGGTTTTTCAACTGCTATTGTAAGAGCAATAACAGCAATTCCAGGACATGCCTGTTTTGGTGTGTTTATGGGTGTATTCTATGGTCTCGCAAGAAAACAGCATAATCGGGGAAAAATGTTTAGCTCCAAGATATTCAGAATATTCAGCATTGTGTTACCAGTTCTATTACATGGCTCATATGATTTTATAGCTTCCATGGAAAATACAATGGGAGGTCTATATTTCGTGGCCTTCGTTATTATACTTTTTGCACTGTCTTTTGGACTGGTAAACATCTCATCAAAGAATGATAAATACATATGATATAGAAAACACCAGCACATTTAACCTTAACGTGCTGGTGTCTGTATGTTAATACTTTTCGTATTTATTCATCTGTCTTCTTTTTAAGAATACAAGAAATACTACCACGCAGGAAATTACTATCAGAACTGTTAATGCTCCAAATGTAACCACTGCTGGGTGATTATTAATTAAGCAACATATTTATAAGCCAGATTATTGGCAGGAAGATATGCATCTCCTCCATACAAAGATGTATAATCATTTACCACCTTATTACCTTTTGCAACTGCATTTCTGCAAAGTATACCATTATCCTTATATTCTTCTCCGTCCCATTGAATGGAGTTTATTTTATATATTGATAATCTTTTATTTTTTGCGCATAATCCGTATATTTCCACCAGAATATGTTAATATATGAATATCAATCCACAGAATGGAGAATTATCATGAAAGCCTATGAACGATTATTAAAATATGTCACTTTCCGTACACCAAGTGACGAAAACAGTGAAACAACTCCCTCATCTGCATGCCAGTTTGAGTTAGCAAGATTTCTTGAAAATGAGATGGAAGGATTGAATTTATCGGACATTGTACTTGATAATATGTGTTACCTGTATGGTAAGCTTCCAGCAACAAGCGGTTATGAAAATGTACCTGCTATTGGATTTATTGCACATATGGATACCGTGTCCGATTATTGCAATCATGATATTACACCTGTTATAACAGAGAATTTCAATGGTGAATCACTTACACTTCCTGCCGGGATAACTCTGTCTGTGCATGATTTCCCTCATCTTAGTACTCTTAAAGGACGCACACTTATCACATCAGACGGAAGCACTATACTTGGTGCTGATGACAAAGCAGGTATTGCTGAAATCCTGACTATGATAGAACATTTGCAGAAAGGCAATATACCTCATGGAACAATATGTATTGCATTCACACCTGATGAAGAAATCGGCATGGGAGCTGAGCATTTTAACATAGAACAATTTGGTGCCAAATACGCCTATACAATTGACGGTGACACAGAAGGCGAAATTCAGTATGAAAACTTCAACGCATGCAAAGCGGATTTTCATATAAAAGGCTTCAATGTACACCCAGGTTCTGCCAAAGACACCATGATTAATGCCAGTCTTGTTGCAATGGAGATTAACAATGCACTTCCTGCTATGGAAACCCCTCGCGGCACAGAAGATTACGAGGGCTTCTACCATCTTGTCAGCATGTCTGGCGATGTCAGTGAGGCTTCGCTTAATTATATAGTAAGAGACCATAATAAGAATTTATTTGAAGCAAAGAAAAATACTCTGCGATTAATCGAAAAGAATATGAATGAAAAATGGGGCAAGGGAACTGTTACGCTCACCATTAAAGACCAGTATAAGAATATGTCCGAAATCATTGCGGGCTGCATGAATCTTATTGATAATGCAAAGAAAGCCTGTGAACTGGCTGATATAACACCGCTTATTCTTCCTATCCGAGGGGGAACAGACGGCTGTCAGTTAAGCTTCAAAGGACTTCCATGCCCTAACCTTGGAACTGGAGGACACGCATACCACGGTCCTTATGAACATATTACTGTTGAAGGCATGGATATGACCGTTGCTATGCTTGTTAAATTGGTTGGAACATTTACTGAATAACAACTATATTTCATAACACAAAACAGGAGTTAAGCTATTGACCTACTCCTGTTTTGTATTATCAGTTGCTATTCAGTTTTTATTACTTTCGCTTTGAAACAACATACATAACTGCTGCTGCAATACATCCAGCTAACGCAATAATTGCTATTACAAGCCATAATTTCCCATGATTTCTGTCCCCAGTGTTAATTGATGATACATTTGTTTCATTTTCATCAAATGTATACTGGCTTGTTGTTTCTGATTCTATCTGACTTATGGTCTCTGTTTCAGATTCTTTAATACTCTCTGTCTCCAGTTCTGTTCCTTTAGTACTTTCCATCACTGTTTCGGATTCTTTAATACTCTCTGTTTCTGTCTCTTTAATGCTCTCTGTCTCCGGTTCTTTAACAGTAAAATGTGCACTCGCTGTTCCACTCGATGAAGCAATACCTATAACATGCTCTCCCGTCGATAATTTTTTTATTAAATCTGGATTAAGTGTTACAATAATACTTCCTGCTTTTACCGTATAATCCTTGTCTTTTACAAGCTCTCTGCCATCAAGTTCTACTTTTACAAAATCTGAAAATGCTGCATTAGACTTAAATGTTATTGCCTTATCGGAATTCTTATCAATTATACATTTATCACCAGCAACTATTTCTGGTGCCAGTTTTGATGTAACAACACTATCTTTGTCTATCTGCTTTGAAGCATTTGAATCTGCAAAGTATTTTAAACATAAAGAGCAGTGATAGTATTCAGTATTACCTTCCTGAGTCACTGTAGCTGCTTTAGCTTCTACATGCTGTAACTTATGATTATCCTTATTTAATTCACCATATTCCTCATGACATACTTCACACACTGCACGATTGACGCATGTTGCCTCTCCACCACTATGAATATGCTCTGGAATACCACCCTTTATTTCAAATGTGAGTATATTATTCACGATTGAATTGACTCTGATATAAATATCTCCGTAAATCCATATATCCTCACCTATTCCTAATGCTGCATCTGCCTTTGTGTTATACTGTCCACCAAGAACTTCATAATTCCATTTAGGTGATGAAAAATACATATTACTTGGAAACTTAGTGTCACTGTCTATAAGATAACATACAAGCCCGGATTTTAATGAAATTTTATCCACTCTGTTTCCATTAATCTTGAACATATGCTTATACTGAGAATCATATTTGTTGCCATTATCCTCAAAGTTTCTGTACTCAAGATACAATGTCTTACCCTTTTCCGGAATATCCATCTTATATCCTGTAATATTATCCGTACCTGAAGTTCCTAATGCTTTAAGACTATATTCTCCTTCGGACAAAATCGTCTTAATATCATTCTCATCAGCCCAGCCTAATACTTCTTTTTCTTTAAGAGACATAAACTGTGGAACTGGAGATATATGCTTTGCCATAACTGACATGAAATACACCGGTGACGCATTCTTTGAGTTATATAAATCCTTCAGCCCCATAATATGTCCCATTTCATGTACTGCTGTTGCAATTGATACAAATACCCGGTCATCCTCATCCTTAAATAAATATCCGTTAGTATCACCATCAGGCTTACAATACGAATTAGTTATCTGGACATATTTGTAACTATTAATAGTTTTTTTGCCGGTATTAACAGAAATATTATTAACATAATCTGTATAATTCCACAATGGTGATGACCAGCTTACTGATATATTACCTGCCCCATTATTCTTATAAATAATTGTAATTGAATCAATAGTACCATTGTTATCTTTATCAAGCACACCATAGTCATAGTATACAGTATTATTATAATCAGAAATTTTATTACCAGATGATATGGCATTATTAACAGCTTCTGACCACTCCTGCCTAAGCTCATACATTCTGCTTGCACGCTCCGAAGCATCTTTATAACCAATAGTATTAATATCGCTGTACTCTGCATAATACCCACGAGGATGTGAAAGTACAATTGAGCCGCCATTATCATATAGATATACACTTCTCATTCTTAATTTGTTATCTGATACACATCTGTAATAATCGCCTACACTATATGAACCTGCATTATATGAATTATCTGTTATTTTTCTAACAGAACTGCCTTCATATACATCATTTATAAATTCGGTTTCACCTGCAAATCTGGCAAATACCACTAAATTAGTAAAATTACTGTCATCATCATCTGCCTGTATCCTGTCTTTATCACCTGTTAATAACAAAATTGACAGAAAAACAGCGCAAAATAACAGTATTAGTTTGATTTTTCTCATAAAAATTCCTTTCCATGTATAAACAAGCTAACTATTATATTGTCTGGTTTCTCTGTCAGAATCTTACCATATTATTAAATTTAATTCAATTCAAATAACTATTTTACGGCTTGCAAACTCCACAGGCCTCATACCCCATATCAATAATCTCCTGCCTGCTTCCTGTATAAATCCTTTTATTAGAAGCATCCATGCTCTTTGCACTGTTGCAGGATTCTTTGTGAAACTTCTTAGTATTAGTATTGAGTACATATGTCTGCACATTTGCTTCTGCTGCAGTTGTTGACTTTGAAGCATCTGCAACTATTGAATCGTCCAGATGGCTGTCACCAGTTGCGTAATTGATAGCAATTCCCGGCTGAGCATTAAAACAATACACATTAAAAAGAATTCCATCGCCATTATCCTCTACTGACTTAGCCTCCATCTGTACACCACTGGCAACCAGATTATCACCTGCAAATACAGGTTTTACGCGGTACAGAACATGATTATTAGTTTCCTTTATGTAGTCTGCCACCATATTTTCAAAAGGCAGCATACCGTCTACATTAAGATATCTTGTCCCTGTAATCAGATTCTTTGCATTGGCATTCTCCCCAGTAAGCTGATATCCAATCAGATGACACCGGTTATACAGATATTTGCCATCAACATTATCATACTTAGCCGTCTGCCATCCCGTAGGTTTTACTTCACCAATTGCGCCACGTTTCTCAGTAGGCATAATGTCTTTACCTATATTAGCAAATGCAGTAGTAC
>OHBM01002192.1_pt1 | contig 13353 bp, 9 predicted proteins | sample 1577251 | NCBI WGS metagenome assembly OHBM01 (sample SAMEA3541557, study PRJEB24748) | human gut metagenome | biome: human gut; feature: human-associated habitat; material: faeces | place: China | collected 2012
AGGTCACAAAGCGTCAGCGCATCCGGGAGATCATGAAAAAGCCCGAGCAGGAAGCCTCCATCGAGGCGCTGTATGACGAGATGGAAGCAGACCTCCAGAAGAAGATCGACGGCATCAACCATCAGATCGACCTGCTGAGCGACAAGCGCAACACCATCATTCAGGTCAATCGCGTGGCCAAGACCGCCATCGACCTGTTCCGCGACATTCTGGAAAAGGGCACGCTGGAGCGGGGCGACTTGGAGTTTCTGATCGACAAGATTCTCGTCTTTGAAGATCACCTGGAAATCAGGCTGCAATCCGACATCGACACGCTCCTGCGCTGCGGCACGCTCCCTGCGGAAACGGAGGATGCCGCAAATTTTAACGAAGGCACGGAAAATATCGAAACAACGCTGATCCAGTCCTCAAAAGGCCACGAGGACAAGGTTTTCCGTGTCAGTGTTATCAGCAGCGGCGACCCGCTGGAGATTTACACCGACCGGGACGGCGAGGTGATTTTCAAAAAATATTCCCCGATGGGCGAAATGAGCGCGATGGCGGCGGAGCTTGCGGACGCGCTCGCCCGGACAACGGGCATGAGCTGTGCCATCAGCGACCGCGATGCCGTGATCGCGGCGGCAGGCGGCGCAAAAAAGGATGTTCTCGAAAAAAGCGTCTCGGCGGAGCTGGAACAGCTGATGGAGCAGCGTATCATCTATGCGCGCGGCGAAAGCAGTCTGCCCGATATTCCGCTCTCCGGGCGCGACGGCTACCGCCTCGTCACGGCCGTGCCCGTCATCACAGACGGCGATGTCAGCGGCTGCGTCGCATTCATCAGCGAAAAGGAGGATACGGCGTCCAGCGAGGTGCTGCTCGGACTGTGCCAGTCCGCCGCACAGTTTCTCTCGCGCCGCATTGCCGTATGACCCTTCCCCTGTCCGCAGGAGCACCGCGCGGACAGGGGGATTTTCTTCTTTTGCGCACAAAAAACCGCGGCGAGACTTTTTTCTTCGTCTCGCCGCGGTTTTTCTTTTCTATTTTCCTGCTGCCCGTGTGCGCCGCAGACGCCTGAGCACCGGATACAGCTCGTCCCGGTCAACATTCCGCGTATGCACGACCCCGTAGCCACAGCTTTCCAGCACCGTATCCACGAACTCATCGCGCGCCTGCCGCGAGGGCGTATCATGCGTGAAGTCATCCAGCTCGATGACCAGCCTGGGCTCGCTTTTGGCGCTGCACACCACGAAATCCAATACTCGTCAGTGTTTCCGGTGTTGAGGTAGAGCTGGTACTTTCTGTGATGCGGACGCGGCTCCGCCAGATCGAGCAGCCGCACCTTGACGAACAGGACAAGGCCGAGCTCGTCCGTCATGGCCTTCAGCGTCCTGTACGCCGCCCGCTCGTGCGCGGAAAACAGCGGACGCGCCTGATAGGCATGGCGCAGCTCGCGTGCCGCGAGCCATGCGCTGAGTCTGCTCCAGGCAAGGCTGAGCAGAACGAGCGCAACTGCCCCGCCCGCGATGCACAGAACGATGGTTTTCTGGTCCATCAGAAGCCGAACGCCTCGTAATCCTCGCGAATGAAGCGGTGGTAGGTCGCACAGCCGTCCTCTTCGAGCTTGATGCAGTAGCGGTAGCCGTCCGGCTCGCCGTTTTTGAAGTAAACGAGGTAGTCGAACTCGTCGCTGCCCTCGATTTTCTCGCAGACAACCTCATCCGAGAAGCGATGGAACACCGCGAGAATATCGTCGAGGCTGACCTCAAGGCCGCTCACGACCGCGAGGAACGCCTTGAGAAAGCCGCTGTCCGGCACCTTTTCGTGGACGTACTCCGCGCCCTCCGCCGGAACATAGATGCAGAAGCGCTCATCATCGCGCACGACCTCGACCGCGCCGAGCGTCGGCTGCGCGAAAGCGGAAAAGCCGGCAAGCGCCTGCTCGACCGTGTCCGCGTCCTCTTTCGTTCCGAGCATATGCGCGAGAGAGGCCGCCGGATAATAGAACGTGATGGCGTGGCGGTCATAGCCGATCTTGGTCTGTGCTTCCTGAATTACACCCACAAGGCTGCTGTGCAGGCGCGAATAGTCATAGTTCTGCATGATTGCTCCTTCTCAGTTCCAGTAATCCGTCTTTTCCTTCAGCGCGATATTTTTCGCCTTGAATACCGGGTCCCTGCCCTCGCGGCGCTGCTTCATATAGTCGGAAAGCGCGTGCATAGCGGTGCCGCCGAGACGGAGGATGACCGGCAGGTTGATGAGCGCCATAATGCCCATCAGGACGTCTGCGATGTCCCAGACCAGACCGAATTTCATCTGCGCGCCGATAAAGACAACGATGCAGGCGAACGCATGGAATACGTTCAGCTGTCGGTGGGAGATCGTGCGGCCCGCGATATAGTTCAGGCAGCCCTCGCAGTAGAACAGGTTGCCGAGCAGTGTCGTGAACGCAAACAGCAGCAGAGCGATGGTGATGAAATACGGCCCTGCCGCACCGAAGGTCTGCTCGAGCGAGGCCTGTACGAAGGGAGCGCCCTTGAGCGACTCGCTCGGCTCAATGCCGGTGCACAGGCACATCATGGCAGTCGCGGTGCACACCAGGATGGTGTCGATGAATACGGACAGCATCTGCACAAGACCCTGCTTGACCGGGTGGGAGACGTCTGCTGCCGCCGCCGCGTTCGGCGCAGAGCCGACGCCTGCCTCATTCGAGTACAGACCGCGCTTGATGCCCTGCATGAGGGCGGACGAGCCGAAGCCTGCCGCGCCGCCGAAGATCGCCTTGAAGTCGAACGCGCCCACGAAAATGCGGCGCAGCACCTCGGGCAGCATGCCGGCGTTGAGCACCATGACGATGAGCGCCATGATGATGTACAGCACGCCCATGACCGGCACGAGCACGCCCGTGACCTTGACGATGCGGTTGCCATTGCCGAAGATGCAGATGCCTACGAGGAGTGCGAGCAGCGCGCCGCCGATGATCGGCAGGAGATGCGCGCCCGAGGCAGTGACGAGCGTATCATAGAAGTGATAGCTCGACATGCTGTCGATGAGGTTGAAGGACGCGAGCATGTTAAAGCCGACCGCATAGGTGACGATGAGCGCGATCGCAAAAATAATGCCGAGGCTCCGGCTTCCGAGAGCCGCCTGGATATAGTAGGACGGGCCGCCGTAGCTGCCGCCCTTGACGCTGCGCTTTTTATAGATCTGCGCGAGCGTGCTCTCGACAAAGGCGGTCGCGCCGCCGACCAGAGCGATGAGCCACAATCCAGAACACCTGAGAAGAGAAAATCTTGCCGAGGTCGCTGAACTTGAACTCTTCCTCCGGGTCGGCAGCTTCTTCTGTGACGCCCATCTGCTTGTCGAGCGCCTTGTCCATGAAGGTGAAGACGATGAAGGTGATGAGGCCGATGAGGAGGAGCACGGTGCAGAACGCTACCGGAGCTACTACTGTGCCGAAGTGGTTGGCGATGATCGGCGAGATAGAGAAGATAGCAAACACGCCGACACGTGCGATAGCCATCTCAAGACCCATAGCGAGAGCCATCTCCTTGCCCTTGAACCACTTTGCGATTGCTTTTGAAACGGTTGTGCCTGCCATCTCGCAGCCACAACCGAAGAGCATGAAGCCGAAGCAAGCCATCTTTGCGCTTGCGGGGAGTGTCACCCACCAAGAGTTGAGCCAGTCGGCAAGGGCGGTCTGAGCGAACCAGTCGGTGATGCCGATGAACTTGATGAGTGCGCCGATGAACATCATCGAAGCAGAGAGCACGCCGGTGAAGCGAACGCCCATCTTGTCGAGGATAACGCCGGCGATGATGAGAAAGCCGAGAACGTTAACGATGTACTCGGATGCTGCATAGGTACCGAAGGTGTCGGGACCCCATCCCTTTTGGCTCTCCATGAGTGCCTGAATTGGTGACATTACATCGACGAACATGTAGCCGAAGAACATCATGGAAGCGATAAGGACAAGGGCTGTCCAGCGTGCCCATGCCTTGTCGTTCAACAGTTGATTTACTTTTTGAACCATTTCTTTAGTTATTAATTTTTAATTTTTTATTATTAATTTCGTTGCACTTTCTTAAATTATTAATTTATTTCAGCCACTTGTCGAGCCATCCGAAGAAGGTGCGCTGCCAGAGCACGCCGTTCTGCGGTTTGAGCACCCAGTGGTTCTCGTCGGGGAAAATGAGAAGCTCGGCGGGTATGCCGCGCATACGTGCTGCGTTGAATGCGCCGAAGCCCTGGTTGGCGTTGATGCGGTAGTCCATCTCGCCGTGGATGCAGAGGATAGGCGTATCCCACTTGTCAACGAACTTATGCGGCGAGTTCTCGTAGGTGCGGCGTGCGCGGTCGGTGAGATCCTTGTTCCAGTAAGCGTCGTCGTACTCCCAGTTGGAGAACCATGCCTCCTCGGTGTCAGTGTACATCGACTCGAGGTTGAAGGCTCCGTCGTGAGCGATGAATGCCTTGAAGCGCTTGTCGTGGTGGCTTGCGAGGTAGTAGACAGAGAAGCCACCAAAGCTGGCACCAACGCAGCCGAGACGATTCTTGTCGACGTAAGGCAGGTTGTTGGCAGCGTCGTCGATAGCCGAGAGATAGTCGTCCATGCACTGACCAGTCCAGTCGCCCGACACAGCCTCGTTCCACTCTGAGCCGTAGCCCGGCAGACCGCGGCGGTTAGGAGCGATGACGATATAGTCGTGAGCCGCCATTATCTGGAAGTTCCAGCGGTAGCTCCAGAACTGGCTTACGGGGCTTTGCGGTCCGCCCTCACAGAAGAGCAGTGTAGGATACTTCTTGTTAGGGTCGAAGTGTGGTGGCAGTATTACCCATACCTGCATCTGCTTGCCGTCTGTGGTCTTCACCCAGCGCTCCTGCACCTTGCCCATCTCGAGCTGGTCGTAGAACGCCTTGTTCTCGAAGGTGAGCTGCTGCACCTTTGTCTTCTTCGGGTCCTTGCCCGGTGTGACGATGTAGAGTTCGTCAGCCTGCGAGATGCTGTGGCGCGAAGCGAGAATCTTGCCAGTGTTGCCGAGCATCTGGAGAGAACCGAAGTCCATCCAGTCGTCGGTGAGCTGACGAACATCGCCGTTGAGGTCGGTCTGGTACATGTTTACACAAGCGTGCCAGCAACCTATGAAGTAGAGATTGCGCGAGTTGGGCGCCCAGCAGAAAGCGTCTACGTTAGAGTCGAACTTCTCTGCCACGTAAGTCTTCTCGCCGGTGAGGAGATTGTATACGCAGAGGCGGTTGCGGTCGCTCTCGTATCCGTCGCGCTTCATCGACTGCCAAGCCACGTACTTGCCATCGGGCGAGAACTGCGGGTTGGTGTCGTAGCCCATGTTGAGGTCGGCACCTTGATGGTTGAGACGCTGGTCCTTCTTGGTCTTTGTAGGGTTGTAGGGGAGCGGCTTGTAGCCAGCAGGCTTGCAGAGGTTCTTTGTCTTGCCGGTCTGTACATCGTAGAGATAGATATCAGAGTCGGTAGAAGTGGCGTAGTCTACGCCCGTCTTCTTGCGGCATGTGTATGCTATCGACTTAGAGTCGGGGCTCCAAGCGAGCTGCTCTGCGCCTCCGAACGGCGCCATCGGGCACTCGAACGGTTCGCCCTCGATGATGTCTGTGCCGTCGCCGATGCCGTCGGCAGTGACGTCAGCCACGAATGGGTGAGCAACGGTCTCTACGTAGTGGTCCCAGTGGCGGTAGTTGAGGTCGGTGACGAGACGACCAGAAGCCAAAGGCAGGTCGTCGGGGTTCTTCTTGATGCTCTCGTGATAGGGGAGCGACTTGATGAGAATCACTTTCTTCTCGTCGGGCGAGAAGATGTAGCCCTCGATATCTATTTCCGACTTGGTGAGCTGTCGGCGGTCGGTGCCGTCGGCGTTCATTGACCAGAGCTGTCCACCGGTGAGGAACGCGATGCGCTTGCCGCCATCAATCCATGTAGCGTCGGATTCGCTTGCTGCGGTAGTGGTAAGTGAGTGTTGTTTCTTGCCGTCTGCGCTTACGGTGTAGAGCATCTGGTGGCTCTTGTTCTGCTTGACGCTGTAGTAGCCCACCTGGTAGACAACCGTCTTGCCGTCGGGAGAAGCAGCAGCGCCGCCGATGCGTCCCATAGCCCAAAGCGTCTCGGCATTCATGCGGTCGCCGTTGGCGATAGCCGCAACGTCGGTAGTCTTGCCAATCATAGTCTGAGCCTCTGAGTTCAGGCTGGCGCAACTGAGTGTGGCTGCGACAGCGAGTGATAAAGCTTTGTTCATAAGTGATAGGTGTTAAGATTATGAGATGTTGAGGTGTTGTGATGTTGAGGTGTTGTGATGTTGAAATGTTGAGATTTGAGGTGTTTATTAATGTTGAGAGTTGAGAATTGAGAGTTGAGAGTTATGATTACCAATGATAACAATTCATACTATACATTATTATTGCATATCATAACTCTCAACTTTCAACTCTCAACTCTCAATTTGAGTTGTTCTCAACTCTCAATTCTCAACTTGAAATGCTTTCAAGATTAAAGTCCTTTGCGTTTGCGCTCGAGTTCTTCGCGCTTGCGCTGCAGCTCCATCTGCTGCTCCTGCATAGCCTGGAGGCGTGCAGCGAGACCGCTCATCTTTTTCGGGTTGTCCTTGTTCTCCTTGTACTTAGCCTCAAGGATAGCGAGGAGCTTCTCGTCGTTGGTAGTCTTGCGGAGGATCCACATGATAGCAGCGCTGAAGAAGAGCGAGATGAAGTAGTAGAAGTTAAGACCTGCCGAGTAGTCGTTGAACATGAAGAAGAACATAACCGGCATGAGGAACATCATCCACTGCATCATCTTCATCTGTTCAGCCTGCTGGCCTACCATCTGGTCGCGCTGCTGGCGCATTGTCATCCACGAGTAGAGTATGTTGGCAACGCAGAAAAGGATACATGTGAGCGAGAGGTGGTCGCCGATGAGCCAGAGGTTCGTGTTCCACTCGATGATGGGGTCGTATGTAGAGAGGTCGTTAATCCAAAGGAAACTCTCGCCGCGCAGCTGGATAGCGTTAGGCACGAAGTTGAACATCGCAATCCAGATAGGCATCTGTATGAGCATCGGTAGACAGCCCGCCATCGGACTGACGCCGTACTTCGAGTACTCCATCATCATTGCCTGCTGTTTCTGCATCTGGTCCTCGGGCTTGTTGAGGTGCTTTGTAGCCTCTTCGAGTTTCGGCTTCAGCACACGCATCTTTGCCGACGACATGTAGCTCTTCTTCACCATAGGATAGGTGATGAACTTCAGAAGCATCGTGATAAGGATGAGCACGATACCCATGTTGATGTTCAGACCGGTGAGGAAGTCGAAGACGTAGATAGTGAACCAGCGGTTGATGATGCGGAAGAGCGGCCATCCGAGGTAGACGAGGCGCTGCATCTCGAGGTCCTTGCCGAATGTAGACTCAGCCTCTACGCGCTTGAGCAAGCGGAAGTCGTTCGGACCGAAGTAGAAGTCGAACTCAGACGGAGTCTTTCCGCTCGGGTCGAAGAATGTCTTCATCTTTGCCTCGTACTGCTTGAGGTTGCCCGAACCCTTCTCCTGCGGAACGCTTGTCATGAGCGAGTTCTCGGCGAAGTTGTTCTTGGCGATCATCACAGCCGAGAAGAACTGGTTCTTGAAAGCCACCCAGTCAATCTTCTTCTCTATGTTCTCGTCGGTGATGCTCTTAGCCTCCGACAAATAGTCGGTGCCACCATCCACCTTGTGGTAGGTGAGCGAAGCGTAGCGGTTCTCGAATGTAAAGCCGCGCTCCTGCTGACGGCACATATCCTTCCACTGTACGTCCATCTGGCTTACAGACGGCGCGAAGTCGCCAGCCATGCCTACGGTCTGTAGCTGGGCGTGCAGCATATAGTCGCTGCCGAGCACATAGTTGATGACGAGCTCCTTGCCGTTGCCGGCTGTAGCGGTCATGGTGACGGTAGAGTCGGTCTGGTTAGACGGTGTGAAGTAGAGGTCGGAGGTGTTGATGTTCACGTTCTTGGCAGCCAGTGCGAAGTTGAGGCTCTGCGAATTGCTGTCGAAAAGCGTCACGTTCTGGTTGCCTTTGTAGTCGGTGAAGTTCTTTATAACCGCCTTTGATACTACGCCGCCCTTAGTGTTAAGAGTAAGCTCTACGCTTTTGTTCTTCAGCACCACGTTTGTGGCTTTGCCTTTGAGTGCGGAATGGAAAAGCGCAGTTGTGTCAGCCTCAGCAGCCGCTTGGGCTTGGGCTACCTTCTGTTGAGCTGCCAGTTTCGCAGCATTTTCGGCGTTCTTGCGAGCCACGTTCTCTATCGAATCCTGACGTGCAGCAGCCGCTTTCTCCTCTTTCGAGGGCTGGCTGTAGACGCTGTATCCGATGAAGACCGCAGCTATAAGCACGGCACCGATGATGTTGTTTTTGTCCACTTTTTAAATAGTTATTTTGATTAATATTATTTCTTCTCTGCCGCAGCCTTGTTCTCTATAGCAGTCTTCACGAAGTCGACGAAGAGCGGGTGCGGATGGAGCACGGTGCTTTGGTACTCGGGGTGGAACTGTGTTCCGATGTACCACTTGAGGCCCGGAATCTCTACGATCTCCACGAGGTCGCTCTCGGGGTTGCGTCCCACGCACTGCATGCCGCTGCGCTCATACTCCTTCAGGAAGTCGTTGTTGAACTCGTAGCGGTGGCGGTGGCGCTCCTGTATGTGCTCCTTTTTATATATATTGAACACGCGCGAATTCTGACGCAGCACGCACTCGTATGCACCGAGACGCATTGTGCCGCCCATGTTCGTGATGTTCTTCTGTTCCTCCATGATGTCGATGACGTTGTGCGGCGTCTTCTCGTCCATCTCGCGGCTGTTGGCATCGGCGTAGCCCAGCACGTTGCGCGCAAACTCGATAACCATCATCTGCATGCCGAGGCAAATGCCGAAGGTAGGTATGTTGTGCGTGCGGGTGTAGTGAGCCGCTACAATCTTGCCCTCGATGCCGCGCTGTCCGAAGCCCGGACATATCATCACGCCGTCGAGACCGGCGAGCTTTTCGGCTACGTTCTCTTCGGTGAGGAACTCTGAGTTGACGAACGAGATGTTCACCTTATGGTCGTTGTATGTGCCGGCGTGAGAGAGGCTCTCGCGTATCGACTTGTATGCGTCCTGCAGGTCGTACTTGCCCACAAGGCCGATGTTGACGGTCTGCGTGGCGTTCTTGCGACGCTCGAGGAACGATCGCCACGGACCCAGCGACGGAGTCTCGCCGACGGGTACGTCCATCTTGCGTAGTATTGCTGTGTCGAGGCCCTGGTTCTGCATGTTTACCGGCACCTCATAGATGCTTGGCAGGTCTTCGCTCTGTATCACGCAGTCGAGGTCGACGTTGCAGAAGCTTGCCACCTTCTTCAGAATACCCTCTTCGAGGTGCTTCTCGGTGCGCAGGATGAGGATGTCGGGCTGTATGCCCACGCTCTGCAGCTCCTTCACGGAGTGCTGCGTTGGCTTTGTCTTCAGCTCGCCGGCAGCCTTCAGGTAGGGCACGTATGTAAGATGAACGTTGATGGCATTCTTGCCCATCTCCCATTTCATCTGTCTGATTGCTTCCATGAACGGAGCACTCTCAATGTCGCCGATAGTGCCGCCGATCTCGGTGATGACGAAGTCGTAGTGATACTTCTGTCCGAGGAGCTTCACGTTGCGTTTTATCTCGTCGGTGATGTGCGGCACAACCTGGATTGTCTTGCCCAAATAGTCGCCACGACGCTCCTTGTCGATAACCGCCTTGTAGATGCGTCCGGTAGTGAGCGAATTGGCCTTAGTGGTCTGTATGCCAGTAAAGCGTTCGTAGTGGCCGAGGTCGAGGTCGGTTTCCATGCCGTCAACGGTGACGTAGCATTCTCCGTGCTCGTAGGGGTTGAGTGTTCCAGGGTCGATGTTAATGTAAGGGTCAAATTTTTGGATAGTGATGTTGTAACCTCTTGCCTGCAAGAGCTTACCGATGGACGCCGAAATGATGCCTTTACCAAGCGAAGACACCACGCCGCCAGTCACAAAAATGTACTTTGTTTCAGCCACGGTGATATTATTTGTTAAGAATTATATTCTAAATTATCCAACAATACAAGGTGCAAAGTTAGTATAAAAAAGCGAAATGTACAAAGTTTTTAAATTATTATTCTTACCTTTGCATCATCTTTTATTTTATAATAACATAACAACAAACCGATATATGAATTTGAAAATATTCTTGCTTGCAGTGTCTGCGGTTTTTTCATTGCCTATGGACGCACAGTCGCGTTTGCGAAATTCGAGATCGCATAAGGTTGACACGGTGCCTGTGTTGGTGAAATCGTACATGGACTCGCTCAGTGTGAGTAAGGCTAAGATAGACTCGGCTGCTGTAGAGAGCGACGTGAACGACGGACGCTACTATCGTCTGTTTGCACCGCTCACGTTCTATCACGGAGTGGCTGGCGACATGTTCTCACTGGAGCACGACGGCGACGAGCAGGACTATACGCTCGCAAATATATACATGAATCGTCCCGACCTCGTACGCAACACCGAGAGGCAACTCGAGCTTGTAGGTCCCGTAATCAATCCGTATCAGGAGAGCGTGACGCCGGAGACGGAGCTTGTACAAAAGGTGGTGAAGAAGACCGAGAACGCCGACATTGAGGCGCCGGTGGATATCTTCGTGGCTAAGCCTAACTTCTGGAAGTTCTCGGGCAACTACTCGCTGCAGCTGTTCCAGAACTACGTGTCGGACAACTGGTACAAGGGCGGCGAGAGCAACTACTCGATGCTCGGCACCGTCACGCTGCAAGCCAACTATAACAACAAGCAGCGATTCCGCTGGGAGAACAAGCTGGAGATGCGACTCGGTTTGCAGAACTCGAAGGGCGACACGCTGCACACCGTGCGCTCGTCGGAAGACCTCATACGCTACACCGGCAAGGTGGGGCTGCAGGCTACGAAGCGCTGGTACTACACGCTGCAGCTCATAGCGAGCACGCAGTTCATGCGCAGCCTGAAGAGCAACGACCGCACGGTCTACTCCGACTTCCTTTCGCCGCTATACATTAACCCCTCTCTCGGTATGGACTACACTGTGAATGCATTCAAGAACAGGCTCACCGGTTCTATCCACCTGGCGCCGATAGCCTATAACCTTACGTACGTGAAGGATAGCAAGTTGGCGTCGCGCTTCGGTGTTGAGGAAGGCAAGCACACGAAGTACGACTTCGGTTCGGAGGTGACGTTCGACCTCGCATGGAAGATTGCCGACAATATCTCGTGGAAGACGCGTCTCTACGGTTATACCTCGTACAAGCGTGTGCTGGTGGAGTGGGAGAATACCGTGACATTCATCTTCAACAAATACATATCGAGCAACGTGTTCATTTATCCGCGATTCGACGACGGAGCAAAGCGCGGCAAGCATGGTTACATGCAGATGAAGGAGTTCATTTCGCTCGGCTTCAACTACGGTTTCTAAGTAGTTTGGAGCGATTCGTCTTTGAAGAATATCAAGCTATAGGGTAGCGGGGCTTTTGCCTTCGCTACCTTTTTTTATACCCATCGCAAACTTTCTTATATCAATTATCAGCTGTTACTTTATCCATCGCAAACTGTTTTTATATCAATCGTCATCTGTTACGGTCTAAACCTTCAGCAACGGGTATCGGCACCGTCCGCCGTCCACATCTGCGCCGTCCGCCGTCCATATCTGCGCCGTCCGCCGTCCACATCTGCACCGACCGCCGTCCATATCGGTGCCGTCCGCCGCGCATGGCTCGGGCTGAGCCTATAACACCCGAATTGTTGTCTTTTTCGCTCCTATATAATGCAAACTTACTCCAATATAGCGAAAACTCGGGTGAAAAAGTCTTAATTCATTTTGTTTTCTCATATTTATTTGATAATTTTGGCGTTAATTACTAATATTATAAGCAGAAAAAGTGAAGAAATATATATTTGCATCAATTCTTGCTTGGTCGCTGTCTATGACTGCGACTGCCCAAAAGATTACGCTTGGCTCTTGTGTCACGCATGACGGCGCGCAGTATAAAGGGCAGATTCAGGCAGGAAAGCCTCACGGAAAAGGCTCGGCTCTCTTCGAGAACGGCGACACCTATGAAGGCGAATACGTGAAGGGTAAGCGCCAGGGCGACGGCATATACACCTTCTCCGATGGCGAGAAGTACGACGGCGAATGGTTTCAGGATCAGCAGCACGGATACGGCACGTTCTGGTTTATAAACAACAACAAGTACGTAGGTATGTGGTACCGCGACTATCAGCAGGGCCACGGCGTGATGTACTATTACAACGGCGACAAGTACGACGGATTCTGGCAGCAGGACAAACGCCAGGGCAAAGGCAAGTACACCTTCGCCGGCGGAGCCTACTATGAGGGCAACTGGAAAGACGATCAGAAGTCGGGCAAGGGCTTCTTCGCTTGGGGCGACGGCACCACATACGACGGCATGTGGCTAAACAACCAGCGCTCGGGCAAGGGCACAAACAAATACGCCGATGGTGATGTGTACACCGGCGAATGGCTTAACGACATACAGAACGGCAAGGGTATCTATCGATTCCAGAACGGCGACGTATACGAAGGCGATTATGTGCAGGGCGAACGCACCGGCGAAGGCATTTTCCGCTATCGTAACGGCGACAAGTATACGGGTCACTTCCTCGAAGGCGACCGAGACGGACAGGGCACGTTCGCATGGAAGAACGGCGACATATATGTAGGTCAGTGGAAACGCAACAGCCAGAACGGACACGGCAAGCTGACAAAGCGCAACGGCGACGTATATGAGGGAGCGTTCAAGGACGGCAAGATGGACGGACAGGTGATTATCCACTACGCCGGCGGAGCCAAGTACAAGGGCATCTTCCGCAACGGAAAGCGCAACGGTGCTGCCATCGAGGAGACAAAGGACGGCACAAGATTCGAAGGAAGCTATGTGGACGACCGACGCGACGGCAACTTTGTGGAAAAAGACCGCAACGGAAAGGTGACGGCACGCGGACACTACGAGCGCGGGCGTCGCTTCGTGGACAAATAAAGCATACGCCGCCGGCAACCGACCGGCTATGCTGCTTCTTACAATAAACAAGGATTATCTTAAAATACAATAAATCACTCAACTATGGCAACAAAGACAAAAAGCACAAAGGCTGTGAAGAAACCGACTGTAAAACACATCGGACTTGTGAAGAACGACGCCTATCTGCAACCTTACGAGGACGCTATACGCGGCAGACACGAACACGCCTTGTGGAAATTGAATGTACTGACCAATAATGGAAAGACAAAGTTGACAGATTTTGCCAACGGACACAAATATTATGGCTTGCACAAGGTTGCACGCGGAT